>Ga0247727_10005040_pt1 | contig 27267 bp, 30 predicted proteins | sample WisWelCaveWW1625_FD_202498 | JGI IMG/M metagenome (GOLD analysis project Ga0247727, IMG submission 202498) | Biofilm microbial communities from Wishing Well Cave, Virginia, United States - WW16-25 | ecosystem: Environmental > Aquatic > Deep subsurface > Groundwater > Cave microbial mat | place...
CGCGCCAATACCAGGAAATCATCGGCGTAGCGGACCAGGTGAATCTTTGCCGCGCGCAAGCGGACATCGAACTCGTGGAGGTAGAAATTGGCGAGGATGGGGGAGAGCGGCGACCCCTGGGGAACGCCGCAAGTGACACACGTGAGCTGCTCCCCATCCCAGACCGCACCCGCCAGCCAGGAGCGAAGCCAGCCAAGCATCGGCGAGCCGGACCCAAGCCAGCGCTCCAGCTTACTGAGAAGGAGGGGGTGTGGAATCGAATCGAAGAAAGAGCTGATGTCGGCGTCCAGCACCCACCGGAATCCTTGGGTCCGCAGTTCCGCCACGCGCCGCAGTGCGTCATGTACGCCGAAACCGGGCCGGTAGGCAAAGCTCGAAGCATCGAACGAGCTGTTCCAATGCGACCCCAACCAGTTCGCCACGGCGGACTGCGCCACGCGGTCCGCAACCGTGGCCACGAGTAGCAGCCGCAACGCGCCGGATTTCTTCTCCAGTTCCGCCATACGCAGCGGCGACGCCAGATAACGCTCCCCCGCCAGCCGGGATTGCAAGGCGCGCAAAGAAACAGCCGCCGATAGCGTAAAACGGCGTACGGAAATGCCATCGACTCCCGGCATGCCGGCTTTGGCGAGAACCCGCTCCCATGCGCCGGCGTAGTCGAGCTGGCCCGCCAGGATGCGCGCTGGCGCATCGCCCATCTTCGTAGGACTGAGAAGATCGGACATCGCTTGGATCTCAGGGCTTCAGCTTCAGAATGTCGGCCTTCGAAAACTCGACGTCGGCTTTCGAAGCGCGGTTCATGCGGGCCGTGAATTCATTGAGCGCCCGTTCTTTGAGCGCATCCAGTATTGCAGTGGTAACGCGGCCGCGGAATCCCTCGAGAATTTCAAGCTGCGCGACGAACTGGCGCGTCATCTCCAGGTGCGTGCGGTTGAGGATGGCAAAGCGGGCGGTCTCGCCGAGGCATCGGATCTCGAAGATGGCGGTTTCGGCCGCCTCCACGGCGCGCATGGTGGCGGCACGGTTGAGGACTTCGTTAGCGATACGGATGGAGCGGAGATCGTCCTTGAAAATGTCTAGCCGCGCCTGCAGGCTGAGGTCGCGCGCCTGCGAGCGGGCGCGGGCTTCGCGCGACCACGGCCAGGTGACGGCGCCGCTTGGCGCCACGCGATTCGGGTCCGAGCGGATCTGCAATTCCTGGCTCACACGTTCGAGGCTACATTCGGAAGTCTCGTCGGCGGAAGCGGCGTTGCGCAATTCATCCAGGACGCGATCGGGATCGAAGGGCTGGTTCATGGTGATATGGCTCATGGGCGGGCGAGCTCAAGAAAAACCTGCTCGCATTGGCCGGCCAGCGCCTGGCGCTGCGATATGGGCAGATCTTCCATACGTTCGCACTGTTCACGACACGCGGCCGCGGCAGCCAGTGCTTGTTGCTCGAGCTCGATGGCACGTTGCGCCGCGGACGTTTCGGCGCGCGCGACAATCGCGGAAACGTTTCCCAGGATGGATTGCCGCAACCGCTCGGGCACGGCTGCCCGGTTTAGCCGGATTCGCAGCCGATGTTCGGCGTCGGCCAGAGCAGCGGCGAATCGCTGGTAGTCGGAGCCAAGCGGCGCATCGGCGGCTCCGCTGGCGAACTGCCGGAGACACATCCGCGCCCATGGCAGAATGCCGTGCCCCATGCGAAGCTGCGTGAGGATGTCGGCGCGAGTGCGGCGCCAGCGGGCCAGGCGATCGGGCCAGGGATCGGGGCCGGCTATCGAGAAGGCCAGCATCAGGCAGATGCCTTCGAGCAGCAGTGCCAAGGGGAGCCGGGGCGCGGCGGCGTTCACCGTGGCGAAACCCGCGCGCGCGAGCCACACCGTCGTGACCCAGCTTACAAAGGTGAGCATCAGGCCGGCCTTTCGCGACGCACCTAACAACCAGGTAGCGTGGAGGGCGGCCGCAATCCCCTGTTCCAGTGGGAACGGCGTGTGCCACCGCGCGGCCACCCCCAGACCGGCGAGGAAGCTGGCCAGCGCGCTCAGAACCAGCAATGGAAAGACAAGCGGATTCACGGTAGCCCGTGGAGAGAAAGGAGAGACGAGCGCGGAACCTTACCGGTCCGGCACACCGCGGTAAAGAAAATCTTCCACCGGCTCGCGGTACGCCTGGCCCATGGCCCAGCTCGTGCCGGCGCCCACCCCGGAGTAAAACGCAAATCCGGCGAGGAAGTGCAACATGAGTCGCTCCCGCACGTCCAGGTCGCGGTCGAGGAGAAATTCACACTCGCCTGTGAAGCCGACGCGGCGCCGGTTGCGGCGCTGGAAGTGGAGCATGTGGGACTCCAGGCCCCGAAACCGCCCCAGAGCGATTCCTGTCTCGATTACTTCGGCCTGACCTAGCGGCGCGCCGATTTCCGGGCAGAAAGCCGCGGCCCGGTTTCGCAGGTTTCCAAACACCAACCGCGGGACCGGCAGAGGCATCCAACTGCCCCAGGCGGATTCGGACGCAACTTCGAACGTCGTAGGGGTCTCGAATTTGAGAACGATCCGGTCCGGTTGCCGATCGCAAGCATGGCAGGCCGCGTGGCCCAAATCTTCGACCGAGATCTGCCCGGCCCATAGATGTTCGCCCGGCCGCGTAAGCCAGCGCTGGATCGCAAACTCCCCAGCGAAGGAACGACCGTGGATTTGCCAGGACCGCGCTGTCTCGGATAGCGCCAAAAGCAGCTCGCTGACCTCTGCCCGGAGGCCCGTAAGACGGAACCAACAACGATCGCCCGGCTGGAAGCACAGCATCCCATTCTGCACGAAGCGCGGAGCCGCATTGAGAGGGGAGATAGTGTAGGGGCGCGGCAAATCGTCCGCATCGCCGTGGATCTGACTCGACAGCAAGGGATTCACGGCATCGAGCTGGCGGAACAGCTCGGACTGCATGGTCTCGCCATGCGTCACCGGGACGGTCACTTTCGTACGAGCTTCAAGTGCGGCTACCAGACTCAGGAGCATGTTCTTTGTCGCACGATCCTACCACTCAGGAGGGATTCACGGAAGCCCCTCGCAGGAAAGTCGGGAAACGCTCGGTGGTAATCCGTTGGAGATACAATCAACTCAACGATGCCACCTCGATTCTATGCCGTTGCCACTGAAAACAATCACGCCAATCTCGGCGCCATGTTCTCGCTTTGCGTCCGGGACCACGGGTTGGAAGGATCGGTGGTTTGGCTTCAGACCGAAATCGCGCGGGCGCGTCAATGGTCGCGGCATTCCGATGCCGTGTTGCGCGGCCGCGGCGTAACGCGAATTGACAACCTCGAGGTCACACCGGACCAGGAGGCCTCGCCAGAGGCCTTGGCCGCGCTCCTCACGCAGGACGCGGTGCGCCATGGTGATGAGAAGCCCGTTTTTCTGCTCAACGGCGGCCAGAAGATCCTGGCGCTGGGTTTCGAGCGGGCCGCCTCCCGGATGAGTCCCCGGCCGGTGTCCCTCTACGGCGACTTGGCTCGCGGGGCGCTGCTTCGGCTGGGAGACCGGGCGGGCAGCTTCGAACCCGTACCATGGGGACAGTGCCCGCTGCGTCTCGAAGAACTCCTTTCGTCGCGCGGGTTGTGCATCTTCCGGACGGGCAGCGCGCCGGCCTCGCGGGCGTGGCCGAAAGCGGCCGCGGAGGATCTGGAAGATCCCCTGGCGAGTTTGAGGGCCGATCCGGACTTGGCAGCCGCAGTGTTCCGGATTCACATGGAAACGAACCCGCGGCGGGAGGCGCCATCGTATACTGCCAGCAGCAAGGCGCTTCAGGACTTCATCGGGAACGACCCTGAAGCGGTCAGATCCTGGCGGCAGACCATGGGAAACCTGCTGGCCGGCCGGCTGGCGAACAAGGACCATCTGACTGCTATCAGGTCCCCGAGCGGCCCCCTGTTCACGGCGGCCGCGAGGTTCTTTCACAAGTACATGCTGCTCGCCAGCACAGAAAGACCGGCGGCGTCCGTCACACCCAGGGAGGAAGCGCTTCTCCGAGCGGACGGATGGATTCGCGGAGGGATCCGGGCCGGCCAGATCGAACGAAAGAACTTGGAAGGTATTGGAGAGCGTTTTGCGCGGGCTGTTCGCGCTCGCGTGCTGGCGTTTCTGAAGAACAACTCGCGGCTTGCCGCGCCAGTGACGGAGGTGTGGTACGGCGTTGAGGTACGGGAGCCGGATCAGACCGTATCGTATGCGGAGTACGACGTAGCGATTCTTTTCGAAAGCGGGCGGCTTTTGCACCTGGAGTGTAAAGCGGGAATCGAACTGACCGAAAAGGAGCACTTCGCGCGGCTCGCGAAACTGAGGCGTACGGGAGGGCAAGGCGGGGACCAAGCCGTGTGCTCGCCGCTGTTCGGTTCGGCTGATACGGACGAGCCGGCGTTGGCGGCGCTCCACGCAAAGGGAGAAAAAATTCGCGATTTCGGGGCGCTGTTCATTCCTTATGATGCCGGGGATCTTTTCGAGCGCGAGCTGGCCCGGCTCATGGACCGGCACGCGCGGGCCCGCGAGGCGGTGGAAGCCGCACGAGCCGCAAGGGCCTGAACACGAACCGGCCCTCCGAGTCCCGCCTTCGCTCGGTTTCGAAATAGCACAACCAGGGCCGGCGCACGCCCCTGGCGGCCAGCAGTTCCAGCGCGGCGATCCAGAGACCCGTATGCCCGCCCGTGAGCGCCGAAGCTCCTCGGCTCGCGCAGTCTGCAAGTCGGCCGGCCAGAGCCGCCGTGGCATCTTCCAGACCGCCGGGGCCGACGCGGGCCAGCACTCCTTCTGGCGCCTCCGCAAGTGCGTAACCCGAGGCTCGAGCCAGATCGACCTCGGCGGGCCCCTGAGGGTGGAGAGTGAGATTTCTAAGTTCCGTCATGGCTTCCGGCCAGAGTTCCAGAGCCGCCGGATCGAACGTACGGACGTGGGGGGGAGGGCCTTCGGCGAGGCCCACTCCCAGCGACGTCTCGAGTCGGCCCACACACGCCCCTTGCGAACCGGTTGGCCGCGTGGCACCAGGATGTCCAGTTGGCCCGTCGGCGCGCGGCGCAATCCCAGATCGCGCTTCACAGTGGAGGGGACAGGAGGCCGGCCGACTCCTGCGCGCGGCGTCAGGTGGGCGTTCGGAGGAACTCCAAGTTTCATCTCCCGCCGGGCCTCGGTCCACGAGGTGTATCGCCGGGCCTTTTGCGCTCGGGCCAAGGGTCGGGCTGGCGTCGCGCGGTGCATCACGCGGTCCTGGCGGAGGAACCAGGAGGCTCGAGACGCAGTCCGGCCGGCGGTGCGTCGGGCCAAAGCCCCCGCGGGGCCCGCGGCCAGCACTCCGACCAGCGTAAGAGCCAGGGCTAGCATTGCAATTGGTCGCTTCATAATTGGGTTACCTCCTTGCCAAGAGCCAGCCGACCACCCGGAATGGGAGCAACGCCAGCCGGAAGATTCCGAGCACAGCCGAGGCGCCCAGGATACCGGTCATGTGGTCGGCGGCTGCGCCTCCCAGGAACAGGGAGAAGAACCAACGCAGCAGTGCGAGCAGAACCATGCCTGCCAGAAGCGCGGTCAACCACCAGGGCAGCGTCTCAATGAGTGCGTCCAGAAACGGTCCCGCCAGCAGCAGGAACACGAACCCACCGAGCAGTCCCATGGCGCAGCGCAGCGAGACGATCCGCAGCATGAGCGCGAACCCGATCAGCAGAATTCCCAAGACAGCCAGCTCATCTGGAAGCCACGTCAGCAAGGTACTCATGCTTCCCTCCCTCGGTGGAAGAAGGACAGCGGTCCGCTGTTTCTGCCACAGCGAACCTTCTCCGCGACTGCCTCTCGGCCTCCGGACAGTGTGCGTCCGCAGCAAACCACGGCCATTGTGCTTGAAACGCCGGTTGGAGATACAGCGGGCGGACCGGAGCCGGGCCTACTGAAACTCGAATCCCGTGCGCAGCGAGTCCATTGGCAAGCTGCCGCGGGCGTGGCTTCCCGCGCCAGACCGCGGTCAGCCGCAGAAATGTCGGCTCAATCCTCCGCGACCGGAAGTTCGCCTCCCGGGTGAAGCCAGCCTGGGCGGCCAGCTCCAGAATCTGCGCGCAGCGCCGCCGGCGACACTCGAGAGCCCCAAGCTCCCGGTTGAAGGTCGTGCAGGCGCGTTCGGCCGCCCAGGGATGGATCCGTCCGTTCAGACCGAATTCATTGTCCAGACCGAGCTCGCGCCGCTGCCGTGCAGGGTGTTGAGTGAGCCACACAAGCCGCTCGTAGAGATCGTCACGACTGGTCAACACCGCGCCTCCCTCGCCGGCGTCGATGAGTTTACCCGCCGTGAACGACACCACAACAAGATCCGCCAAAGAACTGGCTGGCCTGCCGTTTCTGAGCCCGCCTAGGCCCTGCGCCGCGTCGGCAATGTACCAGACGCCGTGCTCGTCAGCTACCCGGCGCAGCCCTTCGGTGTCGGAGGGCATCCCGTAGATGTCGGCGGCGAGAATCGCTCGCGTGCGCGTGGTGATGGCTCGGCGTGCGCACGAAGGATCCAGCCCGAGCGTCAACGGCTCGATATCTGCGAAGCGCGGCTGGTGCCCCAGCCACAGCCACGGGCCGATCGTGCCTCCCCAGGTGTACGGCGTCGTGACGAATTCCGCGCGCCGCAATCCCAGCACAAGGGCGCAGGCGAGCAGCCCGGTGGTGCCGCTGGGCATGCATGCGGCGTACCGCATTCCGAAATGCTCACGGAGTTTTCGCTCCAGGGCGGCAACCGGCCCCACTCCTGCGAGCTGGATCGCGTTGGTATCAGACATTAGCGTGCGCCTTGTACTGCTCAATGCGTCGTTTGAGTTCTGCCTCCTGGATGCAGCCGCGCGTATCCACGACTCCTTGGAGATGTGCGGGGAATGGGTATTCGCCAGCGTTGTCTGCCCAAGGCAGGAGTGAATTCGAGACGCAGCACTGAAGCGCCCATAGGTCGGCGTATATGGACGAGCCGTGATCGGTCATGCCACTGAAGTCGAGTGCGGCGAAACGCGCCGCCTCCGCCGTAAGCTGGCCGTGGAGCAGCACGGCGTGACTCAAGGCAGCGTATATGTGGCGCGGGCTGGCGCTTTTCTGATAAAAGATCTGGGCGGCTTCCTGCACGCAGTCGCCGGCGGGAGAGGCGTCAAAAGCCGGGTCGATGCGGCGCGCGATGGAGTTCAGAATCCCCGGGTAGTCCTCCGCTAGGGGCTGCAACACCGGCACTACGAGGAAACGGCTGCGCATGGCGGCGCCCATGCGCCACGGGCAGTTAGTGGTCGCGATTAACAGCGAACGACCGCGCCGTGTCTCATCGCTGAGGGCCGTCAGCATAGCGCCCATTACTGCCCGGCTGGCGCCGGAGTCGCCGTCGAAGTCGCTGCGCTCCAGTGGCATTGCTTCGCTGATCTCGTCGATGAAACAGACATTAGGTGTCCACTCGCGGGACACCCTCTGTTGTATGAGAGCACGGCGCTCCGTTTCGCCAACGATGCCGGCCTTGGGGCTGTGGAGCTGGTAGGCGGCCACGCGCGCCAGCGCTGCCGTGTGCAACGCCAAGTCCGTCTTGCCGGTTCCCGGAGCCCCGGCCAACAGGATGTTCGAGGGCGTGGAGGGATCGCCCCGCAGCAGGCGCTGCGCGCACTGCCGAAGAAACGCGGCGGCCGCAGCGATGTTTCGGCCCTCCAACGTCAACCGCTCGATGCGCCGGGTGTCGAGCGCAGTGAGCGTGCCCTCGCTGAGTGCCTGGGCGTCGCGGCGCTTGCGTTCGCTGAACTGGGCTGCAGTAGCAGGGCGTCCTGTCCGTTGCGAGGCTCGGAGCAATTCTTCGACACCACGATTGGTGGTATTCGATGTGAGCGTCGCAGCGTCTTCGACCGTTAGCCCCTCCTCCAGCTTGGCTTGGGGATAGATCTTCTCGACCGCTTCGAGAAAGCGGACTTTCTCATCCTTGCTGGCGAGGGGCAAACGCACTGGATGTAGCGAACTGCAAACGAGTTCGTCCAAGAGTCCTTCCCTGCCGTGGAACAAGACCAGGTTGCCACTGGAACGGAGGGCCAGGCTTTGTCCCGTCAGGTGGGCCAGCTCGATGGCCACCAATTGGTGGTCCGTCTGGCTGCCGTTGGCCATGCCGCCGGGGGTGAGGTGCTCGGCGAACTCCAGCAGGAAGGCCAACCGCATGGTACGCCCGTCAGTCCATCGAAGGTCGGAAGCTGACATCCGCGACAGCGACGAGATGCCGCGAATCACCGTAACAACCTCGTTCGAGTCCTGGGGAATGTCGATCAAGCCGTGCGCGCGCAACGCCGTGGCGAGCGTACGGCGGTCCCTCTCGTCGGTCAGGCGATGTTCATCCCAGTCGAGGCCGCCGGCCATCGAGTAAGACACGAAGGCCATGCCATAGCGTTCGCGCAGCCCGTGGCGCAAGCACTCTGCCAGGGTTCGAACTGCGTCCCGGTCGGTGACGAGATCCGAGAGGGGCCGGCCGGACAGAAAAAGTGCGGCTCGACCCTCGTCGTAGGCATTGTAAATCGGGCGTAGGGGATCCATCCGTCGAAGCCTCGCTTATAGAGAGGCTCGCCGGACGAGCGTTTCTTGCCATGTCCACCGGACAAAAGCGTCAGCAAGGCGGCCGGTTTTCTAAGGCGGCCGGTTTTCGTTGGTCGCCGAATGAAACCGGGAGAAGAACTTGCACGAATGTGCATGGGTTCTTGGGGAAACCGTACTCGTTATTTCGGGTGTGTGTTTTCCGTTAAGTGACTGAATCTACAACGGAAATTACGGCGCCGGGCATTGCCGCCGCCCGGTCCTGTGCGATCCCCACGTTCCCACCGATTTTCATCCGGGTGTGTAATCTTAACGCGCAACCCAGCCTTTTCTGACTGTCACGATACACACCGCTGTGAGGTGGTCCTCCGTCAGGTAGCGAGTCAAATCGAGAGCACCGTGCCGTAGGGCCGCCAGCGCCGCCCGCACGATCCCGCTTCGTTTGACGGTGCCCCCAGTACGCCGACAAGCCGCCGCCTGCTCGTCAAGCCATTCGTTGCGTCAAGCCATTCGTTGAGGTCGCGGGTCAGCACCAGATTCACCCGCTCAAAACGGTGCATATGGTCGCCTCCAACGGCGATGCTCCGGTGCTCGTTCCGGCTACCTTTGTGTCTCACGTTCATCGCGGGATACCCCGCCACTCCAGATTCGCCCCGACCGGCGAGACCTCCGGCCTTTCTTCAGCGACCGCGACGATTGGATTCTCTTTGCATCAACCCCACCATCTCCTGGACCCTGCGAGGGACCTTGCCCGCACGACCCGGCCCGGGATCCGACATCATCGCCCTGCTTTTCGGAAAGATCTTCCGAAACTCCTTCTCGAATGCGCCCCTGCCTTGGGCCTCGGTCAGCCGCTTCGCGCGTTCCGCTCGTTCGTTGTCTTGCACGCCGTATCCTCCCTACTGCTAATTGGACCTGGTGCGCGACTTCTGCGCCGCGCTCGCCGTGTTGCCGCACGATGAGGTCGCTATGATAGGATTCTCGGGCAGCTCGGGGACAGAGTCGGCTTTTTCGTCGAGGTCCGAGTCGACCAGCAAGTGGTCGAGCTCAAGCGGGTCGAAGCCTGTCGAGTCACCCTTGTGCGCGAATGGGAGGGGAACCACAAGGGTTTTGAACTGGTGTCCCACAAAAGTCCCCACAGCGGAAGCCGCAACAATCGAGACGTCATATGCTTGGGAGAGGCCGCCTAGGTCCGGCGTCATGAACCAGGCCGAAGGCTGGGGACCCTGCCCAGGGGCGGCTACACCATTCAGGGAATTGCAAAAGGAGCGATGGCCGATCTACCGGAACTCTCCGATTCCGCGAAGCGCAAATTGGTGCTTCGGTGGAGCAGTTTACTGGATACCCACGGACTCACTGGGGAACACTTTCACTGGCACGAACGAGAGCGGGACCGGCTACGCAGGGTTGCGAGACAAGCCGGGGATATGGGGCGTAGGACGAGCGGCGGCGGTGGTTTATGGCGCCGTGAGAGCGCGGTAGACCGGACCGGCATCGCTCCATCCGTAGCTGTGGCTGAAGGACGGTTAAACGACTTCTCTGCGGAGTACTGGCAGCTTTGGCTTTCGTCCGGCGATGGATACGAAGAGTTCGCATGCTGGCTCGACATTCTCAGGCGGCAGGTTTCATGTGAAATCGCTTCGGTCTGGGTGGATGGCTCAAGGTCCGTTCACCGCTGGCACGAGAGGGCGTGCGGGCCGGCGGTTGAGAAGGCGCTTGCGAGTCTAGTGCACGAATGGACTAAGCGGGCGCGCGCCGACGAGTTGAAGCGGCTGGAACGGGGCGGGAAGGCGAAGAGGCCAGGGGAAGCCCTTTCCGGAGATGCACCCGCGAACAACAGACCGGGCCGGCGCAAGGCGGTAGACGCCTACATCGAAGAGGTGTTCAGCCGGACGGGGAAACGGATCACCAGAACAGATGTTTGGAAGGCGGCGCGGTATAGGACTCGTACTGAATTCGAGCGCTGGGAACGGAATGACCGGCGAGCTACTCGGACCGCACACGAGCGGTTCACTCGGATTCTTTCTGAGAGACCCCACTTGAAGTAAGTTTCCACGCAAGGCCACGCATCTCCTAAACGACTTCTCTGCGGAGTACTGGCAGCTTTGGCTTTCGTCCGGCGATGGATACGAAGAGTTCGCATGCTGGCTCGACATTCTCAGGCGGCAGGTTTCATGTGAAATCGCTTCGGTCTGGGTGGATGGCTCAAGGTCCGTTCACCGCTGGCACGAGAGGGCGTGCGGGCCGGCGGTTGAGAAGGCGCTTGCGAGTCTAGTGCACGAATGGACTAAGCGGGCGCGCGCCGACGAGTTGAAGCGGCTGGAACGGGGCGGGAAGGCGAAGAGGCCAGGGGAAGCCCTTTCCGGAGATGCACCCGCGAACAACAGACCGGGCCGGCGCAAGGCGGTAGACGCCTACATCGAAGAGGTGTTCAGCCGGACGGGGAAACGGATCACCAGAACAGATGTTTGGAAGGCGGCGCGGTATAGGACTCGTACTGAATTCGAGCGCTGGGAACGGAATGACCGGCGAGCTACTCGGACCGCACACGAGCGGTTCACTCGGATTCTTTCTGAGAGACCCCACTTGAAGTAAGTTTCCACGCAAGGCCACGCATCTCCACGCATTTCCCTGCATTGCCCCACGCTAAGCGTGGTGCTCAATCCTTCTCTTGGGCAGGCAAAACAGCCACCCGAGAAAGGATCAAATGGCAACAGCACACAGCACCCTTGGGACACTCCTGAACGAGCATGACGTGGCGCGCATCACCGGCTTGTCCGTCGCGTCGGTCCGGCGGTGGCGGCTTCTTCGGCAGGGTCCGAAGTACTTGAAGATCGGCGCGGCGGTCCGCTACAAGCCCGAAGACGTTTCGGCATGGCTCGAATCCCGTCCGTCCGGCGGCGGGCACCAGGCGGAGCGGCGCTAGATGGCGGATTCGGCCATCACCTTCAGTCCGGGCGAAGCTGCCACTTACTACGCGGCGCGCGTCCCGCGCCTGAAGCAGCGGCGGGCGCGTGAGTGGCGTAGCGCCTGTCCGATCCACCACGGCAAAGATGACAAGTTCGCGGTGAAACCGGACACTGGGCGGTGGTTCTGTCACACGCGGCGGCGCCGATGGACGCGGCGGCACTCTCCGAGCGACAGAGGAACGGAATAGACATGGACAACCAACAGAACACTGGCGGCAAGGCGCTTGAACGGGTGAACTTGATGTTGACGCGTGGTGATTCCGCATGGCTGGACACACTGGCGAACGAGATTCGAGTGAACACGGGGGCAAAGGTTTCCCGCTCTGAGATTGTGCGCGCGGCGTTATCCACCATGGCAGAGCTTCACCGGCTTGCGCCAATCTTTCCGGCGCGGCTCATGCCTTTGCACTCCTGCAAGAGCAGAGACGAACTGGCCTTGATCGGGATTCTCGCGGTACGGAGCGCGGTATTGCCGTAAGCTACACACCTACACACGATTAGGAATGGCGCAGAATGGCACAAGAACTCCCTTCCCGGACGGACCCGAACCCCGCTTCGGACGATGAAGCCCAAGCACCGCCGGGCCGGCTGAACAACGGCAACCCGCCCGGAGATCTTACGAAGGCTGACCGGCTCACAGCGATGTTGGCGGAGCGCGTCATGGGGTGGAGCGTCGGCCCCGACCGCTTTCTCATGAAGGACCGGCGGTTGATACCGCGTTGGCGTTTTCAGCCGACGAAGTGCCTGGAAGATGCTTTCCGCCTCCTGGAGGAAGCGGCACCCCAGGAGTACACGATGGGCTCCGCCGAAGGAGGCTTCTCGGTAAGTGTCCGCATCGCCGACACCATCGGGGAAGCCGTTGATATATCCAAACCGCGGGCGATCACTCATGTCGTCGCGCGTGCGCTCGGGGTGGAGGTGGACCCTTCCCAATGAACGTCGCGTGCGAAAGTCCGGTACCCGGACCGCAGCCGCCTCAGCCCTCCATTCCTCAGGAGCTGCTGGAGATCCGGCAATGGCTGGCTTGGTGGAGCGTGCCTGGCGAAGGGCGCCCTGTCACACTTCCCAATGGCCGCTTGGGCGGCGTACTCAAGGTTCAGCCCAAGCCGCACAAATTACCCATCGATCCACGTACCGGAGGCTTGGCAGCCAGCACGCGGTCGGTAACGTGGTCATCGGTCGAAGATGCGCTCGCTGCCGTCGAGAGGTGGGCACTGACTGGCATCGGCTTCGTTTCACCGACTCCGATCCCTACAGCGGCGTGGACATCGACAACTGCCGCGATCCAGATACAGGCCAGATCGCGGAGTGGGCATGGGAAGTTATTCAGGCGCTGGATTCGTACACCGAAATTTCTCCTTCGGGCACCGGTATTCACATCATCGTTCGCGGCAAGCTGCCTGCCGGCCAGGGCAATCAGGCGGCGCTCCACGGTGGGAAAGTCGAGATGTTCTCGCGGGCGCGGTACTTCACCTTCACAGGTGCGCACGTCGCGGGCACACCCGCAGAGATCTATGACCGTCAAGCCGAACTCCTAGAACTGCACGGTCGGCTGTTTGGAAAGAGGAGCACGGTCGAAAACATTCCCACTCCTTCCCCTGCACTTCTTCCAAGCGACGACGAGCTAATCACGAAGGCAAGGCAAGCCCAGAACGGATCGAAGTTTGAGCGCTTGTGGAACGGTCAATGGGAGGGCGACTACCCGTCCCAAAGTGAGGCGGACCTCGCACTCTGCTCATTGCTCGCGTTCTGGACGGGTCGAGACGTTGTCCGCATCGATCGACTGTTCCGGAGATCCGGTCTTATGCGGAAGAAGTGGCTGCGCAAGGACTACCGCGAGGAGACCATGGCCAAAGCGATCGAGAATACCACCGAGACCTGGAAACCCGGCCAACCAGAACAACTCAATGGGCATGCTGCTCGTGGCAGCGTGGTGGCGGCCGCCCAACACGCTTCAATCGATCCTCCCTGGCCAACCGGCCCGCAGGCTGAAGCGTTCCACGGTATCGCTGGGGAGCTGGTAGAGACGATCAGCCCGAACACTGAGGCGGACTCGGCCGCTCTGCTCGTGCAGTTCCTGGTCGCTTCCGGCAACGTTATTGGCCGACGGGCGCATTGTATCGCCGGCGCGGACCAGCATTACCCGAACGAGTTTGCTGTTCTGGTCGGCGCGAGCAGCAAAGGCCGAAAGGGGTCGAGTTGGAGCGCGATTCAGTTCGTACTTGGCATGGCCGATTCCGAATGGTTGAATGCCTGCGTCCAGACCGGACTCTCGAGCGGCGAAGGCCTAATCTGGGCAGTTCGCGACGAGATCACGACAAGGGAGCCCATCCGGACTGGCAAGGAGAGGCAGGTCACTGGATATCAAGATGTCGTGAAGGATCACGGTATATCAGACAAGCGGCTGATGGTGGTGGAGTCTGAATTTGCCTCTCCTCTCCGAGTCTCAGAGCGCGATGGCAATACCCTGTCAGCGGTTGTCCGCCAAGCATGGGACACGGGGCGCCTGCGAGTGCTGTCCAAGAACAGTCCGGCTCGGGCTACAGGTGCGCATATCAGCATCATCGGACATGTTACTAAGGACGAGCTACTGAAGTACCTGACGGACACCGAAGCCGGCAACGGATTCGCCAACCGGTTCTTGTGGGTCGCGGTGAAGCGGTCGAAGCTTCTTCCAGATGGCGGTGATCTTCACAAAGTTGATTTCGGACCCCTGATCCGACGCCTGGCCAGCGCGATCGAGTTTGCACGGACCGCGGGCGAGATCAAGAGGGACCGGGAGGCCAGCCAACTCTGGCATAACGTTTACCCGCAGCTCTCCCGGGATCGATTCGGTCTGTTCGGTGCTGTGACGTCTCGGGCGGAGGCCCACACCCTACGGCTGTCCTGCCTTTATGCGCTCCTCGACTGTTCGGCTGTGGTCACAGCGTCGCACTTGTTGGCCGCGCTCGAGGTGTGGCGGTACTGCGAAGACTCCTGCCGATTCATTTTCGGCGACGCGCTCGGTGACGTCACTGCCGACACTATTCGCCTCGCCCTCCGTCGCAACCCAGCGGGGCTGACTAGAACTGAAATCAACAACCTCTTTGACCGGCACAAGTCGGCCGACGAAGTTGCGCGCGCCCTAGAGCTCCTTCGGAGTCAAGGATTCGCGATATCCGGCTCGAAGCCGACGAAGGGCCGCTCGGTCGAGTACTGGATTGGAACATGATCTTTCGCAGCTCCTCAGCGGCCGTCGTGAACCCGAAGCCCCAGGTGGCAAGCAAGATACCGGCCCGCCACCCCTTAATTCGCTAATTTCGCAATGCATCGAGTCTTCGGCATGAACGACACACATGGCGCCGCCAACTATGGTAATGTCGTCATCGAGACACATATCGGCGGGCCATCGAAAGGAGAAATCGAAAAGATGGCTCGCCGAAGATTCCAAGCTCCCAAGCCGAAACGGCGCGGGAAGTGGTGGTGCCTGCTTTTTTGGCAGGACGAGTTCTTAGACGGAAGGAGGATTAGAAAACGAAAGCGCGTCAACCTCGGGCCGGCCGACATGCCGGAAAGGGAGGTCAGCAAGATCGCGGCAGAGTACCTGCGCCCCATGAACCAGGGCCTGGTCACGCTCGGCGCCGCGACAAACTTCGCTGAGTTTGTGAACACCGTGTACATGCCGGTAGTACTTCCGAAGATGGCTAGGACCACCCAAGGAAGGTACGAGGGGATCGTCACCAATTACTTGAAGCCCCAATTCGAAAACCTCTGCCTTCGGGATATCACCGTGTTGACGGTGGATCGCTTTCTCACGAGCCTGGGCAAGTCCAACCTGTCGCAGGAATCCGTGGACAAGATCCGGGACGTATTGAGCGGCATCCTCTCGGCGGCCGTTCGGTACGAACTCCTGGTACGGAACCCGGCGGAGGGGCTCAAGTTGCCGAGGGCGAAGACGGGCAGGAGGTCGAAGCCGTTCATCACGCCCAGTCAGTTTTCGGCCTTGGTCGAATTGATCGCGGAGCCGTACGCCACGATGGTCTACGTCGCGGTATACACCGGCCTGCGCGTCAGCGAGCTTATCGGGCTTCGGTGGCGCAACGTGGGGATCGACTCCATCACCGTGGAGGAGCGATATTGCCGTGGCGACTGGGGGCCGCCCAAGAGCGAAGCAAGCAGCGCAACGGTACCGGTAAACGCCACCGTTCTCAACCGGATTCATCGGCTAAAGACGGTGGAGGTCGAAGTCAAAGCGGGATGCGCCGTTCGGCGTTATCCCGCCGTAAAGAGCAGCAACCCTGATGATTTGGTCTTCCAGTCTGTGAAGGATGGGGGGCCGATGCGTGACAACAACATTCTGGTCCGGCATCTCAAGCCGGCTGGATCGAAGATCGGGATTGGCTGGGTCAACTGGCTGGTTCTGAGACGGTCCTTTGCCACGTGGCTCAAGATGGCCGGCGCGGACGTGAAGGACGCTCAGGCGCTGATGAGGCACTCCAGGGCGAGCACCACCCTGGACATTTATCAGCAGTTCGTGCCTGAGTCGCAGCGAAGAGTGGTCGATAGCCTGACGGGGCTCGCACCCCTGGTGAACTGATGGTGGTTCCAATTGGTTCCAATAACTCGGCGGTTTGCAGGCGCGAAAGCATGGGCAACCTACGTGGAATGAAAGACTTACCGACGACAGAATACAGCCCTGAAAAGGCTGGCGTCGGCGGTTCGATTCCGTCCCTGGCCACCACGTTTTCAGACACTTACAAACACTCGACTCAGGGCCCTGGCCTTTAGAGTGATAGACTGAAGCCGAGAGTCCTTATGGCGTATCCGGTTTCTCCCTACATTGAACAGCGGAATGGCGGGCTTTACGTTGCCGGATCTCGTGTGTCGCTCGACTCCGTTGTCATCTCCTTTCAGGAGGGTGCGTCTCCGGAAGGGATCGTACAATCATTTCCGACCCTGAAGCGTTCGCAGGTATACGGCGCGATCGCCTATTACCTCGAGAACGAAGAGATGATCAAGGAGTACATCGCTGAAGGCCAGCGGGAGCTCGAACGAACCGTGCCGCCCCTGAGTCAGTCGAATCCCGAGCTGTTTGCCCGCCTGGAAGCAGCGCGCCGGCAGATGGGTTCGAAGCGCGCGTGACCGTCCGCTTCCTGGCGGATGAGGATCTCAGGGCTGGCATCATCGAACGCCTGCGCTCTCGTGAACCGGCCAATGACATCCTCGATGTGAAGACTACCGGATTGCGAGGAATGGCAGATCCGGCGCTCCTCGAACTCGCGGCTCTGGCAGGACCGAATTCTGATCACTCATGACCGGCAAACGATGACACGGTACTTCCGCGAGCGAGTCGATGCTGGGAAGCCAACCCCAGGCGTGTTCATCCCTCCCCAGCAGCAGAGCGCCATCGGCGAAATCATCGAATCGCTCCTCCTGGTGTGGACCGCCTCGCAAGCAGAAGAGTGGCGGAACCAGATTGTTTATCTGCCTTTCCGGTGAAGGCGCCAGCTGTGGGCGAATCCAGCCCTGAAAAGGCCGGCGTCGGCGGTTCGATTCCGTCCAGCCGTTCCGGCTCATCCTTTCCCCCAACAGTTAAGATAGAATCCTGCGTTTCACAAGGAACCGATGTCGAACCAGGCTGAAGTCGAACGGCGCATTGCGAACGCCCATAAGGGAAAGCTGCCAGAACTCGACTTGAGCGGAATTGGGCTGACAGCGATACCCGACGCGGTTTTCCACCTCTCGCAACTACAATGGCTGTCCCTCGCCAACAACCAGATCGCCCAGATCCCAGACTCCCTCGCCCGGCTCTCGCAACTGCAACGGCTTTACCTCGGCGACAACCAGATCGCCCAGATCCGCGACTCCCTCGCCCGACTCTCGCAACTGCAAGTGCTGTACCTCCACAACAACCAGATCGCCCGGCTCCCCGACTCCCTCGCCCGGCTCTTGCAACTGCAAGGGCTGTACCTCCACAACAACCAGATCGCCCAGATCCCGGACTCCCTCGCCCGGCTCTCGCGACTGCAATGGCTGTCCCTCGACAACAACCCGCTGGATCCCGAGGCGCGCGAGCGCTACCAGTCCGGTGGCTGGGAGGCGCTCCGGGCCTACCTTCTGGAACGCGCGCGAGGCACCGAGCGCAGTTGGAGGGCGAAGCTGCTCTCGTGGGAGAAGGCGCCGTCGGAAAGACGAATCTTCTCCGGCGCTTCCGAGGAGAGAAATTCATCGAGAGGCTCGATCCCACTCACAATCTGGAGATCAAGGACTTTCCGCTTCCGCACCCGGAGAAGCCGGACGTCTCGATGACGCTGCGAGCGTGGGACTTCGGCGGGCAGGACGTCTATCACGCGACGCATCAGTTCTTCTACGGGGGCAAGGCGGTGTTCCTGCTCGTATGGAACCCGCGCGGAGACTTCGCCGATTCCCGGCTGCCCCAGTGGCTGGACCGGATCAAGGTGCTCGCTCCGAATTCTCCGGTTCTGCTGGTGGCAACGCACGCCGAGAGGCATTCGGCGAACATTCCTTTGGCGCAAATCCAGCGCGACTACCCGATAGTACGGGGACTATGGAGCATTGACAGCCAGACCGGGCGGGGCATCGGGGACCTGAAGGCTGCGGTGGCGGCGGAGGCGGCGAAGCTCGAACACATGGGAGCGCAACGGCCCGCGTCGTGGGTCCGGGCGGAGCGCGCGATCGAGGAGGATGGACGAAGCTTTTGCACACTCCAGGACTTTCTGAACCTCGTCCAAAAGCACCTCGTCCAGCAAACCGGGGAATTCCTGGATGCGCTGAATACCACAGGCGCGATCACGTACTTCCGCGAGAATCCGCTCCATCCCACAGGACTTCCGGAGTTGGCCCAGTTCGTGATTCTAAAACCGGACTGGCTGTTACAGCAGATCAGCCTCGTGCTAACCGACAAGGAAGTTGCAAAGCAAGAGGGAGTCTTCCAGGAGGGGGACCGGAAACGGATCTGGAGCGGCTTGCAGGAACCGGTGCAGGAGTTTCTTCTCCGCATGATGGACCACTTCGACTTGGCGTATCGAACCAGTGAGGGCGGTGAAGTCAGGAGCATCGTCGTCGAGATGTGCCCGGCTGACCGTCCTGAGGATGTGGCAGCGGAATGGGGAAAGGCCGCGGGTGGCACGGAAATCGGCGTTCTCTATCAATTCAAGACTACGATGCCGCCGGGATTTCCTACGTGGTTTACGGCTCGGAACCATGGTTGCACCCAGCGCCGGCTGCACTGGCGTTACGGGGCGTTGTTGTCGGACGGCCGGGGCCACACAGCCCTGTTGGAGGCGGATTTGCAGGGCAGAGCCGCACGGCTGGCGGCCCGCGGCGAGTTTCCGCAGACTTTGTTCGGGTTTCTCCGGTACAGTTTCGAGAGCACGCTCGACTTCTTCCCCGGGTTGCAGTACGACCTGCGGATTCCCTGCCCCGGGGGCGAAGAGAAGTGCGACAGGAATTTCGCCTTGGATGACATCCGCAAGTTCCAGAGCAATAGGTGGACAACAATGCAGTGTCAGGGGTGCGGGCGCATGCAACCGATCGCCACCCTGCTGTCCGGAATCGACGTTCCCGCCGAAGCGGGGGTGAGCGAACGCCAACTCGCGGCGCTGACCGAGACAATGAGGCGCGAATTTCTGCGGCTCTTTCACCGCGAGCAATCACGCGAAGCGTCTCAGTGCCCTCGCGTGTTCTCCTTGGAGGTCGAACGCTTACCCAAGCTCCTCCCAGACGCTCTGGAAGGCATGTGGCAGACGCTGAAAGGGGAAACGCTGCCGGTGGATCTGACTATCTACTGCGAGCACCCGGGCGAATGGCACCCTGTGAAGACGTATCGCCTTCAGGCGCCCGCTGAGCGCCTGCTGGGTCTGCGACCGCTTGTAAAGAAGCTTTCCGGGATTATGGGAGTTGTCCGGTCCGCGGCAAGTGAGCCGATGGAACTCCTGGCCAACGCCCTTCCCGAGGAGGACCTCGTGAGGCCGGCCGTGGATGCTGTTGGTGAAACCCGAGAGGCCCGGCGAGCCGAGCTTACGGCGTTGTCTTACTTGCACGATCTCCTTCGTCAGGCACCCGCGGCCGAGCACGGCCGGTGGGGCGGACTGACGCGCATCTTGACTCGGCAGCACGATCACTTGTGGCTTTGCGAGAGCCACGCCAAGCCATACGCAAGAGAGTGGAATCCAGAAGCCTAGGTTCGAGCATGTGGGACTCCTGGCCTGTCCAGATTTCTGCCAGGGGCTGCTGACGCGCCCGACGAAAAGCCGCTGGTCGTGATTGCAATACTCCATGGTCGCCGTAGTCCACGCGTAATAGCGGCCATACTACGCGGAAGAGAGTGAATCACAAACTGCTCAACGCCGAGATCGCGTCTCTGCTTTACCGGCTCCGGACACAATCCGGCCTGAGCCAGCGTTAGCTCGCCAAGCGAGTTGGAGCCACTGCCTCCGTAACCTGCCGTCTCGAGGACGCAACGACGTGTTTACCGTTGGCTGCCTGCCGATAACCGGCGGCTTGCCGCGTTACCGGTTACAGCCGCGGCCGGAGCCTGGCCAGGGCGGAGTCGGCGGCGCGGGCAACGGCGGGGTCCGCGTCGTAGCGCAGCCTGGAGAGCGCGTCGAGCGACCTGCGGTCTTTGCGCAGGCCGATGGAGTTGATGACGCCGATGAGGAGGCTGCCTTTGAGTTTGGGCAGGGCGGCGCGAAGAGCGGCGTCGGCGGAAGCGTCGGCGTTGGGCTCAAGACCGTAGCGGGCGTAGGCGGAGAGCTGGGGATCGGTGAGCAGCGCGGCCAGGGCAGCGACGGCGGTCCTGTCGCCGTTGACGGCCAGGCGCTGGCACGCTTTGGCCTTCGCATGGGTGGAGCCTTCCGGATCCTTGAGGATGGCGATGAGTTTCGCCGGCGGCAGGGCCATGATGTCGGCAGCACTGCCGTACTTGTCGTCGATCATTGGCTGGGGAAGGGGCTGGGACGCAATTGACGAAGTCGCGGACGTGGTTGGTGGTGGCCTGGCCGGCTGTTTCGACCCAGCCCGTCTCGGCTTCGTAGCGGATGTGGCAGGAGCCGCCGTGGAAATCGAAGTAGCCGCGCCATCGGCCCTGGACGTTGGAGGGGTGATAAGGGCGCCACGGCGCCTCGTCGGCTTGAGCTCATCTCCCGTCGTGATGACGGATACCCGCGAGGGTTCAACCGGTGCCCCGTCCGCCCGACAGTGGCGCCCATCGTTCCAGCGCGCCACGCATTTCCTCCAGAGTGCATGGCTTCGTCAGGTGATCGTTCATGCCGGCCTTAAGACATAAGGAACGGTCCGTGCTGGCAGTGAGCGCGATGATCGGAGCCGTCGCCGAGGGGCCCCGGAGCCTGCGGATCAGCGCCGCCGCGGTGCAGCCGTCCAACACCGGCATGTCACAGTCCATCAGAATCGCATCGTAGGCTTCCTGATCCGCCATCTGGACGGCCTCAAGCCCGTTGACCGCAACATCGGCCGTGTAGCCGAGCCTCTCCAGGAACCGCAGCGACACGAGCCGGGCGATGACGTTGTCTTCCGCCAGCAACAGCCGCGGCTTGTGGTTGCGATCGCGATTTGAGGTGAGAGGATCCTGCAAAGTTGGGGTGCGCGGGGCTGGCCCGCTCCTCTTTTTCAAGGATGGCGGAAAACCATCGGCCAGTCTGCCGGAGAAACGCTCTTCGTGCAGTCGGTTGCAGGGGAATCTTCATGTCGTCTTTTGTCCGACAAAGTGCGGCGGCAAGCTCACACCAAGCGCTGCTCAATGGCGTACCGGGTCAGTTCGGCGTTGTTGTTCATCTTCATTTTCTCGAGGATACGCGCCCTGTAGGTGCTCACCGTCTTGACGCTCAGCGCCAGATCTACGGCGATCTCGGAAACCGTCTTCCCCGAACCGATCAGTTGAAGCACCCGGTATTCCCGTTCGGAGAGCGACTCATGGAGAGCCTTGGCGGTCTTGTCGTCGAGCGAGTCCGCCATGAGTTCGGCCACGGCTGGAGTGACGTATCTTCGCCCGGAGGCGACCGTGCGGACCGCGGTGACCAGCACGTCGGGTGCGACTTCCTTGTTCAAGTACCCGGACGCGCCGGCGCGCAACGAGCGGATGGCGAGTTGCTCTTCCGGGTATCCGCTCAGGACGAGCACTGCCAATCCGGGATTCTCCTTCTTGGCGTCGCGCATCAGCTCGAGGCCGGAACGGCCGGGCATGGCGATGTCCAGCAACAGGACATCGGCGGGGCATTTCTGAAGCAACTCGTACGCCTGCGGAGTGGTCCCGGCTTCCCCAACCACGGTGATATCCTCGTGGCCAGCCAGAATCTGCTTCAAGCCTTGCCGGACAACGGCGTGGTCGTCGGCGATGAGAACCCGGATCACCGATCCCCCATGGTCACACCGCCCTCGTGTTGGTCGCCAGGGCCGGAATCGGGAACCGGGCGACGACCGTGGTTCCCTGACCGGGGGCGCCCGTAAACCGAATGGCGCCGCGCGCGATGCGGGCCCGTTCGGTCATGCCCAGAATCCCCAGAGAGTTCATTCCCGTCGCCTCCTCTTCCGTGATGCCACGGCCGTTGTCGTGAATGCTGAGCACCAGCTCGGCGCCCTCCCGGCGAAGGGAAACCTCGACCCCGGAGGCGCCGGAATGACGGGCGACGTTGGTGAGAGACTCCTGGACAATACGGAAGACGGTGGTCGAGGAATCGTTCGCCATCTCCATCTCTTCCAGGTTGCGGCAATGGCACCGGATTCCGGTCCGCTTCTGAAACTCCGCCACGTGATTCTCGATGGCAGCCACCAGCCCAAACTGGTCGAGCACCACGGGGCGAAGCTCCGTGGCGATTCGCCGTACCGTCTTCATGGAGGCGTCGACTCCCCGGATCAGGTCCTCGATGGGCGACGGAATCTCGGGCGGGGAATTTGAGGGAGATCGGAGCCTCGAGAGGCCGAATCGCAGCACCGTGAGTTGCTGGCCCAGTTCGTCGTGGGTTTCTCGTGAGATCCGGGTGCGCTCTTCCTCGCGAATCGCCAGTTGGCGAGCCGTGAGCGCGCGCAAGCGCTGCTCCAACCGCTTCGTTTTGGTAACGTCGACCATCACGCCTTGCAGCGAAACTGCGCGCCCCGCTTCCGTCCTTACCGTGCGGATGTCGCGGAGCCAGACAATGCGGCCATCGGCGGCGATCATGCGGTACTCAAACTCGTGATCGAGCCCACGCGCGGTGGCGTCGCGGCAGAACTGCACCGCGCATTCCCGGTCGTCCGGGTGAATGTGATCTGCCCAGAAAGCCGGCTCCGTGATCCACCGCTCCACGGGATACCCAAGCAATCGTGCGCCTTGTTCGCTGATGAAAGTAAACCGCACTAGATCCGGCTCGGCGGCCCACACGATGCCGTCGATGGTGTTGACCAGATCCACGAATCGCTGGCCCGAGGCACGTTCGGCCGCCTCGGCCAATCGTTGCTTGGTGACATCGCGCTGCACAAGCCAGACCCGGACCAGGCGCCCGTCCTCGATGACCCCCGTCAAGTTGGACAAAACCTGCACCCGGTTGCCATAGCGGTCGAGCGCAAATGTGTCCAGGTCAACGACCTGAAAGCGGGATTCAACCGCGCGGCGGTCCTCCTTCATGGTGAGGGGATCCCATCGCCGGCGGAGCTCAGACACGAGTCTCCCGAGAACCTCGCCGGCATTGTCAAAGCCTCGTATGCGAGCCGCGGCATCGTTGGCCTCGGCAATGTAGCCGAGCCGGTACACGCGGTCGATGATTTCTTCCACGGGGAGGTCCAGAGGGATGGGTTCCTCGAGTTCTACGCGGATGATGCCCTCCGTGCTGTTGGCGATAAAAGCGCGATAGCGGTCCTCGCTTTGGCGAACAGCTTCCTCCGATTGCCGCCTCTGCCGTTTGGCGATCGCCTGTCCGAACTGGTCGGCGACCTCGGAGGCGAAGAGGGTCTCCTCGGGCAGCCAGGTCCGGCAGTCGCCGACGTGTTCGAAAGACACCAGCCCGGCTACTTGACCCGAGATGCGGACAGCGGAGTCCAGCATGGAGGTGATGCCGAGCGGCTGCATGTAGTCCAGCAGCTCGCGAGTGCGGGGATCCTGGCGCGCGTCGTGAGCGTCAATCACACGGTTTGTTTCATGTGCCGCGATGTAGGCCGGATACTTACCGGCAGCCAGCAACTGGCCGGATTCGTGGGACCCGGTGCTTTCACAAAAAGAGTCCACACAGGTGAGCGTGTCGCCAGCCCGGTCCAGCAGCCAAACGCTGACTCGTTCCACCTGCATGGCCGCGGCGGTGGACTCGGTGATCAGACGGGCTGCTCCTTCGAGGTCACCCGAGGCGATAGCCGGATGCGTGGCCAGCCGGACGATCGTGGCCTGTAGCCGATGAACCCGTTCGTCGTGCAGACGCGCTTGTTCGGCGGCCGCCTCCAGTTTTCGATGCTCTTCCTCCAACTGGCGATGGGCCTCGCCCAGCGCAGCGGCTGCCCGGCGACGACCGAGCATGCTCCGCACCAGTAACAACAATCAGAAGCGTCTGGAGGGCCCAGGAATCCGGCCCCGCCGAGAATCCAGCTCCCGTAGATGCGGTAGAACGAAGGCGGCTGGTTGACGATAAGCCCATTGGTGGGGAGTCGGGAAGGGGCGACGTTCCACCGTTGCATTTGCACGTAGTCGAACAGGAAGACGTTGGTGTCGTCCCTGCGAATGGCAAGATCCCGCGGACGCGTTCCTTTCAGGACTGCCAGCAGTAATTCTCCGGCCTCTCGGCCATGATGCAATCCGGCGTTGGCCACGCCGGCCAGAAACCCCTGCCCCGGTTCCGCGGCCAGCCCGTACACCGGGAGCCGCCGACGCCTGGGCGATCCGGCGATGGGTTGCGTCGCGGGGCAGGAAGGCGCCCGTCGAGTCCTGCTGGAAGCCCGCGACAAAGACCACGCTTTCCGCGGAAAGTCCCGAGAGCTTGGAAAGAAGCTGATCCAGGGTGAGCTGGGCGCCTTCGAGAAGCTGGAATTGCAGGTCCTTCCGCTGAAGGGTCAGTTCGCCGAAGCCGCGTCGGAAGGCGCCGGAGACCGTATGCGGGTCAGCCACCAGGTGAATCTGCCTCGCGTTGGGGTGAAGGCGGAGGGCCAGATGGAACAGCCCTCGGTCGTCGAAGACCTCCAGCACGGCCGGTGTAACGCTCGCGGGGAAGACGGCCGGCGAAGGCGTTGTCGTTTACGCCGCTGAAGACGACAGGGGTTTCGGGAAACAGATGCGGGTGCTCCGCAAGAAGGCGCAGCGCGTCGTCGTCGGTGACGGCCACGGCGTCAAACCGGCGGGATGCGTAGCGCTCCCGGTAGAGGCGGAGGAAGCGCTGCCCGACGCCGGAATCACGGCGCGCATCCAGGAATTCGATCCAGGTTTCCACTTCGAAGGGAGCCTGGCGCAGCAAGTCTTGCATTCCTCTCAGGACTTCGTCGGTCCAGCCGAAGCCCGCGCGGTAAGAATTGAGCACGAAGACCGAGCGGGTGTCGTTGGAAGGCTGAGCGTACAAAGGCGCCAAGGCGAGCAGAAGCCAAGGGATTAGGGGTGCGCACCGTCCGAACGTCAAGAACCTGGCGCCAACGGGAAAGGGATGACGCCCATTTTGGCCCATCCGGGCTCCTTTTCAATATCCGATTGTATAAGAATTGGCTTGACAGCGGGCCTGGCAAGCCGCGATGGAAGACACGCTGACGGAGTCCTTGTCGAGTGCGGCCGGACGAGGGATGTTACTTGTCGTACCGGTTACAGCCGGGGCCGCAGTCTGGCGAGGGCGGAATCGGCGGCGCGGGCAACGGCGGGGTCCGCGTCGTAGCGGAGCTTGGAGAGCGCGTCGAGCGACCTGCGGTCTTTTCGCAGGCCGATGGAGTTGATGACGCCGATGAGGAGGCTGCCTTTGAGTTTGGGCAGCGCGGCGCGAAGCGCGGCGTCGGCGGAAGGATCGGCGTTGGGCTCAAGACCGTAGCGGGCGTAGGCGGAGAGCTGGGGATCGGTGAGCAGCCCGGCCAGGGCGGCGACGGCTGTCCTGTCTCCGATGACGGCCAGGCGCTGGCACGCCTTGGCCTTTGCATAGGGGGAGGCTTCCGGATCCTTGAGGATGGCGATGAGTTTCGCCTGCGGCAGGGCCATGATGTCGGCGGCGCTGCCGTACTTGTCGTCGATCATTGCCGGGGGGAGGGGCGGGGGCGGGGGCTGGGCTGCGGGGGCGGGTGTCTTGGGCTGGGCTGTGGGTGTCTGGGGCATGGCGGGGTTCCTCTCGGCTGTCAGATGCGCCAGGGTTCGCGCATGGCGCGGGAGCGCATGCGGTTGGCTTCGTCGCTGCCGGGGCCGGTGAAGGCGTCGGTGGCGGGATCGAAGTTGAGTTTGCGACCGAGTTGAAAAGCGATGTAGGAGGCGTGGCAAGTGATGTGCGCCTGGCAGGCGGCCAGGGCGTTGGAGCGGGGCTGGCGGCGCGACTTGACGCAATTGACGAAGTCGCGGACGTGGTTGGTGGTGGCTTGCCCGGCTTCCTCCCGGGAGACGAAGAGGTTTTCTGAACGGAGGTTTTCCGAGACCTCGATCTTGCCGCCGTCGGCGGTTTCGATCCAGCCGGTCTCGCCTTCGTAGCGTATGTGGCAGGAGCCGAGGCCGAGGAAGCCCTTGTCGCGGAGTACGAGTCTCAGGCCGTTCGCGTAGCGGCAGTGAATCGAGTAGGGGGTGTTAGCGCCCATGCCGTGTGGTTCCAGCTCGACGGGCGCGGTTTCATCCAGATCGCCGGCCCAGCTACAGAGGTCGACGGTATGGGAGCCCCATTCGAGGATGCCGCCGCCGTGGAAGTCGAAGTAGCCGCGCCATCGACCCTGGACGTAGGAGGGGTGATAAGGGCGCCACGGGGCGGGGCCGAGCCAGCGGTCCCAGTCGACCACCTGCTTGGGGGGCTCGGGTTCCGCCGGGAGCCAGGCGTGAGAGGTGAGCGGGGCCCAACGCTCGCCGGGGCCGGCTTCGGCGTGGAGCGTGGTGAGTTTGCCGAGTTTGCCGGAGCGGGCGAGTTCCCAGGCTTTGATAAAGTTGGTTCCGTTGCGGCGCTGGGTGCCGGCCTGGTAGATGCGGCCCAGGCGCTGGAAGGTATCGGCGAGCGCGCGGCTCTCGGCGATGGTCATCGAGCAGGGTTTTTCGCAGTAGACGTCTTTGCCGGCTTGGGCCGTGAGGATGGAGAGCGGAGTGTGCCAGCGGTCGCCGGTGGCGATCAGGACGGCGTCGATGTCTTTGCGCGCCCATAACTCTTCCTGATCGGAGTACATGGCGCAGTCGCGGTTGCCGTATTTCTGATCGGCCATGCTCTTGATGGTTTCGCGGCGGTCGTTGCGGACGTCGCAGATGGCGAGGAACTGGACGTCGCTTTGCGCGAGGAACGAGCGCAGGACGCTGGCGCCACGGTTGCCGATACCCAGGCCGCCGACGGTGACGCGGTCGCTCGGCGCGGCGGCTCCATTCAGGCCCAGAGCGGTGCCGGGAATGAAGAGTGGAGCAACGGGCAGGACGGATTGGAACAGGTCGCGGCGGGTGATCCGGACGGTGCTGCGGGGCATACGAGGTCTCCTTGAGATGGTCGGCATTAGTTTATCACGGGAACAATACAGACAAAACAGACAAAGCGCGGAACCTGGACAGGCCGGGAGGCCTGTCCTGTACCCTTCCAATTAGACCGAGTTTGTAATGAACTTGGTAGTACGCACGACCAGCCGTCAGGAGAACCCATGCCTGTCTGCGAGAC
>Ga0247727_10005041_pt1 | contig 27265 bp, 26 predicted proteins | sample WisWelCaveWW1625_FD_202498 | JGI IMG/M metagenome (GOLD analysis project Ga0247727, IMG submission 202498) | Biofilm microbial communities from Wishing Well Cave, Virginia, United States - WW16-25 | ecosystem: Environmental > Aquatic > Deep subsurface > Groundwater > Cave microbial mat | place...
CTGAAACCAGCATGGCTGCTGGGTTTCAGGCTGGCTGCGGGACTAGGATTCGAACCTAGATAACCAGATCCAGAGTCTGGTGTCCTGCCGTTGGACGATCCCGCAGCGGATCGGCCGCGAACGGCGCATTCTCAGGGGCGCGGGCGGAACGGTCAAGTTTGCCGCCGCCGGGGGAAGTTGCCCCGGGCGGCGGGGCGGCGTAGGCTCGTCGGTTCCGCGTCCCCGTCCCCGGGAGGATCGAGCCGCCGTGACGCCGTCCACCGTCCCGTTGCTCAAGGAGTTCCTCGCCTCCACGGCGGCCCGGACCGACGCGGCCCTCCAGCGGATCCTCCCCCCCGAGTCCGAGGAGCCGCGCACCATCCACCGGGCCATGCGGTACAGCGTCTTCGCGGGGGGGAAGCGCCTGCGCCCGGCCCTCGTCCTCCTCGGCGCCCGGGCGGCCGGGGGCGACGACGAGCGGGTCCTCCCCATGGCCTGCGCCGTGGAGATGATCCACACCTACAGCCTCATCCACGACGACCTCCCGGCCATGGACGACGCCGACCTCCGCCGCGGGCGGGAGTCCTGCCACCGTGTCTTCGGGGAGGCCAACGCCATCCTCGCGGGCGACGCGCTGCACACCCTCGCCTTCGAGATCCTCGGCTCCTTCCCCGACCACGCCGTGGCGGCGGCCCTCGTCCGGGAGACCGCCCGGGCCTGCGGCACCCGCGGCATGGTGGGGGGGCAATCTGCAGATTTGGAGGCCGAGGGAAAACCTCCCGATTTGGGAACGGTGGAAGGCATCCACCGCCGGAAGACAGGCGCCCTGCTCGTCGCCTGCCTCCGCCTCGGCTCCCTCCCCTCCGCCCCCCCCCCGGACCTCCTCAAGGCGCTCACCGAATACGGGGAACGGGTGGGGATGGCCTTCCAGATCGTCGATGACGTCCTGGACGAGGAGGGCCTCGGGCCGGACCTCGGGAAGATCCCGGGGAAGGACCGGCAGAGGGGCAAGATGACCTACCCCGCCGCGGCGGGGCTCGAGGCCTCCCGCGCCCGGGCGGCGGCGCTTGTGTCGGAGGCGAAGCAGAGAATCCGGGGGCTGGAGGCGGCCTCCCTGCTGGGGGACCTGGCGGACCTGGTGGTGAACCGGCGGTCCTGAGGGACCGTTCCGGGGAGCGGAGGAACCCGATGGGAGCGTGGCTCGACCGCGTGGACTCGCCGGAAGACCTGAAGAAGGTCGCCCTGAAGGACCTCCCCGCCCTCTGCGAGGAGATCCGCGCCTTCATCCTGGAGACCGTCCTGCACACGGGCGGCCACCTCGCCACGAACCTGGGCTCCATCGAGCTCACGACCGCGCTCCACTTCGTCTTCGACTTCCCCCGGGACCACCTGGTGCTGGACGTGGGCCACCAGGCCTACGCCCACAAGATCCTCACGGGACGCAAGTCCCGCTTCCCCACGCTCCGGCAGGAGGGCGGGCTCTCGGGCTTCACGAACCGGGACGAGTCCCCCCACGACCTCTACACGACCGGCCACGCGGGGACCGCGCTCTCCACGGGGCTCGGGCTCGCCTGCGGCGAGAACCTCAAGGGCGAGGGCCGCCGCACCGTCGTCGTCATCGGGGACGCCGGCATCGGCGCCGGGATGGCGCTCGAGGCCCTGAACATGGCGGGGGAGGTGAAGCGCGACCTGCTCGTGGTTCTCAACGACAACCGCATGTCCATCGCGCCGAGCAACGGCGCCCTCGTGCACTACTTCACGCGGCTTCGCACCAACCCCTCCTACCGCAAGGCCAAGCACGACTTCGCCCTGGCCGTCCAGAGGCTCTTCGGCGGCCGGGCCCGCGAGGCGGCGGAGGCCGCCTACCACACGCTGCGCTACCTCATGGTCCCGGGCCACATCTTCGAGGAGATGGGCTTCTCCTACTTCGGGCCCGTGGACGGCCACGACGTGCAGGCGCTGGTCCGGGAGCTGGAGGACCTGCGCGACGTGAAGGGCCCGCTCCTCCTCCACGTGGTGACCGAGAAGGGGCACGGCTACGCGCCGGCGCTGGCGGACCCGGTGCGGTTCCACGGCGTGAAGCCGAGCCCGAAAAGGCCGGCCCCGGTCCCCGACGTCAAGGTCCCCCCCGCGTCGGCCCCGAAGATCTCCTGGACCCGCGCCTTCTCCGACGCGCTCTGCGACCTGGCCGCGGAGGACCCGCGGGTGGTGGCCATCACGGCCGCCATGCCCGACGGGACCGGGGTTGACCTCTTCGCGAAGCGCTTCCCGGACCGGACCTTCGACGTCGGAATCTGCGAGCAGCACGCGGTGGGGCTCGCGAGCGGCCTCGCCGCGGCCGGGATGCTCCCGGTGGCGGCCATCTACTCCACCTTCCTCCAGCGCGGCTACGACCAGGTCTTCCACGAGGTGACGCTCCAGGGGCGCAAGGTGATCTTCGCGCTCGACCGCGCGGGCATCGTCGGGAGCGACGGCGTCTCCCACACCGGGGCCTTCGACATCGCCTACCTCCGGACGCTGCCGGGCATCGTGCTCCTGGCGCCCAAGGACGCCCCCGAGCTCGCCGCCATGCTGCGCTTCGCCGCGGCCGAGCCCGGGGTCTTCGCGCTCCGCTACCCCCGGGAAGAGGTGCCGCCCGCGATCCGGGGCGGGAAGACGCGGCCCCTCGCGCTCGGGAAGGCCGAGGTCCTCCGCCGGGGCCCCGACGCCGGCATCGTCGCCTACGGGGCGTCGGTCTACCCCGCCTGGTGCGCCGCCCGGGCGCTCGCCCACCGGGGAATCCGCGCCACGGTCGTGAACGCCCGGTTCGCGAAGCCGCTCGACGCGGACCTCCTGCGGCGCCTCCACCGGGAGCTGCCGTTCCTCGTCACCGTGGAGGACCACGCGGCGCTGGGCGGATTCGGCTCGGCGGTGCTGGAGTGCCTCGCGGCGGACGGCGAGGGGGCCCCGCGGGTGCGGGTGCTCGGCATCCCCGACGCCTACCAGGACCACGCGGACCGGGACCGGCTTCTGGCCCGCCACGGGCTGGACGCGGACGGGATCGCGCGGACGGTCCTCGAACTGGCCGGGAACCCCGCCGCGGCCACGGAGCCAGGCGATGCGGCGCGTCCTCGTCCTCGGTGACGCCCGGAAGCCGGGCGTCGCGGCGGCGGCCGCCCGGATCCGGACGTACCTCTCGCGCCGGGCCCGCGTCGCCTTCCTCGACCTCCGCGGCCGCCGCCGGCCGCCCCGGCCCCGGGCCGACCTCGCGCTCGTGCTGGGCGGCGACGGGGCCATCCTCGCCGCCATCCGGCGCATGGGGGAGGACCCGGTCCCGATCCTCGGGGTGAAGTTCGGGAAGCTGGGGTTCCTCACGGAGCTGCGCGAGGACGAGATCGAGGACGCGCTCGACCGCTGGCTCGAGGGGAGGCTCCCCCCGCCCCACCCGCGGATGCGGGTCCGCTGCGAGGTGCGCTCGGGGTCCCGCCGCCCCGAGGAGGCGACGGCGCTGAACGACATCGTGCTCGAGCGCTATGGGCCGCGGACGGTGGTCATCCACCTCGAGGTGGACGGTCGCTACGCCACGACCTACCGCGGGGACGGGCTCATCGTCTCCACGCCCGTGGGCTCCACGGCCCACTCGCTCGCCGCGGGAGGGCCGCTCCTCGAACCCGCCATGGAGGGCTTCGTTCTCACTCCCATGTGCCCGCATTCCCTGGCCAACCGCCCGCTCGTGCTCCCCCCGGAGAGCCGCATCGCGCTGACCCTCGAAGCGAGGGACGAGGCCGCCATCTGCGTCGCCGACGGCCAGCAGGTCCTGAAGGTGCGGAACGGGGACCGGGTGCTGGTGCGCAGGGCGCGGCGCCCCGCACTCCTCCAGGGGACGGGGCGGCGGGGCTTCTTCGCGGTGCTGCGCGAGCGCCTGCACTGGGGCCTCCCGCCGGGGTTCTCCGAGCCCGGGTAGCCGGGTCCCCATGGAAGCGGGGCTCTTCGACGCGGCCTTCCTCGCCTCGCTCCGCGGGCTCCGGCTCCGCCGCCGCCGGGCCCGGGCCGCGGACCGCGCCGGGGAGCGCGCCGCCGGGGGGCGGGGGGGGCGGGTGGAGTTCGCGGGCCACCGCGCCTACGCCCCGGGAGACGAGATCCGCTCCATCGACTGGGCGGCGACCGCCCGCACGGGGCGGCTCTTCGTGAAGGAGTACGAGCGGGAGGCGGCGGAGCGGGCGACCGTCGCGCTCGACGGGAGCGCCTCCATGGCGGCCTTCGGGAAGTGGGGGGCGGCACGGCGCATCGCGGCGGGGGCGGGGATGCTGGCGCTGCTCGGCGGGGCGCGGGTCGATCTCGTGCTGCTCCAGGAGGGGACCGCGAGGCGCCTCGCGACGCTCCGCGGCCGCGGCGGGATGACGCGGCTGCTGGAGGCGCTCTCGGGCCTGGAGGCCCGGGGGCGGACGGACCTCCCGAGGGCGCTGGCCGCGCTCCCGCGTCCCGCCGGCCGCGGCGCGGTGCTCGTCCTCGTCTCCGACCTCCTCGAGGAGGGGGATCCGGGCCCGGCGCTGGCCGCCCGCGCCGCCCGGGGGGAGGAGCCGGTCCTCCTCGAGGTGCTGGCACCCGAGGAGCGGACGCCGACGGGGCGGGGGACGCTCGTGCTCGCCGACCCCGAGCGGCCGGGCGAGGGGCCCCTGCGCGTGGCGGTGGGGGAGCGCGAGGCCCGCGCCTTCGCCGCCGAGGTGCGGCGGCGGGTCGAGGAGCATGCCTCGCTCGCGCGCCGCCTCCGCGGGACCCACCTCCTCGCCCGCACCGAGGTCCCCGCGGGCGAGGTCCTCCGGCCGCTGGCCGCCACCGACCGGGCCCGCCGATGATCCTCGGGCGGCCCTGGGCGCTCCTGCTGCTCGCCGTCCCCGTCCTGCTCCTCTGGCTTCGCCTCCGCGCCCAGAGGCCGCGGGAGGCCGAGGCCTCCTCGCTCCTCGTCTGGAAGAAGGTCTCCGCGGGTGAGGCGGCCCCGACCCGCCCCCGGCCCCCGCTCTCTGCCTGGCTCGAGGCGGCGGGGGTCCTCCTGCTGGTGGTGGGGGCGGCCGACCCGGCGAACCCGGCCCCCGCTCCGGCGGCCGTCCGCGTCCTCCTCGACACATCGCCTTCGATGAACGCGAAGCGGCCCGACGGCAAGACCCGGCTGGAGTACGCGCATTCGCTCCTGGGTGGTGTCGATGTCCGCGAGTCGCGCGAGGCGGAGAGGAACCTCCCGGCGCTCCTCGCCGTCGGGGTGCCCCTCGTCGTCGTGACGGATCACCGGCTCGCGGAGTTCCCGGACGACCCTCCGCGGCTTCGCGTCGTGGGAGTGGGAGCCCCGGGCTTCAACGCCGGGATCACGGCTGCATCCGGGGAGTTGGTCCGCGACGGGAAGTGGAGCCTCTTCCTGGTGCTGGAGGCCTACGGCGCCGCGGGGCCCGTGGAAGCGACCCTGTCCGGAGTGGGGGACCGCCGCACCGTGACGATGACGCCGGGCCACCCGTTGGACCTCACGCTGGATCTGGATGAACCGCGCTTCCCGCGCCCTTTCCCTGCATCCCTGGCCGCGTCGGGCGACGTCCTGGATGCCGATGACGGGCTCCTCTTCTTCCCCCCGGGATTGGGCGGAGGGCAGGTAGCCGCCGAAGTGCCGGAGCGGCCGGAACTGGACGCCCTGGCCCGCGCCCTGGAGGCCTCGGGCGCCCGGGTCGGTCGGACCTCGGCGGAAGCAGCGGCGGACGCCAGGGTTGGCCGAATCCGGCTGAACTTGCCTGAAAGTGTCGGTGGCGAGGAGGTTCCGGGGTCCTCGGTCGTCGCCACGGATCACCCGTTGGTGAGGGGAGTCCAGGTGGACCCCGCCGTCACCCTGGGGAAGCGGGCAGGTACGGTCCCCGTGGGGATCCCGATACTGGTGGACGGCAAGGGTCCGCTCGCCACGGTGGAGCCGGGGGTGCCCGACCGGGAGGAAATCGCTCCGGTCACGGTTCACCTCGCCTTCCTGCCCGGCGGGTCCTGGGTCGACCGCGATCCCTCGTTCGTGGTCTTCGTGAAGAACCTCGTGGAGCACGCCGGATTCGGACCTCCGTGGATCTCGACAGGCGTGCGCAGCCCCGTCGAGACCCGCGAGGCCGCGGAGGGGGAGGCCTTCGGGGACCTCGCGATGGCGCTGGAGGAGGCGCGGCGGCCGGACCCCGCGGGGAGGACCTCCACCGCCGCGGTCCTCCTTTTCGCGGCGGCGGGGTTGCTGGCGGCGGCGTGGTGGTGCGGACGGTGAGGCCATGCTGATCGCCTCCAACCTCCGGCTGGCGTTCCGGTCGCTGCTCCGGACGCCCGTGCGGTCGTTCCTCGTCCTCCAGGGGATCGCCTGGGGGGTGGGGATCGCCATCTTCCCCGCGGCGGTGCTGGAGGGGAGCCGCGCGGCGGCGGTGCGCCGGGCCGAGGAGACCGGGACGGGGCGGATCTCGCTGCTCGCCGAGCCCGGTTCGCGGCCGCTCGACCTGGAGGATGCGGCGGCGCTCCGGCGGGGGGTCGAGGGGTTCCAGCACTTCGAGGCAGCTCCATTCCGGGTGAGGCAGGACGAGGTCCTGCTTCCGGTCCTTCTCGGAACCGACGTCTCGGGCGCCGCCGTCCGCGGCCAGAAGATCGCCCGCGGGCGCTACCTCGCCGCCTCCGACGAGGCCTCCGGCGCTCCGGCGGTCTGCGTGCTGGAGCCCGGGGCCGCGGAGGCCCTCGCCCCGGGCGGCGATCCCCTGGGGAAGAAGGTCCCCCTCCGCGAGGGCCTCGAGGCCGAGGTCGTGGGCGTGCTCGCCCCGCGCTCCGCGAGGACCCTCGCCACCGACGACTTCGGCCTCGAGACCGGCCACTTCCTCCACGCCCGCGTCTGGAAGATGCTGAACGCCTTCGGGGTCGCCCGGCCCGACGACGGGTGGAAGCGCACCGACGCCTGCGTCCACCTCCCGCTCCGCCTCCTCCCGCGGGAGAAGGACGCCGTGGACTGGATCCTCGTGAGCGCGCTCCCCCAGGAGGCCCCGGCGCTGGCCGACGGGCTGCGCGCGGCGCTGCTCTCCCGCGGGGCACAGCCCGTGGCCTACGCCAACCTCGTCTGGCCCGTGCTCGCCTCGGATCGGATCGAGCAGTACATGCTGCTGAAGGACGCGCTCGTGCTGGCCTGCCTCGCCATGGGAAGCGTCGTCATCGCCAACGTGATGCTCCTCTCCCTGCTCGAGCGCACCGGCGAGATCGCCGTCCGCCGCGCCGAGGGGGCCACCCGCGGGGACATCGCCCTGCAGTTCCTCGCCGAGGCCGGGGCGCTGGGGGTCGCCGGTGCGGGGCTCGGCGTTCCGCTCGGCATGGGCCTCGCCTGGGTGCGGATCCAGTTCATCCCCTACTCGCTCTTCGACTTCACCTTCCCGGCGAGGACCGCCTCGGCCGCCGCCGCGGTGGGGGTGGCGGCGGCGCTGCTCGCGGGCATCCTCCCGGCCCGCCGCGCCGCCCGCCTCGACCCCGCCGAGGCCCTGAGGGAAGCGTGACCGCGGGCGCCCTCCTCGGCCTGGCGCTCCGGTCGATCCGGCGCCGCGCGCTCCGATCGCTCCTCACCGCGCTCACCGCCGCGGTGGCCGTGGCGACCGTCTTCGCGACCCGGGCGCTGCTCCGCGGGAGCGAGGTTCAACTCGAGAAGGACCTCAACCGCCTCGGGACCCGCACCGTGGACGTGCTCGACGGCTCGGGGTTCCTGGAGATGCCCGGGGGCGGCGCGGTCCGGGAGCCGCTCGGGCCCGCGGATCTCGACGCGGCACGCGCCGCCATCGGGAAGGCGGGGGTCGGGGCCATGGTGACCGGCGCCTGGATCCGCCTCGGGACGGCCTCCGCGGGCACGAAGGCGGTCCTCGTCCCCCTGGTGGCGGCGTCGCCCGACTACTTCCGGACCTACGACGCGGAGGTGCAGAGGGGGCGGCTCCTCCGACCCGGGGACGCGGTTCCCGGGGCGCCGCCCGTGTGCCTGCTCGACGCCGAGACCTCCCGGGCGCTCGGCGGCGCGGGCCCCGGCGCAGGGATCCTGCTGGCGGACCCCGGCGGGCAGCGGACCGTCCGGGTGGCGGGGGTGCTGGCCGACCCCTTCCAGATCCGCCCCGAGACCCACGCCCCGGACCTCACCGCCTCGGCCCGGAGCGCCCTCATGCAGGTCCTCGCCTTCCGCAACGTCTACGTCCCCCTCCCGGAGGGGGAGGAGCCCGGGGCCCTCATGCTCATGGCGGTGGCGGACCGGCGGGAGGAGGCGTGGAAGGTCCACGACGCCATCGAGAGGGCGCTCCGGGCGAAGGAGCGGGGGCTCCTCGTCTGGTCGCGGGGGACCTGGGTGCGGAGCGTGCTGGAGCTGGCGGGGGACCAGATCGCCATCGCCAACGTCATCTGGGGCATCGTGCTCGCGGTTGCGCTCGTCATGATCGCCACGGTGACGCTCGTGGGGGTCCTGGAGCGGACGGCGGAGGTTGCGGTGCGGCGGGCCGAGGGGGCGACGAGAGGGCAGGTGACGGGGCAGCTCCTGCTGGAGGGGGCGCTGCTCGCCCTGGCGGGGGGGCTCGCCGGGATCCCGCTGGGGCTGCTCGCCGCGGACCGGCTCTCGACGCTGCTCACTTGGAGGCCCTACCACTCCCTCTTCGAGGGGGCGGCGGCGGTGGGGCTGGGGGTGGCGGTGGGGTTGCTGGCGGCGGCGCTCCCGGCGCTTCGGGCCTCGCGGTGGGTCGTCGTGGAGGGGCTCCGCCGTGGCGCCTGAGGCCCGGCCGGACGACGGTGTGCTGGCCCGGCTCGAGGCGATCCGCAAGGTCCACCGCCGCGGACGCACCGAGGTCCGGGCGCTGGACGGGGTGGACCTCGAGGTGCGCCGGGGGGAGTGGCTCGCCGTCACCGGGCCCTCGGGGTCGGGGAAGAGCACGCTCCTGCACGTCCTGGGCCTCCTCGACCGACCGACCGGGGGGCGCTACCTGCTCGAGGGGAGGGACGTCTCCGCGCTCGACGATGCGGCGGCCTCGCGGCTTCGGGGCCGCAGCATCGGGTTCGTCTTCCAGGATTTCCACCTCCTGCCCGAGGAGACCGCACTCCGCAACGTCATGCTCCCACTCCTCTACGCCGGGGCCGCCCGGGCGAGGGAGCGGGCCCGGGAGGCGCTGGAGGCGGTCGGGCTCTCCGACCGGCTCGACCACCGGCCGGCCGAACTCTCGGGAGGGGAGCAGCAGCGGGTGGCCATCGCGCGGGCGCTCGTGAAGGAGCCCCTGCTCGTGCTCGCGGACGAGCCCACGGGGAACCTCGACACCGCCACGGGGGAGCGGGTGCTGGACCTGCTGTCGGTGCTCCACGGCCGCGGCATCACGCTTGTGGTCGTCACCCACGAGCCCGCGGTCGCGGAGAGGGCCCGCCGCCGCATCGAGGTGCGGGACGGGCGGGTCGTGGGGACGTTCCTGACTTCGTGACTTCCGTGTGGACGCTCCACGGGCGGTTCTCCACAGGGAAGTTGCGAAGTCAGGAAGTCAGGAACGTCCCCTCTACTTCCGCTTGAACTGCTGGTCGAGGATGCCGTCCAGCCGCGCCGCCTGCTCCTCGGAGAGGGTCCCCTTCAGGGATTCGCGGACCTTCGCCCTCTCCCCGGCGACCTTCCCCCGCGCGTCCTCGTAGGTGATGATCCCGTCCCGGGCGTCCTGGAAGATCTCCCGGACCTCGCGGCCGAATTCCAGCAGCCTCCCGCCCACGACCCGCGCGCCGTCGTCGTCGAGCGCGAGGTCCCTGCGCACCCGGTCGAGGAGGGCCATGCCGCGCTCGCCGGGCGTGGCGCCCGGGGGTACGGGGCGGTCGGGCTTCCCGACGGGACCGGGCCCCGGGGGCGCCTTCACCATCGAGGCCACCCTCTCGAGCACCCTCCGGCCGCGATCGTCGGCGTGGGCCCGGGCCTCCTCGAGGAGGGGGATGACGGCGGGGCCGAGCGCGCGGAGCGCCTCCGCGGCGCTCCTCTGGACGGCGGGGTCCTCCGCCAGGAGGCGGTCGATGCAGAACCCGGCCCAGGCCCGGGCGTCCTCCGAGAGCGGGGGAGGGGGATCCTGCGCCTCGGCGGCGCCCTCCTTCATGGCCTCCCGCCGCGCCTCCCGGCGGTCCTTGCGGGGCTCCTTCCCGGGGTTCTTCGCTCCGGCGCCGGGCGCGGGGGGAGGGGTGTCGCCGACCGTCGCCTTGTCCGCAGGGTCCCGGGCGCCCCGGCGGACCTCGGCGACCTTCGACTTCTCCACGAAGCGCAGCGCCCCGCCGACCTTCACCGCGTAGGAGGCGTCGTCCTCGTCCGTGATGCGGCCCCGGATCTCCTTCCCGTCCTTGAGCACGAGGACGTCCGCGGCAGGGTCCCCGGCGGGCTTCGCCTCGTCCCCGGCGGGCTTCGCGGCGGCGGGGGCGGCGCCTCCCATCCCCCCGTCCTCCTCGTCGGCCCGGGAGGCGGGGGTGAAGGCGGCGAGAAGGGCGGCGGCGAGGACGAGGCTCGTGGCGCGCATGGGCACCTCCGGGGCGGGGCTTCCTCATGGAACACCCTAGGGGGCGGCCGGGTTTCCCGGGCGAACTTCGGTTCCGGGGCCGGGTGCCCGATCTACGATGGGTCCGTTCCGAGGACACCGCGCGCCATGGCCTCCCGCATCCTCGTCGTGGACGACGAGCCCTACATCCGCGACCTCGTCCGGGAGAACCTGCGGTCCCGGTCCCACGAGGTGGCCGTCGCGGCCAACGGGGTCGAGGCCCTCGACCTGCTCTCGCGGGAGCGATTCGACATCCTCGTGACCGACGTCGTGATGCCGGGCATGGACGGGCTGGAGCTGGTCAAGCGCGCCAAGCGCGCCCATCCCCACATGCGCGTCATCGTGCTCACGGCCTACCCGCGCCAGTCGGACATCGGGGACTTCCTCCTCCAGGGGGCGGACGAGTTCCTCCCCAAGCCCTTCCGCGCGAACGACCTCTTCGCCGCCATCCGCAGGGTCGAGCGGATGACGCCCACCCGCGACCGTCTCCCCGGGGCCGCCGGGGAGGGCGAGACTCCGCGTTGACAACGGTCGGCGACGACGCCCTCGTGCGGGATCGCACGGCCGGGGACCCGAGGCCGGGGGGCGGGGCCAGGGTCCCGATCTAACTTCTTGCAGCGGCGGAGGTTGTTCGTCATGATCGCGGTCGGCCCTGGTGGCACAGGGCTTGCTCGTCATCCCCGCGAACGGCCGGAGGCCGCGGTGCGGGCCGCGGGCTCGGTACGGCCGGGGAACATGTGGAGGCGTCGAGCCCGAAACCTCTTGAGGGGCCGGCAGTTGCCCTTACAATGGGGAGCAGGGCAGACGCGCCGTCCATGACGGGCCGGCCCGTGGCGGGCCGGCAGAGGACCTCAGGAGGGTCAACGATGTCCAATCTTCGGGGAGCCGGAACCGTGGACGGTGCAGGTCGCGGGAGCCTCTTCGCCGCCTTGCTTCCTCTGGCAGGCCTGCTGGCCGCCTGCGGCGGCGGGGGAGGCGGGGCTTCGGACGGCAGCGACGAGGGCGACCTCTTCGTCCTCGCCGGTACGCCCACCAACGGGCAGGAGACGCTCACGGACCTGTCCGACCCCGGGCTCGACGGGAAGCTGACGGTCCGCTTCACCGTGATGCCCCGGGAGAGGGACATCATCGACAACCAGAACTCGTTCAACAACCTCACGCCCTACGTGCAGATCCTCAACCAGGGCATGATCCGCGTCCCGGGCAATCCGTTCCTGGACTACGACACGAAGTCCATCACCTTCACGCCCGCGGGCAGCACCCTCTCCGCGGCCCAGTACACGGCGACCTTCTCGAAGTTCATCGCCTCGGCCTCCGGCGACCTCCTGAACCAAGGGCTGGCGGACTTCTCCACCTCCTGGACGGTGGGCCCCGACATCTACTCCCCCGTGGTGCGGAACGTCACCCCGGCCCCGCTCCAGCTGGACACGCCGCTGTTCACCCCCATCGTCATCACGATGAACGAGTCGCTCAACCCCGCGAGCGTCGTCCTCAACCAGACGGTCTTCGTCGAGGACGGCGGCACGAACCCGCCGACGGCCATCCTCGGCACCGTGGCGCTGGCCCGGGACGGCTTCGACATCGTCTTCACCCCGGATCCCTGCATCGGGATGCCGCCCGCCACCACCGTCGTGTTCCGGATGTACGGGGTGGGGAACACCTCCTTCGTGAGGGACAGGGTGGGCAACGGGCTCGTCGGCGACCCGACGAACTCCAACCAGTACTCCTTCCAGTTCAACACCAAGGGCGTGAAGCAGCTGCCGAACCCCTTCGTCACGCCGTTCCCGGGGTTCCCGCGCGCCGGCACCCCGCGCTACTCCCCGCGGTTCTGGACGGCGGCCTACGCCTCGACGGGGACCACCACCTACGCCTTCGACATGGCCCCGGTCAGCTTCGTGTGGTCGGTCCTCCGGGTCTACGATCCGTCGCTGACGGTCCAGGTCCTCGCGGCCAACCGGACCTACAGGATCATCCTCGGCGTCTGGACGCAGGTCGGCCCCTTCGGCGGGGATTTCGAGGCGAAGCTCGGCCAGCCGGGCGAGGCGGTCGTGGACTGGAGGGACTTCCCCCTGTCCGGACAGTCCTACATCTACCAGATCGACGAGGGCAGGGAAGCCATCGCCATCATCAACACCGGGACGGGGAAGGTCGAGGGCCACCTGAACGGGGTCGGGACGCCCAAGGGCATCGCCATGGGCGGCAGCGGCGGCTCGGACACGAACCTCTACGTCACCAACTTCGGGCAGGGAACCGTCACCATGATCCCCGTGACCAAGATCATCCCCGGGCTCCCCATCTGCACGGCAGTCCAGGAGCTGAACGACAACCCCTCCAACAGGCGGTACATGCTGACGGGCAACGGCCCCACGGGGATCTCGACGCCCTTCGACTGGACCGCGCTCGGCGTCGTCGCCAACGCCGCGGACAACGACATGCAGACCTTCGACCCGCAGACCCTGCAGCCCGTGGACAGGCTGGGGTACGGCACGCTCACCCAGCACTACCCGGTCGGCGAGAACCCCATCGACGTCGTCGTGACCCCCTACATCCTCGGCATCGGCTGGTTCGCCTACGTCGTCAACCAGGGCGGGGAGGACAACCCGACCGGCTCCATCTCCCTCTGGTACAACTCCTCGAGCATCGCCCCCTTCAACTCCCCGACGGGCGCCGTCCAGGGCTCGATCACCGAGGGGATCAACATCCCCGGCAAGTCGATCCTCGACCCGGGGCTCCCCCTCACCGGGTTCTACGTCCCGAACACGGCCGGGGACGACGTGGCCCGGATCGAGGTGCAGGTCCAGGGTGGCCTCATCTTCGTCACCGTCCAGCCGAAGTTCGGGGGCAGCACCCCCGTCGGGCAGAACCCCACGGCCGTGACGATCACGGGGCGGCGCAACGGGGACCAGACGATGTTCGTCGCCCTCGCCGGCCAGGGCCAGGTCGCCGTGATGCAGCAGGACGCGGGTATCGCGGCGGACATCTCGCTCTTCAACCTCCCCGGCGTCCGCTACGTCTTCTCCTGCTGGAACAACTAGGCGCGCACAGGGCGCTTCCGGGGCCCCGGGGCTTCCGCCCCGGGGCCCTTTCCATTCACCGGGCGCCCGCCGCCTCCAGGACCCGCGCCGCCACGGCGTCCGCGGTGACGCCCTCGGCCTCGGCCTCGAAGGAGAGGACGAGCCGGTGCCGCAGGACCGCCGCGGCGTGGCGCCGGGCGTCCTCGAAGGAGGCGTTCCAGCGGCCGTCGAGGAGTGCGGAGGCCCGCGCAAGAAGCGCCAGCGCCTGCGCCGCCCTCGGCCCCGCGCCCCAGCGGACGAACCTCTCCACGGCGGGGGGGGCGCCCGGGCGGCCGGGCTGGGTGGAGACGACGAGGTCGGCGATCCACCGGAGCACGGGGCCCGGGAGGTGGACGCGGCGCACGATCCTCCGCAGCTCCCGCACCCGCCCCTCGTCCAGCACCGCGGAGGGCTCCGGGCGGGGCTCCCCCGTGGTGGCCCGGACGATCTCCTCGAGGCCCTCGCGGGCCGGCGGGTGGATCAGGACCTTCACGAGGAAGCGGTCGAGCTCGGCCTCCGGCAGCGGGTAGGTCCCCTCCATCTCGACGGGGTTCTCCGTGGCGAGCACGAGGAAGGGGTCCGGGAGCGGGTGGGTGGCGTCCCCCGCGGTGACCGCCCCCTCCTGCATGGCCTCCAGCAGCGCCGCCTGGGCCTTGGGCGTGGCGCGGTTCACCTCGTCCACGAGGAGCAGGTGGGCGAAGACCGGCCCCTTCTGGAAGCGCAGCTCCCGGCCTCCGCCCGGGGTCTCGACGAGGACCGTCGTCCCCAGCACGTCCGCGGGGAGGAGGTCCGGGGTGCACTGCACGCGGCGGAAGGTGAGTCCGAGCACCCGGGCCAGCGAGCGCACGAGCAGCGTCTTCCCCAGCCCCGGGACGCCCTCCAGCAGGACGTGCCCCCCGGCGAGCGCCGAGGCCAGGACCGCATCCACGACCTCGGGCGCGCCGAGGAAGGCCTTCCCGACCTCGGCCCGGACCGACCCGGCCGCCTCCCGGAAGGCCGCCGCCTCGCGCTCCAGTCTCTCCGCGTCGCTCACGGGTAGATCCTGGTGAGCATCCGCGCGAAGGGGATGATCTCCCGGAGGTGGACGCCCCCGGCGATCCAGGCCGCCGCCCGCTCGATCCCCATCCCGAAGCCGGAGTGGGGGACCGACCCGTACCGGCGGAGGTCGACGTACCAGCGGAAGGCCTCCGCGGGGAGCCCGTGCTCGGCGAGGCGCCTCTCCAGCAGGTCCCGGTCGTGGATGCGCTCGCTTCCGCCGATGACCTCGCCGTAGCCGGGGGCCAGCAGGTCGGCGCAGAGCGCCACCTCCGGCCGCGCCGGGTCGGGCTCCATGTAGAAGGCCTTCGCCTTCGCCGGGTAGCGCGTGACGAAGACCGGCCGGTCGTAGGCCCGGGAGAGGAACACCTCGTGGGGGGCGCCGAGGTCCTCCCCCCAGCGGATCGGGGTGAGCCCCTCCTCCTTGCCGATCGCCGCGTTCACCCGCTCGATCGCCTCGTCGTAGGGAAGCCGCGGGAAGGGGGGGACCACGCGCTCCAGTTCCGCCCGGTCGCGGCCCAGCGTCTCCAGGTCCGCGCCCCTCCGGTCGAGGACCCGCCGCACGATGGCCGAGAAGAACCTCTCCTGCAGGACCAGGTTGTCCTCGAAGGTGTGGAAGGCCACCTCGGGCTCGATCATCCAGAACTCCGTCAGGTGGCGCCGGGTCTTGGACTTCTCCGACCGGAAGGTGGGCCCGAAGCAGTACACCTTCCCCAGCGACATCATCCCGCTCTCCACGTAGAGCTGCCCCGACTGGGTGAGGAAGGCGGAGCCGAGGTCGAAGTACTTCGTCTCGAAGAGGTCGCTCGTCCCCTCGCAGGCGCAGGGGGTGAGGATGGGGGTGTCGAAGCGCGTGAAGCCCTCGGCGTTGAGCCACTCCTGCGAGGCGGCGACGACCTCGGCCCGGATGCGGAGCAGCGCGTGCGGGCGGCTGGAGCGCACCCAGAGGTGGCGGTGCTCCATGAGGAACTCGGTCCCGTGCTCCTTGGGCGTGATGGGGTACGGCTCCGCCTCCTGCACGACGCGGATCGCCCGGAGCGTCACCTCGACCCCGCCCGGGGCCCGCTCGTCGGCGCGGACCTCGCCCTCGACCTCGACCGAGGACTCCTGCGGGACGCGGTCGAGCAGCGCGAAGGCCTCCTCGCCCACCTCGCTGCGGACCGCCACGCACTGCACGGTCCCCGTCCCGTCCCGCAGCGACAGGAACGCGATCTTCCCCTTGCGGCGGCGGGAGTAGACCCACCCCCGGAGCAGGACGGAGGCGCCGGGGCGCTCGCGCAGGCGGTCGACGGGGCAGGGGTCGGGCACGGGAGACGGGAAGTATAACGGCGCCCGCCGCCTCCGGGTTGGACCCCCGCGGCGCGGCCGCTACCGCCGCGCGGACCGGAGGACCTCCCGGACGATCTCCCCGGGGGCGGCCGCGCTACCCAGCGCCCGGGCGGCCTCGGCGGCCTTCGCGTCCGCCTCCCGGCGGTCGAAGCCCAGGGCCGCCAGCGCCGCCGCCGCGTCGGCGGCCGCGCCGGCCGCGGGGCCGGCGGAGGCGGGCAGCGGGCCCCGGGCCTTCATGGGCTCGGCGAGGTCCAGCAGCAGCCGCCCGGCGAGCTTCCTCCCGACCCCCTTGACGCGCGTGAGCGCCGCGGCGTCCCCGTTCACGACGGCCGCGCGGAAGGCCTCGAAGGGGAGCGAGGAGAGGAGCGAGAGGGCCAGCGCGGGCCCCACCCCGGAGACGGTGTTCAGGACCTCGAAGAACTCCCGCTCCTCCTCCGTGGCGAAGCCGTAGAGCGCCTCGCGGTCCTCGCGGAGGAAGTGGACGAGGAGGAGGCGGACCGGAACCCCCTCCCTCGGGAGCCGCTCGTAGGTGGAGAGCGGGACGAGGACCCTCCAGCCGATCCCCCCGGCCTCGACGACCGCACGGTCGGGGCGCTTCGACGCGAGGCGGCCGGAGATGAAGTCGTACAGGCCTATTCTTCCGTCCGCAGCATCAGCCCGAACTCGGCCAGCTTCTGGCGGATCTCGTTCATGGAGGTCTGGCCGAAGTTCTTGCAGGACATCAGCTCCCCCTCGGTGTGCTGGACGAGGTCGCCGATGGTCTGGACGCCCAGGGTGGACATGCAGTTGCGGGAGCGCACGGAGAGCTCCAGCTCGCTGATGGGCCTTTTCAGGATGGCGTCCCGGTCGTCCTGCGGACGGTCGATCCCCAGGAACGCGCGGGTGGCCTCGTCCTCCGGCTCCCGGCCCATGCCCAGGCGCAGGCTCTTCTGCGCGAGGATGTCCTTGATCTCCTGGAGGCTCGTCTCGCCGAAGTTCTTGTGGGCGAGCAGCTCCTGCTCCGTGAACCGGACGAGGTCGCCCAGCGTCTGGACGCCCATCTTGGAGAGGCAGTTCCGGGAGCGCACGGAGAGCTCGAAGTCGGAGATGGGGGTGCGCAGGACGGCGGCGCGGCGGTCGTCCTTCCTCTCGATGTCCTCGTCGTAGAACATGTGGAGGGAGGCCTCGGCGTCGCGCAGGAACATCGCGGCGCGGGCGTTGGCGGGCTCGGCCTCGAGGACCCTCCGGTAGCAGTCGGCGGCCCGGGAGTACTCGCCCCGGTCCTCGTGGAGGACGCCGAGGTTGAGGAGGGCGTGCAGGGACGGGGGGCGGGACGCGGCGGCCCGGCGGTAGTGGTCGAGCGCCGCCTCCTCGTCCCCGGCGAGGTCCGCGGCGTACCCCATGCGGAAGTGGGTCGGCCCGTGGTCGGGGTCCTGCCCCAGGGCTTTCCCGTAGCACTCCAGCGCCCCGGCGCGGTTCCCGAGCTGGTCCTCGCAGAACCCGCGGAGGTACCAGGCCCGGGCGTCGGACCCGAGCGCCCCCCCGTCCTTCGCCCTCGGGAGGAGTTTCTGCGCCTCCTCGGCCCTCCCCGAGCGGAGCAGGGCCTCGACGCAGGCGGCGAGGTGCTCGCCCTCGGGCTCCTTGTCGAGGATCTCCTGGAGGGACTCGGCGGCCTCCACGGGGTGCTCCGACTCCATGAGGCACAACCCCCGGTAGTACCGGGCGGCAACGGACCCTCCGGCCTCCGCGAAGCAGCGGGCCGCCTCGGGGGTGCGCGAGAGGGCGTGGAGGCAGAGGCCCCGGATCAGGGCGTCCGCCCCGGAGGCCTTCTCCGGGAGGGCCTGGAGGCGGGCCGCCACGGCGCGGCGGACCGCGGGGTCCGACAGCGCGGCGCGGCGAAGCGCCGCGACCTCGGCATAGTCCGGCCGGGCGCGGCCGAGGACGGCGTCGAGATCCACGGCGGGGGCGGCGGCGGGCGAGGGCATGGGCTCGGGTGCCTCCTGCGGGGCGCGGGTGCGAGGGACGCGGACCGATCCCGCAAGGGGATCGCCGCGAAACCCGGAGGATAGCGCCTCCGCCCCTCCCGGGCCAAATCCTCGGGGGCCGTGCAAGGGCGCCCCCCGCCGCGCCGATGAATGATGGCGGAGGCCGCCTCCCCGCGGGGGAGGGACCGGCGGGGCCTCCGTGGCGCCGGGTCGGCGGGGAGGGGTCCCCAGGGACTCGTCGGCCCGGCAGTGGCGGGCCGACCCTGGGGGCGTGGGGACGGGCAGGAGGGATTTCGTGGACAAGTTCGTGGTGCGGGGCGGGGCGCGGCTGCGGGGCGAGGTCCGCTGCGGGACGGCCAAGAACAGCGTCCTGCCCCTCATGGCGGCGACGCTGCTCACCGACGAGCCCTGCCGGATCCTCGACGTCCCGAGGCTCTCGGACGTGGAGATGATGCGGAGGATCCTCCGCGTGCTGGGCGTCGCAACGGACTGGGACGCGGAGGGCGCGCTCGTCACCCGGCTCGAGGACGACGCCCCCGTGGCGGCGCCCTGGGACCTCGTCCGCAAGATGCGGGCCTCCATCGCGGTGCTGGGCCCGCTCCTGGGCAAGCGCCGGGCGGCGCGGGTCTCCTTCCCCGGGGGATGCGTCTTCGGCCACCGGCCCATCGACCTCCACCTGAAGGGCCTCCGGGCGCTGGGGGCGGAGATCGCCGTGCGCGAGGGGTACGTGGAGGCGAGGGCCCCCTCCCTCCCGGGCGGGGAGGTCTTCCTCGGCGGCCCCATGGGGTCCTCGGTGGGCGCGACCCAGAACGTGCTCATGGCCGCGGTGCTGGCCGAGGGCACCACCGTCCTCGACGGGGCCGCCTGCGAGCCCGAGGTCACCGACCTCTGCCGGTTCCTTCAGGGGATGGGGGCGGAGTTGGGCGGCATCGGCTCCCCGCGCCTGGTGGTGCGCGGGGTGGGGCGGCTCTCCGGGGCTGAGCACCGGCCCATCCCGGACCGCATCGAGGCCGGGACCTTCCTCGCCGCGGCGGTCCTCACCGACGGCGAGGTGACCATCCGCAACTGCCGCCCCGACCACCTCCGCGCGGCGTCGGACAAGGCCGTGGAGATGGGGGCCGAGGTCCGCCGCGTCGGGGACGACGCGCTGTTCGTCCGCCGCCAGCGGCCGGTGGCCCCCGCCGACATCGACACCCACGTCTACCCGGGCTTCCCGACCGACCTCCAGGCCCAGTTCATGGTCCTCCAGTGCCTCGCCCACGGCGTCTCCGTCACCACGGAGAAGATCTACCCCGACCGCTTCATGCACATCTCGGAGCTCGCGCGCTTCGGGGCCAACATCCGCAAGGAGGGCCCGAGCGCCATCGTCTCGGGCGTCGAGCGCCTCTCCGGGGCCCCGGTCATGGCGAGCGACCTGCGCGCCAGCGCCGCCCTCGTGCTCGCGGGCCTCGTCGCCGAGGGCGAGACCCAGATCCACCGCGTCTACCACATCGACCGGGGGTACGAGCGGCTCGAGGAGCGCCTGGGCTCCCTCGGCGCGCTCATCGTCCGCGCCGCCGACGACGACGAGGCGGCGCTGGAGGCCTCCGCGGCGGCGGTCCGGACGGCCTAGCCTCCCCCCTTTTCTCCCTCGCCGGCCCCGGGGGTCGTTACGATGCCCCGTTTCCCCGGGCCCCCCATGTTCGAATCCCTGCAGAAGTCCTTCCAGGCCGTGATCCAGCGGCTCTCGAGCCGCGGGGCGCTCACGGAATCCGACGTGGACGAGGCGCTGCGAGAGGTCCGCACGGCGCTGCTCGGGGCCGACGTGGGCTACAGGGTGGCGAAGGAGTTCTGCGCCCGGGTCCGGGCGAAGGCCGTGGGCCACGAGGTCCTGAAGGCCGTCCAGCCGGGCCAGCAGGTCGTGAAGATCGTCCACGACGAGCTCGTGGCGCTCATGGGGGAGAAGCCCCGGGGCATCGCCCCCTCCTCCGGGAGGCCGACGGTGGTTCTCGTGGCCGGGCTCCAGGGCTCGGGGAAGACGACCACCTGCGCCAAGCTGGCGCGCCTGCTGGCGAAGAAGGGTCGCCGCCCCCTGCTCGTCGCCGCCGACCTCCAGCGCCCGGCCGCCATCGACCAGCTGGAGGCGCTGGCGAAGTCCCTCGACTGCCCGGTCCACGTCGAGCGCACGGGCCGGGCCCCCATGGTCTGCAAGCGGGGCGTCGAGAAGGCCCGGGAGACCGGCCGCGACGTCGTCATCCTCGACACGGCGGGCCGCCTCCACGTGGACCGGGCCATGATGGACGAGGTGAGGGAGGTGGCCGCGAAGACCTCTCCCGACGAGGTCCTGCTGGTCTGCGACGCCATGACGGGGCAGGACGCGGTCGTCTCCGCCAGGGCCTTCGACGAGGCGCTCCCGCTCACGGGGGTGATCCTCACGAAGCTCGACGGGGACGCCCGCGGCGGCGCGGCCCTCACGGTCCGCGAGGTGACGGGCAAGCCCATCCGCTTCGCCGGCACCGGGGAGAAGCTCGACGCGCTCGAGGAGTTCGACCCGGCCCGCATGGCGGGGCGCATCCTCGGCATGGGGGACGTGGTGGCGCTCGTCGAGCGGGCGCAGGAGCACCTCGACCGGGAGAAGTCCGAGGAGGCCATGGAGAAGGCCTTCTCCGGGACTTTCACCCTCGACGATTTCCTCGATCAGATGGGCATGCTGGAGAAGATGGGGGGGCTCAAGGACCTCCTCTCCATGCTCCCCGGCGCCGGGAACATCGGGGAGGAGCTCGCGAAGGCGGGGATCGACGAGACGTTCATGGCGCGCCGCAAGGCCGTCGTGCTGTCCATGACGCCCGAGGAGCGGGCGGATCCGGACACCATGGACGGCAGCCGCCGCCGCCGCGTCGCGCGGGGCAGCGGCGTCCCGGTGCAGGAGGTGAACGCCCTCCTGAGGGAGTTCCGCAACGCCCGGGACATGATGAAGAAGATGGGAAGCGCCCAGGGGGGTGCCCTGGGCCGCATGCTGGGCCGAGGACGGGAGAAGCGGAAGCAGGAGCAGTTCCGCAGGCTCCGGAAGCGCGGCTGGTCGCTCCGACCGGGGACACCGGGGGGGGCGGGCCGCCAGGGAGGGGACTGAAGTGGCCGTCCGAATCCGACTCACCCGCACCGGGAGGAAGAACCTCCCGGCCTACCGCATCGCCGTCTTCGACGGCCGCACCCGGCGCGACGGTCCGGCGCTGGAGGTGCTCGGCTGGTTCAACCCGCTCAACCGCGAGGCGGGCCGGGGCTTCCTGGTCCGCGCCGAGCGCCTCCAGGACTGGGTCTCCCGCGGCGCGAGGATGACGCTGGCGCTGCGCCAGCTCCTCCTGCGCCAGGGCGTGCCCGTCCCCGTCCCGCCCCGCACCGCCGCCCCGAAGGCGGCCGCGCCCCGGAAGGCGGAGGCGACGCCCGCCCCCGGGAAGCGGCCGAGCCCCGAGCGCCTCGCCCGGCTGAAGAGGAAGGAGGCGAAGAAGGCGAGCCGGAAGGCCTGGCGGGGGAAGAAGGCCGCCGCCGCCAGGGCCGCCGCGGCCGCCCCGGCCGCCCCGGCCGCCGCGGCGAAGGCGTAGCCCGTGGGCGAACGCCGCGGGTCGAAGCTCCGCGGGGCCCTGGAGGCCCTGGGGAAGGTCTACGGGAAGGAGGGCGCACGCAACCCGGGCGACGCGCCGCTCGACCACGTCGTCTACGGGATCATCGCCGGACGGTCCCCGCAGAGGTCCGCCCGGGCCGCCTTCGCCCGGCTCCAGAAGGGCTTCGTGGACTGGAACGAGCTGCGGGTCGCCGAGACCCGGGAGATCGTGGAGCACCTGGGCGGTATCGCGGAGCGGGCCGAGCTCCACGCCCGGGCCGAGCTCCTCCGCCGCACGCTCCAGGCCCTCTTCGACGCCCGGGACACCGTCCGGATCGTGTTCGAGGACCCTACGGACGAGGAGGAGGTGGTGCGCGCGCTCCGCACGGTCCCGGGGCTCTCCCCGGGGCTGGTCACCTCGATGCTGGCCCGGGCCCGGCCCGACCCGCCCATCCGCCTCGACGCCGGGATTTCGCGCGTCGCCCAGCGCCTGGGAGTCATCCCCCGCACCGGGGGCGAGGCGAAGCAGGAGGCGGCGCTCGCCGCGGCGGCCGGGCCGGGGGAGGCGCGGGTCCTCCTCCATTTCCTCCTCGGGGAGCACGCCGAGGCGGTCTGCGTCCCCAACCGGCCCTCCTGCGAGGAGTGCGTCTGCCTGGAGTCCTGCGACTACGGGCGGCGCCGGGGCGCCGAGGGGTAGCCCCGCCCGGGGCGTCCCGTGCGCCTCGTCCTCGCCTCGGCCTCCCCTCGGAGGCGGTCCCTCCTCGAGGAGGCGGGGCTGCGGTTCGAGGTCCGGCATGCTTCCGTGGACGAGGAATCCCCCGACCATGCGGATCCCGCTGCCCTCGCCCGCGGCCTGGCCCTTCGGAAGGCCCGGGCCGTGGCCTCGGTCCTTCAAGGAGGGGCGCCGGCCCTCGTCCTCGCCGCCGACACGGTCGTGGCGCTCGACGACGGCCGGATCCTCGGGAAGCCCCGCGACCGGGAGGAGGCGGCGTCGCACCTGCGCGCCCTCTCGGGGACCACGCACTCGGTGATCACCGGCGTCTGCCTCCTCGACGTCCCGGGAGAGAGAGAGGAGGTCTTCCACGTCCTGAGCCGGGTGACGATGCGAACCCTTTCCGAAGGAGAGGTCCTGGACTACGCGACTTCGCAGGAGGGGATGGACAAGGCCGGTGGTTATGCGATCCAGGAGGGGGGCGACCGGTTCGTCCTCCGGCTCGAGGGCTCCCGCTCCAACGTCGTCGGCCTCCCGGTCGAGGAAGTGCTGGCGCGCCTGGCGGCCCGGGGGGTGCTGCCGTGAAGGGGACGGGACCGGCCCTCCTCCTCGCCGCGGCGCTCGCCGCCTGCTGCAGCCGGGCCCCGGGGGTCGGCCCGGCCGCCCCGCCGCGGCCCGCGCTCCGGGTGCTCCCCGAGCGGGGGACGGGCCCCGCCGACGGCGTCCCGGCGGTCCGCGTCGAGATCGCCGCGGACCCCGAGTCCCGCTCCCGGGGCCTCATGGGGAGGGACCTCCTTCACCCCGACGCCGGGATGCTCTTCGTCTACCCCGAGGACCGGGAACTCCACTACTGGATGAGGGGTTGCCGGATCCCGCTGGCGGCGGCCTTCCTGGACGCCGGGGGCCGCATTCTCAACGTCGCCGAGATGCCACCCGGGGCCGGGATCCCGGACGGGGACCTCCGGTACTACGACTCCCGGGGTCGGGCGCGCTTCGTCCTGGAGATGGAGGGCGGCTGGTTCGCGCGGAAGGGGATCGGTCCGGGGGACCTCGTGGACCTCGCCCCCGCCCTCCGGGGTGTGGTGCCACGGTGAGGAGGAGCCTCTACGTGCTGGCCGCCATGGGGGTCGCGGGGCTCGTGGCCGTGGCCTGGATGTCCCGCTCGCTGGTGAAGACGGTCTCCGGCGTGGAGGAGGCGCAGGAGCTCCAGCAGATCCTGCGCGGGGCCTACGGGGGGTTCTTCGAGGCGGAGCCTCCGCTTCGGGTCCTGCGGGTCCCGGGGTCGGACGCCTGGCCCGGCTGGCGTTGGATGGTCGAGGCCACGCTCCGGCCGTCGGCGGCCCCGGGCTCCCCCGCCTTCGAGAGGGCGGTGGGGCGCATGGTGGACCGGGCGCTTCAGGCGAAGGTCCGCAACCAGGCCCCCTCCGGGGTGATCCTGCGCCTGCACCGCGCCGGGGCCGCCGACGAGGAGCGGAACTTCGATGGCCGGGGAATGGCCGTCCGGGCGCCAGGCCTCGCGGACCCCTTCCCGCCCCCCGGGCCCACGCCCGCCCCCCGGGCTCCCCCCCGATGAACGGGGGATCCCCGATCCCCGTCGTGGACCTCCACGCGGATCTCCTCTGGCGGATGGAGGGCCATCCCTACGACCCCCTCTCCGAGGCCCCGGGGGAGCACCTCGACCTCCCGAAGTTGCGGGCCGGGGGCGTGGCGCTGCTCGGGGCGGCCATCTACACCCCGGAGGGGCAATCTGCGCCTCTGGCCGCTCCGCCCTACGCGGAGAGGCTCCTCGGGATCCTCGACGCCCTCCTCTGCCGTTCCTCCGGATCCCTCCGGCAGGTGCGGTCCCGTGCCGAGGTCTCCGCCGCGGTCCGCGCGCCGGACCCCCGCGGGCCGGCCCTCCTCCTAACCATGGAGGGGGTCGCCCCGCTGGCCGGCGAGGTCGCCGCTCTTGACCGCTTCCACGGGGCGGGGCTGCGGGTCCTGGGGCTGACCCACAACCCGAGGAACGCGGCGGGAGACGGCACCGGGGTGCCGACAGCGGAACGGCGGCGTGGCCTGACCCCCTTTGGAAGGGATCTGCTGCGCAGGATGGGAGACCTCGGCATCGTGCCCGACATCGCCCACCTCGCGGAGGAGGCCTGCGGGGACCTCTTCGACCTCGCGCGGGGCCCGGTGATCTGCACCCACGCCGGGGTCCGGGCCGTGAAGGACCACTGGCGCAACCTCTCCGACGCCCAGGTGCGGGCCGTGGCGGCCACGGGCGGGTTCGTCGGCATCGACGCCTACCCCGGCCACGTCGCGCGCGGGGAGCGCGGAACGCTCGAGGACGTCGCCCTCCACATGGAGCACGTGGCCTCGCTCGCGGGCCCGGGGGCGGTGGGGGTGGGGGCCGACTTCGCGGGCTTCGACGGCCCGGTCGTCGAGGGGATGGAGGACGCCTCGGGCTACACGCGCCTGGCGGCCTTCCTCCTCGGGCGGGGGTGGAGGCGGGAGCAGGTCGCGGCGGCCTTCCACGGGAACGCGCTGCGGGTCCTGGAATCCGTCCTGCAGTAGGGGACCCGGCCCCGGTTCCGAAAAACTCCCCGGCGCGGCGGACGGGCCCTAGACTCGCTGGTTTGCGACGCGGAGGCCCGCCATGAAAGCGAAGATCCACCCCGAGTACGTCGACTGCAAGGTGTCCTGCGGCTGCGGGTCGACCTTCATGACCCGGTCCACGCGCAAGGAGATCCACATCGAGATCTGCTCGGCCTGCCACCCCTTCTACACGGGGAAGCAGAAGTTCGTGGACACCGCGGGCCGGATCGAGAAGTTCAACCGGAAGTACAGGAAGGGCGAGGGCGCCGCGGCTCCCGCCGACGCCCCGGCCGCCGGGGCCCCGAAGGCCTAGGGGATCCCCCCTCCTCGCCGCGGGGGACGATCCCTCCCCGCCGCGGGGGAGGGCCCGGCCATGGTCCCCCTCGAGACGCTGCTCGCCGCCCTCCGCTCCCGGGAGGAGCGGTACGCCGGGGTCTCGCGCTCGCTCGAGGACCCGGCGGTCTTCCAGGACCCCCGGAGGATCGCCTCCCTCCAGAAGGAGCGGGGCTCCCTCCAGTCCTTCCACGAGCTGCTGCCCCGCCTCGAGGGGGCGGCCCGGGACCTGGAGGAGGCCGGGGCGCTCGCCGCCCAGGCGGCCGCCGCCGAGGAGAGGAAGGAGTACAGGGCGCTCGCGGAGTCCATGAAGGAGAGGCTCGCCGCCCTCTGCCGCGAGGCCGAGGACCTGCTCGTCGCCGACGACGGGCTCTCCCACCGGGACTGCATCCTCGAGATCCGCGGCGCCACGGGCGGGGAGGAGGCGGCGCTCTTCGCGCGGGACCTCTTCCGGATGTACACGCGGTTCGCGGAGTCCCGCGGGTGGAAGGTGGAGGTGATGGACTCCTCGCCCTCGGAGCGGGGGGGCCTCAAGGAGGTCGTCGCCCGGGTGAGCGGGCCCTTCGCCTACCGGTACCTCCGCTACGAGAGCGGCGGCCACCGGGTCCAGCGGGTCCCCGAGACCGAGACCCAGGGCCGCATCCACACCTCCGTCGCCACGGTCGCGGTGATGCCGAAGGCCGAGGAGGTGGACGCCTCCTGGAAGCCCGAGGAGGTCCGCGTGGACACCATGCGGGCCGGGGGGCCCGGCGGGCAGAAGGTGAACAAGATCGAGAGCGCGGTCCGCATGACCCACATCCCCACGGGCATCGTCGTCAAGTGCCAGGACGAGAAGTCCCAGCACAAGAACCGGGCCCGGGCCGAGGAGGTCCTCCGCGCGCGGCTCTTCGAGTTCAAGCAGTCCAGGATCGACGCCGAGCGGGCCGCCTTCCGGAAGAACCAGGTCGGCACCGGGGACCGGAGCGAGAAGATCCGCACCTACAACTTCCCCCAGGACCGCGTCACCGACCACCGCGCGGGGGAGACGGTCCACGGGATCGTCCGGGTCATGGACGGGGACCTCCTCCCGCTCGTCGAGCGCATCATCGCCCGGGACCGGGACCTCCTCCTCCAGGAGATGGTGGCGAGGGCGGGCGGGGGCGGGGAGGCGGGGAAGCCCTGAACCGTCCCCCGGATCCGTCGTTTCTCGCATGGGGGCGTAGGTCCGGGTAGAACTCGCCCTTCCGGCCACCCAGGCCCCCGGGAGGACGCCATGGACGACCCGCCGATGGACGCCGGCACCGCGACGCCTCCTCCGGGCGCGGGTCCTGCGTCGCCGTCGGCGCCCTCCGGCCCCGCCGAGGCCAAGGAGTGCGTCTTCTGCGGCGAGGTCATCCCGGGCTTCGCCGACCGCTGCTCCCACTGCGGGGGCTTCCTCCCCATCGCCGAGGGGAGGGCCTTCGGCCACCACTTCTTCTTCTTCGTCACCTGCCTGGCGCTCTTCCTCGGCACCCTGCTCCCCTGGGAGGGGGCCTGGTTCGACTCCAACGGCTTCCGGTCCATCCACGGGGCCTTCCTGCTCCTGCTGGCCGGCTACGGGATGGTGGCCGCCTTCTTCAACATCTTCCACCGCCGGATGATCGTGTGGCCCGTCATCCTCGCCTGCGTGGACGGGGCCTACGCCGGGTGGAAGAGGGCCATCCAGATCGCCGGCAGCGAGGGGGCGCAGGCCATCAACTGGGACGGCGACTTCTGGGCGAAGAAGCGGGCGGTCATCGAGTTCCTGCGCCTGTTCGGGCCGGGCCTCTGGCTCGTTCTGCTCTTCGCCACGGTCTTCTGGTTCGTGTTCGTGATCTCCGTGGTCCAGGGCGGCCGTGCCGCCGGCGCCCGCAAGGAGGCCGAGAAGGCCGCCCGGGCCGCGCGGAAGAAGTAGCCCCGCCGGGATGGAGAGGGAGGCGCGGCGCCGCGCGGTGCGGGCGGCGCTGGACGCGGGGCGCCGCCGGCTCGACCGCGTCGGGGTCGAGGATCCGCTGCGCGAGGCCGAGCGGCTGCTCGCCTTCGCGCTCGGCGTCGGACGGCTCGACCTCCACGCCGACCCCCCGGCGATGGACCCCGCGGCCCGGGAGCGGTGGAAGGCGATCCTCGCCCGCCGCGCGCGGCGGGAGCCCGCGGCCTACATCGTCGGGGCGGCGGAGTTCCGCTCG
>Ga0247727_10005042_pt1 | contig 27264 bp, 23 predicted proteins | sample WisWelCaveWW1625_FD_202498 | JGI IMG/M metagenome (GOLD analysis project Ga0247727, IMG submission 202498) | Biofilm microbial communities from Wishing Well Cave, Virginia, United States - WW16-25 | ecosystem: Environmental > Aquatic > Deep subsurface > Groundwater > Cave microbial mat | place...
GACTTGCACCTTCAGTCGTCAAACAGTATCTTGATCTCATTCCGCCTGACGACTGATGGCACGTTTTTCTCTGGTATCTAAAACCAGCCTACACCTGGTATCATATGATACTATTTCATCAACAGCATCTTTTTTACCTGCCTGAACTCTTTATTCGTTCCATCTTTGGCAACAATCTGATAGAAGTAGACGCCCGATGCAAGTTGCTCGGCATTAAGAGAGAGAGAGTGTGTGCCGGCGAGATAATCTTGGTTCTCTGATAATACAACAATTTCCTGCCCAAGAATATTAAAGATCTTGAGTGTTACCGATGATTGTTTCGGTAAATCGAAGACTATGGTTGTCGTCGGGTTGAACGGGTTTGGGTAATTTTGCATCAAAGCAAATTCCTTTGGTACTACGACATCCACATCTATCTTCATGTTTAATTTTGTTACGGAGGGATTGTTGATACGAATAGAACCGTCAGATGCTGATGCGCGAGAAAGAATAGTCCCGGTTGTGGCATCATTCAAGGAAAGTGATTTCATGCTCGGCTGAATAAGATGCCAGCTTACAGTGAGGGGATAAGCAAGAGATTGAATCTGAATACCATATGAACTTGATGGCTGTGAAACCATTTCAACCATGCTACCAGAACTGAAACGCACATCAAACATCTCTTCAGGTGGCGAGGGAGGCATCGCAAAGAATTCCGGTGCGAACGACGGATTTACTTGTTTACCAAAATATAACGTTTGATGATGGCCATTGCGATCTGTAACCGTCAGCGTGTTAAGTTCCTTCAACATTTCATGAGCTGGTTGTGCCGCGTAACTTTGTTTTGGTGCGGCAGAAGACGAAGAAAGGATAAGTATTCCCGGTGCATTGCACTTAACCCAATATCCTTTTGAAGGCCTAATGCTGTCTGCAACGACATATGATCCTTGATAACTAAAGTAAGGTGAACTAACAATGCCAGGCAGTACTTGTTGGATCGAAGAGACAGCAACTGCATTAGAAATAGAGCCAATGATGTTCCATCCACTCGCTACCATAATAGTGTCAAGAGTTCTCGTAGTTCCCTCGATGGGAAGGGATTGAGCAGTTGCAAATTTCAGCCAATACCCAATGCCATTCTTCAAACTTTCAGCGACGTAGTAGCTGCTGTTGAATCCGAAAGCGTTGGAAATTGCAGTGGGAAACATACGAATCTTTCGGCTGTCTCCGGTAATTGTCAAAGGGATTGAGAGCAGGTTCCATCCTTGAGAGAAACTATAATATGTTGGTGCGATATGCACTATTTCAATCTGAGTGATAGCTGGATTTGTAATTGTGTATGAGCTCTGTTGTTTCATACTAACATTAAATTGCCCGCCATGTGTCGCTTCATCACGGAGAAAGAACGTACCGAGTGCGAACGCATCCATGTTCCATCGAACAGTGAACGGGTATCCCCCTGGTCCAGGCTGCAATCTGCAGGTATATGTATTTTGCGGATCGCTGGTGCTTAACAGATCACGTTTGTCTATAATAGTGCCCTGTGTTGAAGGAATAACCCAGCGTACATCGAATGTTCCCGGTGACGGAGGAGGACCCAACGGTGTTTCACCGAGTGCAGCATCGATACCGTCTGTTGCGCCTGCAACTGCACCGAAGAAGAGTGTGTCAGTTATAGAGCCGTTATCGGTAAGAAACAGGCTGTCAAGAAATTCAAACGGATGTTTTGGATAATAATCGGCTCGTCCGATATACCATGGCGAAAATCTTTTCACAGAATCAGCATAGATTGCAACAATATCGCTGTCAAGATAATCCTGCGAGTTCATATTGAACAGCACTCCGCTTGAGTCACGGAAGAGAGAAAGATTATAAATTGGTATTGTAGTTTCTGAGGTATCAAATCGCAATGACATGAATGCAAGATAATTTGAGCCGCCTATTGCATTGATATTGTAATACCGTCGAGCGAATAACGAATCCTGCTGGCCCGGAGGCAATGAGTTAGGATGTGAGGTCATCACTATGGTATCTGGCAGAGTTCCAGCTGGATAAAATTGCAGATATGTTGCAGGGCTTTCGAAACGATAGAGATCAGTCGAGGCAGATTTTAGAGCGCGTTTCACCGTTCCTGCAGTAATGAACCCTGGTCCCTGAAAAGCATTCGCTTCCGCATTTTGTATTGTGAGCGTATCTGTTGCACGCAAATCTAAATTTGCCAACGCAATAAAACTGTTTTTCACTGTTACACTGCCAATCGATCTGACAGCAGAAGATTCTGATAAAAGTACGTTATTAAATGTGCCACGTATTTGACCGGAGCCAGTCATATATACGCTCGAATTCCCTGGAACAAATGTTCCTCCCAGGCCCACAAAAAAGTCCCCGCCAGTAATGATTTGTACTGAGGATGAGGCGTCTATTTCCAGTTTTCCATTAATTGAAATATTGTCTTTTATAATAAACTCTGTTAAGCCATTGTAGATAGTTAATTTTCCGCCGGGTGCAATGGTCAATTTTGCAATGTTCATTTGCTGGGCAGTATGTTTGATGACTGGCGGTGTAGCGTTTGTGGAAATGTATACGCTGTCAAGTTTCTCTGGAACGCCAGCAGGGCTCCAATTTCCGGCGCTTGTCCAGAGGGAGTCGAACGCACCTATCCAGGTACGAACAGGAAGTGGTGATATGCCTGAGCATACTATTGTGCCACCGATGCCCGCTGCGAACACAACGCCACCTGTTGTTCCGTTAACTACTTGTACTCCCCAAAGCGTATGAGTTGTCATGCTATTTTGGTATTTCCATGTTGTGCCGCCATCTGTTGTGCCTATAATGACACCATCATCTCCTACAGCCCAACCGAGAGAAGGAGAAAAGAAATCAACGGAATACAGGCTGACATCAGCTCCAGTAACAAGTGCTGTCCAGGTATCTCCACCGTTCGTTGTATGAAGAACAGTTCCAAAGTCGCCAGAAATATAAACATTATTAGAATCAATAATCTTAATGGAATAAAGGGTTTGTGAAGTACCACTTGTTTGAGGATTCCAGGATGTACCGCCATTTGTCGTCTTGAGAATTTCTCCTCCATATCCCATGGTCCACCCAATTTTAGATGTAGCGAACCTGACTGCAAGCAGTGTTGTTGTAGTCCCACTGATTTGCGATATCCACTGTGACCCTGAATTCGAGGAATAAAGTATAGTGCCGAAATCTCCGACAGTCCAGCCATTAGTCGAGATAAAATGTACAGAATATAATGTTGGATCAGTACGGCTATGCTGATCGATCCATGTTGCTCCACCATTCGTTGTGTGTAGAATTACAGCGCTATCACCTACTGCCCAACCATTAAAATCGTTGATGAAGTATGTACCATAGAGTGTATAGAACAAGCCGCTGAGTTGTGGAGTCCATTTTATTCCACCATCTGTAGTTTTAATGATTGTGCCCTCTTCTCCAACAGAATAGCCAGTCGACGTCGAAGGGAAATGAATACCATTGAGTGTTTGCTTGACACCACTCGACTGCAGTGCCCAAGCCGATCCGCCATCTGTCGTACGAATGATTGTTCCCAGGTCGCCCATTGCCCATCCTTGTGTTAAAGATGTGAATTCAGATGTAAAAAGATCATTATATGTTCCACTATTTTGCTCTAGCCAGCTTATACCGCCGTTAGTCGACTTCAATATTATTCCATATGACCCAACAGCCCAGCCATTTAGGAATGAGGCAAACTTAACTGAGAAGAGACTGAGGTTTGTATTAGTTACTTGAGGAGTCCATGATGCACCTCCGTTGACGGTTCTGAGTATTGTGCCAAATGCACCAGCTACCCATCCAACAGATGTCGAGGCAAAATCTATCGAATAGAGTGCTTGTGTCGTACCACTGATTTGAGCAGTCCAAGTAGTTCCAGCATTTGTGGATTTGATAATTGTGCCATTAGTTCCAACCGCCCACCCAATTGTCGGTGATTCAAAATGAATGGCATATAATGTTACAATGGTGCCACTCGTTTCTGCTATCCACGTCATTCCTCCGTTAGTTGTCCCAAATATTGTTCCACTTGCTCCGGCAACCCAACCTGTGGTTGCTGAAACGAACGAAATGCCGTATAAGTCCTTCACCGTTGGTATTAATTGTGTAAACCAAGTCGCTCCTCCATCAGTAGACTTCAACGCTCGACCTGATTCTCCTACCGCATATGCAATTGTGCTGGAAGTATACTGTACAGCAAATAACTGTTCATTCGTGCCTGCGGCAGTAGGTATTACTTGCCAAGTTGTACCACCGTTTGTCGTGCGAATAATAGAACCAAATTCTGCAACTGCCAGCACCGTATCTTGATTGAGGGCAGACATAGCGTTGATCAAATTTCCTTGAGGAAGTGGATTGACCCACTGCCAAGGAGTCTGTTCAGCGTAAATCCATATCAAGTTAACCACACTGCAGATAAAAAGGATCGTTATTCTTCTCATAAAATATTACTCATTAATGAACATTGAACGTTACTTAATTGCCAACAAGTTAAAATTTTTCTTAATATGCTATTTGCTGGTGCAGGATCGGCAAGCTCGTCTCGCAGTAGGGGGGTCAAGCAAGAAAAATATTGCAGCGGGATATTATTATCGAGAGAAATGCCAAACAACTGAACTACCATCAACAACAACCGTTTCCTATAATATTCTCTATCCAAATATAGATAATCTTCTTAAGAATCTCAAGAGTTTTTTTCATTATAATCTATTAATGTTTTCGGCATTTTTTCGCAATAAACTGGAATTATTTACTGGTGGAAATATGTCATCATCTTTTACTAAGCCACTGAAATAGGTGTTCTTGACTAGTGTTAGCAGTTTTTGTATTTTAATTTGAAATGAGTGAAAACAATGTTGCTTTATCTTCGTTTACATTGCAAAATGACTATAATGATCATATATTTGGTGAGATACGGTACAGGGTAGATGTTGTTAATCAGCCTGCCGTAATTATCTGCCACAGCTTTATGGCATTTAAGAATTGGGGATTTTTCCCCTATCTTGCATCGAAGATTGCTGAATCAGGTTTTGTCGTTATTACATTTAATTTTTCTCTCAATGGTGTTGTTGGCGACGGGAAAAAGATTACTGACTTTGCGAAGTTTGAGCAGAACACCTTTTCCAGAGAATTACACGATCTCAAAATTGTCACTGATGCCGTCCTTCGAAGTGAATTTGGAATCCAAGTTCTTGATACACATCGGCTGGCACTGTTAGGTCATTCTCGCGGAGGAGGGATTTCTATCGTCTACGCTTCAACAGATGATCGTGTAACTGCGCTGACAACTTGGTCATCGATATCGACATTCGATCGATGGACAAACCATCAAAAAGAAAAGTGGAGAATATTAGGGTATCTTCCACTAGCGAAAGACGTATCAGTAAGTCCTTTGAAACTTGGCTTAGGATTATTGCATGATGTTGAGGGACATCAAAAAAAAATTGATATTCAATATGCTGCAGGTTTGCTTCGAGTACCGTGGCTTATTCTCCATGGTAAAGCGGACGTTACTGTCCCGAGCCGTGAAGCGGAAACCTTATTTGAAGCTTCAAACAAATCTACAACAGAACTAATGTTGCTAGATCATGTTGGACACCTGTATAATGCAGCATCATATGAAGAAAATCAATATCAAACATTAAATCATCTTATTAGTATTACTACCCACTGGCTTCAAAGTCGTCTTACATAGGAGTATATCATGGAACAATCAAACGTATCATCTGTTCGATCCGTTGCCTTAGAGAACAGTTCAGTTATTTCACAAGTAGTATGGATTACAACTTTTGGGTTGCTCACAGCCATAGGAGCTCAGATTGAGATACCACATCAGCCAGTGCCCTATACGCTTCAAACTATGTTTGTTTTGTTGTCAGGTGCTTTGTTAGGAAGACGTAATGGCGCGATCAGTCAACTACTTTACTTAACGGCAGGACTTATTGGCATTCCTGTGTTTTCGGGATTTGGATTCGGACTTGCAAGATTGCTTGGACCGACAGGCGGATATTTGCTGGCGTTTCCTGTTGCTGCGTTTGTTGTCGGTTACCTGATTGATCACAAAGTGCATGTATTAAGAACAATCATAGCCATGTTGAGTGGATTGTTTGTCATTTTTAGTTTAGGAACGCTGCAACTGCAGTTTGTCTATTATCATGATTGGTCTGCGGCGTTTGCCAACGGTTTTCTTATTTTCTCGTGGTGGGATATTATCAAGCTTTCAGCGGCAGTCGGTTTCTATCATCAATTCTCACGCCTGCGCAAGGGGCGTTCGTAGCGAGAGAACTACAATTTCATTCGCATACATATTGCCGTAGATGGGCAAGCGCCGTTAAATTGATTTGACGTAAGAACTTGCCCATCAATTTCATTTCTGTTTATTGTTGTAAACCCCTTTCGCTTAAAGTACTCTTCGGCTGTTGTCGTTAATAAGACGATTTCATTTACACCCCGTTCTTGCGCGTAGCCATGAATACTCGCTACAAGCTTATCCCCAATTCGTTGATGTTGATGTGAAGGAAGGACTGCGGCTGAACGAAGCAATCCGATGTTTTGATAAAATTCCATGCCGATGGTACCGACGACAACTCCGTTGATCTCAGCAACTAAAAAATTTTCCAAATGTTGTGTGATGTCATCACTCGTGAGACTGTTCGTCTGCAGAATGTGCCTGATTGTATCGAGATCAGACGGCTGAGCTTTCCGGATTTGGAGCGATGCGGTCATTTGATTCCTTTGACAGTAATACTGAGCAGGGTATAAGTTTCTGATGAAAGGTTGTTGTACTGTTTCTCTTTCATGATTGTAATTTTCCGGAACCCCGCTTGGGTGCTGATAATACGATCGACGGTGTTGGATGTAATAGGCATCTGCTCAATCTCGCCGAGGAAAAATTCTACGTTTGGTATTCCTAAAGTAGACGCATTTTGGCGAGCGCGGTTAACCATTGCTTCAGTCATGTCCAGCCCAACGACCTTTCCTGTTGCACCGACATATTTCGATGCGATGAAGACATCGATGCCGGCGCCGGAACCGAGGTCGAGCACGGTCATGCCTTCTTTAATGTCGGCATGTTCTGTCGGGATACCGCAGCCCAGACCTAAGTTTGCAGATGCAAATTCTTTAACGACATCGGCATTGTATTCGTCTGCCATGCAGGATGTCGGTTCAGAGCCGCAGCATGCCGTCGTTGTGCCGCAGCAACCCGTTTCCGCTACGGTTTCTCGTGCTATCGTTCCGTAGTGTTCTTTGATTGTTTCTTTCAGATTATCCATGGCTATACTCCTTTAGTGTAAAGTTATTTTGGTTGGGACATCGTTAGGTTTCACCTGAGTAAATGTTGCACAACAGCCATCTTTCACGCGTTGCTTGAGTTTTGCTGCGTCTTTCTGTGTTTGTTTGTGCGACTGCATGATCGTTTGAATGCTTTCGATGATCATGTGTTGATGTTCTGTTCTTGGCTGCGATATGGTATAAAGCATCCACCTGCCGCACCGCCTGTCTTCGATGAGGCCGGCACGTTTAAGGTAGTTCAGGTGGCGTGAGACCTTAGTTTGTGTAAAGCCCAGCGTAGCTTCGATATCGCAGACGCAGAGTTCACCCGATTCGAAGAGGAGGTGGAGGATGCGAAGCCGCGATTCATCAGCTAAGGCGTTAAATAATGGTAACAGGTCTTTCATATATTCGCTTACGCAAATATATTAAGAAAGTTGCAGAGATGCAAATAAAAACCGACTTAGGATACTAAGTCGGTTTTGCAGAAAACTTACTTCATTAACAGCATTTTCTTTACTTCGCTAAAGACTTGGTGTGAGTTTGAGGAAGTCGTGATCGCAGTGAGCCGATAAAAATATACGCCACTAGGAAAATTCGCAGCATCCCATTGTACTTGCTGGTAGCCTGCCACTTGTACCTCATTGACCAAAGTAAGGACCACTTGCCCAATCACATTATGTACCGTCAAGTTCACTCGCGCATCTTCTGCAAGCACGTAATTAATGACTGTAGAAGGGTTAAACGGATTAGGCATGTTTTGCGATAAAGAAAACTGTCTTGGCACGCCTTCACCTTCGATGGTCTTGAGAGAAGTTTCTGTTGGGTCACACGGGTCTGTCGCTGTTGCTTGAACCACCACAGTACCATCTGAAGGGCTAACCAATGAATTCCCTTTACCCTTCAATTTCAACGTTTTATTGCCAAATCCTGTCTTCAAAACATATTCGATACGATTTTCATTTCGGAGATCCCAACTTATTCTCAATGGAAATACAACATCTCTTAGCTTAATCGGAATGGACTTGCTCGTGACGCCAGGCGTAATTCGCTCTAGAAACTTACCTGATTGAAATCTGGCAGAAAACAAGCCGGGAGGTTGCTCCGGTGGCATCTCATCGTCGCTTATCAGTCCAGGGGCTATAGTTTTCCTTGAATTGTGCACAAGAAGATTCTGACTGTTATTGTTGGCATCAGTTACGGTCAGCATGTCAAAACCTGATATCGATGTAACAGTGGGACACGGATCAGGGGGAGGGCCTGAACTTATTGTAGTAAAACGCCAGTAGGATGCCCATGAACTCCAGCCTGTTGGATTCTTTGCGCTGACTCGCCAGTAGTATGTTGTATTGTATGACAAACCGTTGAGCGCTCTCTGTGTACCGGTTAGAGTTGAGTCATCGAGCAAGAGTGTGGAAAAGCTGGAATTGGTAGAGGCCTGCACTCTGTATTTGACCGCAGTCACGACTGAACCCCAGCTCAATGAAAGCGATACCGGTTGGTTCGTTGCAAAATTTGCAGGCGAGATAAGTGCTGGGGGAGCAGGAGTCCCCACCATAAACCAACGGTAATTTGACCAGTCTTTATAGCCATCACTTTCTTTTGCGCGGACTTTCCAATAATAGACCGTATGATCCACCAGTGAAACGGTTTTGCTTGTTGTTGTGATTGTCGAATCATTCAAGCTTAGGCCTGTGAACGATGAGTTTGTTGAGACCTGCAAATGATAGGTGCAAGTGGTAGAGTATTGCTGCCAGCTCAGCGTTGGCGACGTTGTAGATAGAAAAGCACCGTCGCTCGGTGAGCTCAGAGTTACAGCACTGGGCGCTGCTGGCGGTTGTTCAAATACGCTGGGCGGATTTGAACTGGGACTGCCCGTACTAAATACGACATTTCCAGCTTGGCTAACTTTTATCCAGTACCCATCACCTGGATCTACTGTTGTCGAAATCTGATATCCGCCAGTACGATACCTCAAAAAATCGGAGGTGATGATGTTGTTTCCCACAATTGCTTTAATGGTACTTACGTCCACCTGTTCAGAAATTGAGCCCACCAGGTTCCATCCCGCTGTTACCGGAATCGTTATTGGATTAAGCTTGCCCCCACCATGGATAATAGAAAATGTGGCGGGTGTAGGAGGATATTTTACCCAATATCCAACTCCGTTATTGAGTACAACCTGTTCCTGATATTGGGTGGTATAATTGAACGCAATCGTAGAATTAGGAAACAGCGTCGACCGAGCATAATCTGACTGGGCCAGCGGAACGCTGAGCATGTTCCAGCTAGCCATTCCATTGTCATACTTAATTTTGCGCACATTAACTGCGTCCCACGCATTGCCTACTTGGGTCGCCCAGGCTCCTGTCGCATCCAAATCGTTGGCTGCAAGGATAGACCATTCCCTTGCTTGAGGAAAGGTAGTGGTCTGAATCCAGTACGTGGCATTTACACGGTACATAATTTTCATAGCATTAGCTATGCCTATACCTGTTACTGTAATATTACTAACACTATGTGTACCGCCAGCAGAAAGTAAATAAAACATTTTATTTGGAACGCCGCTGTTTGTATGCACACCACAGTTATCATTAGTTGGTGGAGTACATCCTACAACATTTATCCAATTCGTACCACCGTAGGTATCAGGTTGGTTACTCAGAAGTGGATTAGACAAATCACGGTCTGCTACGCCACCAGGCATATAATTTTCTCCGAACTGCCAATCGGCGTCAATTCCGGTAGCAAATCCGGCTGCAATACCCATCATGTCCGAAAACGACTCATCCAATGCTCCAGATTCTTTCTCATACACCAAACCGGGTGGGGAACCCGGATGCAGGGATCCTGAAACAGCATGGCCCCATTCATGTGCCACTAAATCGAATGCGCCAGCAAATGATTTAAATCCGCCACTCACAGTGCCGTAGACAATCCATAAGTCATTCCATCCCGCATTGTTATTTATAGTGTTGTCTTCAACAACACTCAACATCCCACTACCAACATTGTCAAAACTATTCCTGCCAAACTGTGTAAGTAAATAGTCATACACCAACCCAGTATATACATGTGCATCCACACCAGAAGCTTGAGTCGAATTATTCCAGATATTGTCATTGTCAATCATATCGCCAGATTGATAATTTTTAGTAATAATATATTCAGTGCTTCGCATCTGTCCGTTGTGACCATGAATATTATTATTTGCTCTGCGTGTGTAATCCTCAAGTTTGTAATTTCCAGGATAACCATATGTATCAATATGGTTTTTTGTATCACCCATAACGCCAATTCCTGTGCCAATAGCAACACTTGCATCGCCTGATATCAACTCTTCTTTGTGATCGTTCAGATCGGCGTCATTATTCGGGTCTCGTGTGTAGTCAGGTGTTGATTGATTACTCCGATAAACTTCGATCTTGTAATCCCACAAACTGCAACCACTGCTTATCAGTATATCGACGTATTGTTGGTCACCAGTGATACAATCTGTAATGGTGTGGGTCGAACTAGTGTAATACAACGTCCATGTGCCGGAGCTGGCTTGTTTGTAGTAGACCTTCTCAAAGACTACCAGTGAACCGGTACACCCAACCAAATCCGGATCCCAGTTCAACCGTGCTCGATCTGTTGCAATGGTTCCCGCATAGCACCCATCTCCATCATTATCTACTCGATTAGTCCACCAGGCTTGATAAATTGTCGCCTGTAGTAATACATCTTGCAATGTGAGTTCCTCCTTGCGATCGTCCAGATCGGCGTCATTATTCGGATCTCGTGTGTAGTCAGGTGTTGATTGATTACTTCGATAAACTTCGATCTTGTAATCCCACAAACTGCAACCACTGCTTATCAGTATATCGACGTATTGTTGGTCACCAGTGATACAATCTGTAATGGTGTGGGACGAACTAGTGTAATACAACGTCCATGTGCCGGAGCTGGCTTGTTTGTAGTAGACCTTCTCAAAGACTACCAGTGAACCGGTACACCCAACTAAATCCGGATCCCAGTTCAACCGTGCTCGATCTGTTGCAATGGTCCCCGCATAGCACCCATCTCCATCATTATCTACTCGATTAGTCCACCAGGCTTGATAAATTGTCGCCTGTAGTAATACATCTTGCGATGTGAGTTCCTCCTTGCGATCGTCCAGATCGGCGTCATTATTCGGATCTCGTGTGTAGTCAGGTGTTGATTGATTACTCCGATAAACTTCGATCTTGTAATCCCACAAACTGCAACCACTGCTTATCGATATATCGACGTATTGTTGGTCACCAGTGCTACAATTTGTAATGGTGTGGGTCGAACTAGTGTAATACAACGTCCATGTGCCGGAGCTGGCTTCTTTGTAGTAGACCTTCTCAAAGACTACCAGTGAACCGGTACAGCCAACTAAATCCGGATCCCCAGTTCAACCGTGCTCGATCTGTTGCAATGGCCCCCGCATAGCACCCATCTCCATCATTATCTACTCGATTAGTCCACCAGGAGTCATAGATTGTCGCAGAGACGGCCATACTTTCTCTAGTGAGTTTCTTTAGTGTCTCCACTTCCGGGAATGGCGATTCCTTCATAAAAATTCTTTGCTCACTTGCTGGCAGTTGACCACTCTTTACTCCTCCTCCAGAAACTTCCTTTGATGGCTCCGCTTTCTGAAAAAGCGTTTCCTTTTCGAATAGTTTTTGATTGCTTGGTGGTAATTGACCACTCCTTATACCTCCTCCAATAGCTTTCTTTAATGTGTCAGGTATTTGAGACGGTTTTCCCTTTTCAAATATTCTTTTCTCACTATCTGGTAGTTGCCCACCACCTGATCCTTCATGTCTTTTGTTTAAGGTATCTGGAATAATCGATTTTTCTCGTCCATATCTCATTCGATTTGCTTTGTAAACTATTTTACCATTATGCGCATCCACAAAATATTCCCATCTACCTGTCGGAGTTCTCAAAATTATGTTAAAATTCCAAACTAAATGCACTTTCTCTTCAAAAGGGTAAACAAGAAGTTGGCGTTCAGGTACTTCCGGCTTCACAGAACCAAAGTTGCTGTGCAAGTCGTCCATCATTACCATCTCAGCTACTTCTTGCGAAATCGATGGAGCAATTGGGATATTTATATCTGTCAAAAAATTACCATTGACACTTTGTAACTCACCCCTTGAATTAAAATGGGTGATAAGCTCACCACCATACACTTCAACTCCCTCGTATTGTTGCCTGAGTCGAATATGAGTCATGTTCAATTCATCTTTTGAGGTGCGTTGCACCTTCAGCTCTTTTGCAGGAAAATGCATCTTGTAGAGGGCTTTATTTTCTTCAAAGAACTGGAATGTGATTTCTTCAGGCGTTCCTTTTGCATCGGCGGGAGTCAACTTTCCGACAAGCAACGTCGGAACACCGTTGCTTCCCATCGAAATGTCTGTAACTTTATGCTGTGCCTTCAATTTCTCGAGAGCATCTTGTGGTTGTGATTCGGCCTCTCGTGTAACAAACAATAACGAAACCAAAGCAAACATGAAAGAGAGACGATATTTATTGGTGATCATAGTTAGCCTCTAAGTTACTGTTGTTGAGAAATGGTTATTTAAGTACAACGAGCTTACGTGCCTGAACACTTTCTTGGGTTTGCAATTTGTAGAAATAAACGCCGCTTGGCATGCCGACGGCATTCCACTCGATAGATTTCTCGCCAGCCTCCTGAATTTCATCAACAAGAGAAGCCACCTGCTGGCCAAGCACATTAAATACCTTCAATGAAACTGTGACCCTCGCCGGCAAGCGATAACGAATAACGGTTGAAGGATTAAACGGGTTGGGATAATTTTGAGATAACGAAACTTTGTTTGGTATCGGGGGATCTTCATGAATGTTCGTAAGCAAATTTGTTGAGAAGCTTTGGTCAATGCCATAAGAGGTGCCCGAATTACTCCATGTGACAACTCGATAGTAGTACAATGCATCCGGTAAAAGCCCGGAGATATGAGCGTCGAATGTAACAGGTGTGGTTGATGTGCCAATACTTTGGTGTGGTGTCGCATTTTCATATTCATTCGTCGTGCCCCATTCAAACCATGCTTCCGTTGATACTCCGTTTGGATTATACATTCCTTTCAATGTTATGCTGCTCGTACCTAAATCGGTAAACCATGCAGAGAGTAGATTGGTGGGGCCTTCAGCGATGATGTACAAATTGCCAATATCCTCGGGAATTGTGTCCGCCGAATGAACCTTCATATCTGTCGCAACGAGACTTCCATCTAAGGGATACACTAAGCGGACATTACCCGTGTATTGAACGCCAGGATTTCCCCATGCGATGACAACGGGTCCGCCAAACTCCCCGGCCTGAAATTTTATTTTGAAGGTGTCGCTTTGCTGTGCACTCTCGTATGGTCGGATATCAACATACAAACCTTGTCCGTAACAATCTTCTGGTTTACTGATCGGGGGTACAAAGCGTAAATCGGGTGTTCCAAACGGAGGAAGCGGCGGGACTTCTGCTTCTCCTAATGTGTAATCTATGCAGTTTGTGGCGTGAGTATGAACTCCAAATCCTCGAAAAGTCATTCCTTCAAAATAGATCGGTATCATAAACCCGCCTACAGAGGTATCAGTTAAGGTTGTAAATGATTGATCGTTGCTATACTCATAATAAATGTCATGGATATCTATTCTCAAACGGTAATGCCATTGAGAATTGGGGATCAGTCGCTCCAGGAAACAAAAAACAAAAACTGTATCGCCTCTTCGTTCCATTGTATACGTTGTATAGTGGCCCCCATCGTTCTTATTCAAGTGCTCAGTTAGTCCATATTCCTCAGTCCTCCCTATTTCGAAATTTGCTTCAAAGCTGGTGTCGTCGCTGACATAAAACCCTTGCAGTAAAGCAGACGTTTGTGTGATTGAATCAGGAGGCAGTGTCACATTAAATGTTGTTTGCGTAAAGGCAAGATTATCACTGATGAGAATGGCGCCAATCCATAGTGTTAGGAAATGAATTCTTTTGAATCCATGATCCAGGGGTTTTGTCTTTTGTTTCATAACGATATATCCTTCCGTGAGAACTCTATCGAAAAAATATTAGATAACATTGTATCTTCAATTTCAACCTGAACAGTGTATGGTATTGTCTTGATCTCGAAATAGCCAGAGGTCTCTCATGTATAGCGGGTAAAACTCTTTTAAGGTCGTATCAATTTGAGCATAGCTTTGTGATGGGGTGAAAACTCCAATAAAGAAAAGAAAAATTATGGCAAGTATCTTTACCGTAAAATGCCTCTTATTTCCTACAGCATTATAGAAAACGATTTGGAGAAAGTCAAGTTTTCCCAAACACCCTCACATCCCAAAAGAACGTGGCATTCTGGTACATTTGTTTGAACCCAGCCGACTCGATTCTCTTCACTACTGCATCCCAGTCATGCCAATGCGGGCGAAACTTCCAATGCAATAGTTTCGCAACTGTAATGTGAAAACCAAAGAAAAGCTTGATTAGAAAACTAGATTTTGGGAATGAGAGTGCATAGGTGCTTCGTGTTTTTGCAAGCGATTTGTCGAGGAGTGTGTTCACATCCTCATAGCAACAGACAACTTTATCGAGAATGGTAATGTCTGCATCTTCAATCTCACCGTTGAGTTGGGCAAAATCTCCGAGAATGTACTTGGTTCTTGTCTCCATACCCAGCTCTTTAGCAAGAACTTTCGCGCCATCCAACATTCCCTGAGCGATGTCGATGCCAACGGCAGAGCCAGCACCCTCCTTCAAGAGTGTAATATGTAACCCGCCAACCCCGCAGCCAATTTCTAAAATGGATTTATTGTGGACATTGGAAGAAGTAATACCTTCCACTAAGTACATTTGCTCTTTCGCAAGTCCCTTCTTACGGAATTGTTTCAGATATCGTCTCGAAGTCTTCGAGAAGAATTTATCCGTTCCTTGAACAGCTCTGTGGCAGCAATTATTTGTCATGATTCACACAGTGGTAGAGTTGATGATGCGAAGATCGAGTATCCTATCGATGCGGAAATTCCTTTCCCCGTTAGCTGAATGGCAATACCCGATGAGATATGTTGCCATCGTTTTACCCATTGCAGCCTCAACACATTCCTTCGGAGAAACTACGCGGTCAGAAATTTCAAAGTTCGTCGGGGAAAGATATTTTATCCAGATGTTTTTCTTTTGCTCAAGGGCTTCGTTCACAAGCCGCGTTCGTTTAGTATTAAGTAGGGAAGTCAGATCGCGCCGAATGAGATCGTTTGTACTTGTGCAATCGTACGCTTTGAGAATCGAGGAAAACACTGTAAACAGTTGAGCTGTTACCATCGCATCTTCCAGAGCTCTATGCTTGACAGGGAAGGGAATACCGATAACACGAGCTACATTTTCCTGCGGGTACTTTCCTAATCCCGGCAGCAGTTGGCGTGCCATCGATAGTGCATCGACAACGGTATTTGTGAGCGAAGGAAAGCCAGCAAGCCGAAATTCATTTGTGAGAAAGCCCATATCGAAAGGAGCGTTGTAGGCAACAACGATGGATCCGTCGATCATCTTCCAAAGTTTATCAGCAATTTCTGAAAACGTTGGGGCATTGACGAGCATTTGTGGAGAAATTCCGTTGACGGCATAGGCGCCGGCAGAGATCGGTCGCTGCGGATCAATCAACGTGCCGAACGATTCTATGACGGCACCGCCGCGCAGCTTTACGGCTCCTATTTCACACGCACGATCACCCGAATCCGGAGAGAGACCGGTCGTCTCGAAGTCGATGACAACATAATCGGCATGATCGATATGCTGATTGAGGGTGGCGCTGTTTCGCATAGATTGTTTCACTTACATGCCTAACGACTCTTGCCACTTCAAATATAATTCAGCCGTAGCAACGATATCTCCCAAACAATACTCAGCAATCTGTTTGTACTTTCCCTCGCGATAGAGTGGACCCAAATCCAAGCCGGTGATGCCTTCGCTTTTCGGGCTCTTGATGCCAAATGCTTTGCAGTAGAAATCAAGATTGAATTTTCTGACGGCGCCGTAAAACGTCATTTGCTCAAGGAGGTCGAAATGTTCTTTCGTGTCGTAGCGATACGGCATGAGATTACGCGATACGCGTACGCCGAGGATGGCAGAGCGCAGCATAATGAACGGGCAATCGAAGCCGCGCCCGTTGAACGTGATGAATTGATCGTATCGCTCAACGGTATCCCAGAACGAGCGAAGGATAAATGCTTCATCTCCCGAGCTAAATTCAATTTTCCTGTCATCCGAAAAACTTTGTTCCGGTATGGGAGTTTGGTAAAGAACTTTGCCGGATTTCGTATCGGGATTGTACATGCCGATGGCAATGATTTGTGCCGTAAGGGCATGGAGGTTGAGTTTTTGCAACTCTGCCTCACGTTTTTCTTCCGTATCGGCAAACTTGAGAAAATATTCCTGCTGGACTTCATCGAACGATTCGATGGGGAATCCAAGCGTTTCAATATCAAAGACAACTCTCGTCATGATGTGCCTCCTGATGCATGTGCAGAAAATACCTCTTTGATAACGGGAATGATGATCGCCCAGCTAAATCCTCTGCGGGCGAGATGTTGAGCGAGGCGTTGCTGTTGTTTTTGCTGCTCGACCGCTTTGCGAGATGTGGTAAAACGTTTAATGACTTTCCTGGCTTCTTCCAATGCCAGAGTCTTTTCGTTCTCTTCTGAAACTTCTTCATTAAGAATTGAGGTGATAACGTCAGTTGCTATGCCCTTGAGCCGGAGTTTTTGCTGTAAGAGCTTTCGCCCGGATGGTTTTCTAAGCTGTGTATCATGAACGAATGCTTTAGAAAACTCTGTATCGTTGATATAGCCCGTCTCTTGAAGGTGTGTAATAACGGAATCTACTGTCGATGGATCGAATTCTTTTTCGAGGAGTTTGGTGCGAAGTTCTTTCTCGCTTCGTCGACGATAGCTGAGATACCGTAATGAATGTTGCTTGGCAAGGTTAAACTCTTCTTTTACGAGAATATTGTTGATATATTCTTTGCTAACATGATCGCCTTTATGTAATCTGATTGCAGCCAGAACGTCAACATGAAGTCCAAAGGCAAAGGTGTCATCGAGATAAACATTTACCCTTTTGGGGTGCTGCTTTTGCGGTTCAATGTTTGTTACGAGCATGTCTCATGCCCACTATGGTTACATCTTTGTAGGCTTCTTTACTGCTGCCACTTCCGGCTTTGCTGAAACAGGTTGCTCGATTCCTCCAGTATTCTTCGATGAAGTTTTTGCCTGGCCATTTTCTTCAAGCAATCCCAACTTTTTGCGTAGGACGGTGTCAATCTCCTTCGCCATTTTGTCGTTTTCTTGTAGGTACTTTTTGACGGCATCACGCCCCTGGCCTATACGTTCATTATTGTAAGCAAACCACGAGCCGCTTTTAGCGATGACACTATTCTCTACAGCCGCGTCAATAAGATCGCCAAGCTTCGAGATACCTTCGTTATAGAGAATATCGAACTGAGCTTCTTTGAATGGGGGGGCAATTTTGTTTTTTACCACTTTCACCTTCACGCGATTGCCGATGACATTCTGACCATCCTTAAGTGTTTCTATACGACGGACATCTAAACGCAACGATGCATAAAACTTCAACGCATTGCCGCCTGTCGTTGTTTCCGGATTGCCGAACATGACACCAATTTTCTGGCGTAATTGGTTGGTGAAGATGACAGAGGTTTTCGATTTGCTGATTGCTGCAGTGAGCTTGCGTAATGCTTGTGACATCAGACGCGCCTGCACACCCATTGTTGGATCACCCATTTCCCCTTCGATTTCTGATCGGGGTGTCAGCGCTGCGACAGAGTCAATAACGACAACATCGAGAGCACCGCTTCGTACAAGTGTTTCAACAATCTCAAGCGCCTGCTCACCGTATTCGGGCTGAGATAGCAGTAAGTTGTTGACATCGACGCCTAGTTTCTTTGCGTAATTTATGTCTAATGCATGTTCCGTGTCGATGAATGCGGCGATGCCGGTTTTCTTTTGTGCCTCGGCAATTACGTGAAGGCAAATCGTTGTTTTTCCCGATGCTTCGGGTCCGAAAATTTCGATAACACGTCCGCGAGGAATACCGCCAATACCGATTGCTGCATCCAGTGTAATTGAGCTTGTGGAGATACTATCAATCTTTGCGATAGGACCTTCGCCCAGCCGCATGACAGCGCCTTTGCCATGCTGCTTTTCTATTTGTTCTACTGCAATTTGTAAAGCTTGAAGCCGTGCTTCTCGTGATGTTTCGTCTGCCATAAAAAACTCCTTCCCAGTGGTGGGGGACCACCACAAAAAAAATTATGAAGTGTGAATGAGGTTATTTCTTTTCGGCTTTCCGATTTTTAAATCGGATCAGTAAGCCGAGGACAATTTCTTTTACGCTTTCAGCGTCAAACGGTTTTTCGAAGTAATCGTCTGCGCCAAGCTCTCGTGCGGTGCGCATAGCATCAAAATCATCGATAGATGACATAAAAACATATGGAATACTTTTCAGTTTCGGGTTGCTCCTGACTTTCTCATACAAATCGAAGCCATTGAGAATTGGCATGCGTACGTCACTTAAGATAAGGTCAGGGTGTATACGACCCAGCTTTTTTAACGCGGCTTCGCCGCTGTTTGCCGTGACAACCTTATATGATTCATCAGCTAAAACTTGTTGAATAAGATCAAGCCATTGCGTTTCGTCGTCAATGAGCATTACAGTCTGCGATTTTTGCGTATGTTTTCCCCGAGTCATGCTATCCTATATCGTTATGAATAATGGTGCTGATGCTAACACTGTATACTCTGATCCGTGCGGCGTTAATGTACTCTTCAATGTTACAATTCTATCTATTCTTGCCGAACGTGGCTCAAAGGTAAGATTTTCCAACATTGAAAGCAAATCGTTAATGTCGCATTCACTCTTTACTCTTCCCAACGTAATATGGGGGTGAAAAGTTCGTACTTCTATTGGAAATCCGTACGGTTTAAGGACAATATCTAGTGCATTTTTTAATTTCATGAGCTCTCCATTGTAGTTTGAACATCCTATCCAAACTACTTTTGGATGACGTTTGTCGGGAAAAATACCCAACGACTGGTAGACCACCTCAAAGGATTGGTGAAGTGATACCGTTGCTCTGATTTGCTCGAGCACCTCTAATAACTTGTTTTCTTGAACATCACCGAGAAATTTTATTGTCGCATGAAATTTTTGTGATGATTCCCACCGAACATCTGCCTGCGATCGTTTCAATTCTGTTTGTAAGTTACTCATTGCTTCTTTTACAGGATCAGGGGTATCGAATGCAATGAATGTACGTACTGTTCCCACTACTGATCTATCTTCAAGAGTCTTCGTCTGACCAACTCTAGTGCTGCTTGTACCGCTCGTTCTTTAATACGGATTCTCTCGCTTCCCAGATGTAACTTGATGGCAAATGTTTCCTTTGCGTCAGAATAGCCGATCCAGACTAAGCCGACTGGTTTTTCTGCCGACCCGCCTGTGGGTCCTGCAATACCTGATGTCGAAACACCGATATTAACGTTGGATGTCGTTCGTACACCTCGCGCCATGGCTTCAGCTACCTCTTTGCTGACGGCACCGTGCATTTCAATGAGTTCTTTCGGTACACCTAAGAGATCATGTTTGGATTGATTGCTATAGGTTATCAACCCGCGCTCGAAGTATCGTGAGCTGCCCGGAACATTGGTCACCGTATCTGCAAGTAATCCGCCGGTGCACGATTCAGCAACTGCGATTGTACGATGTTGTTCGATGAGAAGCTTTCCAAGGGTTTCTTCTAATGATTGATTCTCTATGCTGTAAATATATTTCTCGGCTTTAACTCGTATGGCTTGTTCGATGGATGATAATTTTTGTTCACTCTTCATACGGTCAACGCCTATGACAGTGATTCGTAAGCGTACGCCGCCGGTAGAAGGGAGGAACGCCAGTTTTTCTCCCTGTAGGATTTCATCAGTGTTACCTAAACGCTCTGCAAGTAATGATTCAGGAATTCCGGTTGTGTTTAGTGTACGGTGAAGAATGACTTTTCCTGAAGATGTTTTTTGAAAATAAGGAACGACGAAGTTGGTTATCATTGCCTCCATTTCTTGTGGCACGCCCGGCATGACGATGAAGTATTTTCCATCGCGATGGAAGAATTCGCCCGGCGCCGTCCCATGTGGATTAGACATAACAGTTGCCCCTCTTGGAATGAGAGTTTGATTCTCAGCTGCATCTGACCACGGCCGATTGCGTGCTTTCAAGAATTGTTGAATATTAATGCGAGCCTCGTCGTTTGAAACAAGATCGGTTTGAAAGAATGCACATACTGAAGTGCGTGTGATGTCGTCATGTGTTGGTCCAAGCCCGCCGGTAACGATAACGATATCATGTGAGGCATACGATTCTTTAAAGCTCATGAGTATTGCCTCTCCATCATCAGCAACGGTAAGAATTTTGCTAATTTCTATGCCAACGCTGTTGAGCTTTTCGGCGATAAAGGCGGCGTTCGTATTCACTACTTGTCCGATAAGCAGCTCGTTGCCGATAGAAATGATAATGGCTTTCATACTAATTGGGGAAATACCAGAAGTAGAAGATGGCAGGTGAGATTTGCATACACTCCAGCCGCTACATCATCAAGCATGATGCCCCAGCCATTGGGAATTCTCTCGAGTTGGCGGACAGGCGGCGGTTTAACAATATCGAATATTCTGAACAGTATGAATGCGAGCGCAATGACCCAGATTGAGTTCGGCAAAAAAAGCAGAGCTATCCACATCCCTACTATTTCATCGATAACAACTATCGAGGGATCCGGTGTCCCGTGAACGTTGCCTTGAAATGTTGCTTTCGCTGCTTTGGCAGATGTCGAGAGTTGGTATCCAACTGCGCGAGCAACAATTGCTGAGGTAACAGCTCCAATGATGAATCCAATAACGATGAGTACGGAGAGAATATCGGCACGGTTCACGCCGGGGATGAAATATAGCAGTAACCCGGCAAGTGAGCCAAATGTCCCCGATGCCCATGGAATGTAACCTATAAAGAAACCAGTGGCAATCAGTGTTGCAAAGAACGGAGGATTATTATTTGTTGATTGTTGTTGCGTCGGATCCATATAACTGCTGAAGAAATTTTCTATTGTCAATCAGATACATAATGCCTGTGCCGATCGTTGAGAGTGTTACTAAGAGCATCATCCCAAAGAGCACTTGCGGGTGCATCATCGTATCGATCCAAGGTCCGTAATTTTTGGAGATAAGCGGTACATTCCGTGCGATATAGAGTATCAAGATATAGTAGATGACGACAAACTCACCGAATGTTTTTGCCTGTGCAGTTTTCGAAGTGACAATCGGCTGATCTTTCCACTCTGCATAACTTCTTAATCCGGTGATGAGAAAATCACGGATGACGATAACCCAGATCAGCCATGCATCGACCAACTGAAGAGCAACGAAGGAGAACAGCGCCGTTGCTGAGAGTACCTTATCTGCAAGCGGGTCGAGGAATTTCCCCCAGCGTGTCACGTAGCCATATTTCCGCGCGACCCAGCCGTCGTACCAATCCGTTAATGCCGCGACGATGTACACGACGAGCGAAATTTGCTTCCAGAACGACGAGTCGGAAAAAAGAAGAATGACAAAGACCGGCGTGAGGAGGATACGAAAGATTGTTAGTGAGTTGGGGATGGACATATCATGGCAAATATTTGCCATAATGTACAAAAATGGGAGAGAATTCCAAAGCGGGAAATTGAAATGAAAGATGTCGGTGCTGATGAGAAACGTAAAGCAAAAAAACAGTGAGCAGTCTTTCCCCGCACTGCCCACTGCCTGCTTAGTTCGTCAGAATCAGAGCTCCTGACAAACTATGGCTTACATTGCTATTTCACCAGCAAAAGCTTCTTCACGTCAGTAAATGTTCCAGTTCTATCGCCATCTATTTGGCGAGTCTGAAGTCGGTATATATACATACCGCTTGGGAAATTACTGGCGCTCCACATTACCGACCTGTATCCTGCATCCTGAATTCCATCGACTAACGTTGCCACCTCAACGCCAAGTACGTTAAAAACTTTCAGCGTGACCTGGCTTTGTACAGGCAACTGATAGCGAATCATTGTTGTCGGATTGAAGGGATTCGGATAGTTTTGGTTAAGAGAAAATTCACTTGGGAGAATTGAATTATCGGAATTCTTCTCTTCATCGGGGGAGGGTGGAGGCAGTTCTGCAGTCGGGACAATCCTGATCCGGCTCCTCGGATGAGCCAAGCCGGTGGATGAAAGAATCAATTGCCCAGCCTGATTCACTTTCACCCAATATCCCTTGCCGGGTTCGATTTGGTCAGTAGCGAAATACATGCCTTGGTAACCGAAGAACTCCGACGTGACGATCCCTGCAGGTTCAGATCCGATGGCATTGACTGCGACTGCTGAAGAGATCGAGCCGATAAGATTCCAACCTTCCGCGACATCGATGCTGTCGAGGGTGCGCGAAAAACCTGTCATGGAAAAGAATTGATCACCGGAAAACTTCACCCAGTACCCGATGCCGTTCTCTAAAGTATCCTTCGTTTGATATGCGCCATTATATGCAAAGGCATTTGAGATCGATGTAGGAAACAAAGTAGATTTAGAATAGTCGGCAACCTCTTTAGAAACAGAGATCAAGTTCCAGCCGTTGGTAATTGCGAATTCGGCAGTAGAGAAATTTATCAACGCGTAGTACTGCTCCCAGAATCCAAAGCCGGTCTCGTACTCTTCCGACGAAGGATTTCCCACAATGGGTTGACCAAACATAACATCGGTAGAATACTCTGATGAGGTAAGTTTTCCTCCTCCGCTCGAGAGAGAACTGCTAAGGAGTTGATACGGCTGCGCCTGTGTTTGTACAACACCCGCGAGGCAACAAATAACAAAGAAGAACATCTGTAATGGTTTCATGAAATCACCTTTTTGTTTCTGATAGTTTGAACATACATTGAAGTCGCAATACATCAACGATCATCTTTTCACCCACGCTTGCAGTTTTGCCACTTCCGTCTTCAATTGCTCGATGATCGCTTGCTGTTCCTGTATCGCTTTTACCATGATTGGCAAAAGATTGCCCGGTGTTGCTTCAATCTTTTCGGGATTATCTTTTAAGACAAGGTGCAGCCATTCTGCGTGTTGTGTTGTCTGTACTTCATCAAGCTCTTGAGCGATGAATCCTGCGGTCGGCGCTTCCTGCATTTTACTGCCATCGGAAATATTATTCTCATACCACTCTCTCTTATCCCAGTTGTACTGCCGCGGCTTGAGCTTTGAGATAAAATCTAAACCAAGCGATAACTCTTGTATGTTCTTCTTATCCCTTGCATCTGACAAGGAAGAAATGCTTGTTACATTACAGCGAAGAGATGTTACTGATACATCCCCGAGTGTGATCTGGTTTGTAGCCGAACCTGAAGTTGGCTGGGCATCATAGCCGAGTAAAGTAAGATTACTGCCTGTTGTGACATCTAAGCCAGCATTGTATCCCAAAGCGGTATTGGTAGATCCGGTCGTGTTGGAAGAAAGTGCATACCTTCCGTTAGCGGTATTGGCGCCGCCCTCGGTGTTGGAAGAAAGTGCAGCCCATCCGGTGGCGGTATTGTTGTTTCCTGTGGTGTTGGAAGAAAGCGCACTCACTCCGTTGGCGGTATTGTTGGATCCTGTGGTGTTGGAATCAAGCGCATTAAATCCGGTGGCGGTATTCCTGGATCCTGTGGTGTTGAAAAAAAGCGTTTTGTTCCCAAGAGCAGTATTATAAAGCCCCGTATTCGCCGAAGGGTCAGAGGAGCCGCGCAGCGCATAATAGCCCAGCGCTACATTTTGATTGTCAAAAGCAGTGGCGGTATTGTTTGCGTATAGCATGGCACCGTAACCAATGGCGGTGGCATTACTTCCGGCTACATTGTAATAAAGCGACTGATATCCGTTGGCGGTATTTAAGGATCCGGTGGTGTTGGAATAAAGCGCATTCACTCCGTTGGCGGTATTCTCGAACCCTGTGGTGTTGGTATAAAGCGCCTGATATCCGTTGGCGGTATTGCTGGATCCTGTGGTGTTGGAAAAAAGCGTTTGGTTCCCAAGAGCAGTATTATTAACTCCCGTATTTGCCGAAGGGTCAGGGGAGCCGCGCAGCGCATAATAGCCCAGCGCTACATTTTGATTGTCATAAGCGGTGGCGGTATTGTTTGAGTATAGCATGGCACCGTAACCAATGGCGGTGGCATTACTTCCGGCTACATTGTAATAAAGCGCCTGATATCCGCTGGCTGTATTAGAGTGTCCGGTTGTGTTGGAAAATAGCGCCTGATATCCGCTGGTGACATTATAGTTTCCCTCAGAGTTCGTCCTGAGCGCACCCGATCCGATTGCGGTGTTGCTGTTCCCCGAGGTATTATTATAACCCGCATCTTTCCCGAAAAACGAATTGTTAGAACCGGTGTTGGAATAACCGGCAAATTCTCCGAAAAACGAGTTGGAGCTGCCTGAGCTATTGATAACACCGGCACCCCGCCCAAAAAACGAATTGCTCAGACCGACGCTGCTGTTATATCCCGCATCATTTCCGACGTAGGTATTACCGCCTGCGCCAAGATTGTGTATTCGTCCGGCATCCCTACCGATGAACAGGTTGCCGTTGCTGCCTATGGGTTCGAGACGCGTATGGATCATTCTCCAGCGCGATAAGCCTAAGATCGTAAAATGTATAAGGTCCGGTTCGAATGGATTATCGACCATTACCATTGTCGCATTGGGGCTGAAATTCGAAAGAAGGGTGGCGCTGTTCGCTTTTGCAGCATATAACGCATACGGCACACTCGTTAATCGAATGCGAGGCGATAGTAGTGAAATGTTTACCTGCATCTCAAGCCAGTACTGATAAAACTGAGAGACGAATGAAAACGTGGAGACATCAATAGAGATTGTATAGACTCCTCTACTGACCACAACACCGGGATAGCTTTGGGTGAAGACTGCATCGCCGCCTGTGGAATCCTCGAAGAACCGTACGGTCATTGGAAGCGTAGCATTGACCGGCTGACCTGCGCTATCGGCGAGAAATCCCTGATGGGTGATGATCTGCGGTACTTGCGCCACAGAGATTGTTGTCGCCAAGCAGACAGCAATAATAATAATGAAGAACAGTTTCATGATTTTTTCCTTGTTATGTTTTTTGGGTAGTGTCACAACTATTTTTTGTCATCCGACAAAAGACTCCGGGGAGATTTAGTGTTTATGCCAAGAGACTTTTTCTCTGAATTCTGCTTCTGCTCTACCAGCGATTTCACCATCGCGTCCAGTTCATCTATCTTGTTCAACTGAGCTTTCATTTCAGCATTCTCTAATTTCAAATTTCTATTTTCTTCATTTAATTCCTGTATCGCTTTTACCATGATCGGCAAAAGGTTTCCCGGTGTTGCTTCAATCTTTTCGGGATTATCTTTTAAGACCAGGTGGAGCCATTCTGCGTGTTGTGTTGTCTGTACTTCATCAAGCTCTTGAGCGATGAATCCTGCGGTCGGCGCTTCCTGCATTTTACTGCCATCGGAAATATTATTCTCATACCACTCTCTCTTATCCCAGTTGTACTGCCGCGGCTTGAGCTTTGAGATAAAATCTAAACCAAGAGATAACTCCTGAATGTTCTTTTTATCCCTTGCGTCTGATAAGGAGGTAATGGTTGTTACAGCACAGCGAAGAGATGTTACTGAAGCATTACCCAGTGTGATCTGGTTTGAAACAAGAGCCGATGATGCCGCTGCGTCAAAGCCGATACAAGTAAGATTAATCCCATCAGTGACATTATTGCCGGCTAAAAATCCCAACGCAGTATTGTAGTTTCCGTTGGTGTTTACACTAAGCGCAAGCTCTCCGCAGGCGGTGTTGTTGTTTCCCCATTCGTTTTGATAAAGCGCCCCCTTCCCGATCGCGGTGTTGTGGCTTCCAAGACTGTTTGAAAGAAGCGCAGCTGACCCAACCGCGGTATTACTCAATCCCCTGGCGTTTGCGCGTAGAGCACGACTCCCTACAGCTGTATTGAGAATACCATCGAAGGCCGTGCCGGGCTGATTGGAATACAGCGCATCATGACCGACTGCAACATTCTCGCTGTTGTAAGGTGTGCCACCATTATCGTAAGATTGGGTGTATAATGCGTCTTTGCCAATGGCTATATTCTGACCTGCTGTGGTATTATTCAGAAGCGCATTCACTCCGTTAGCGGTATTTGAGCTGCCAGTAGTATTATAATACAGTGCACTTTTTCCGTTGGCGGTATTGTTGTTTCCTGTGGTGTTGGAATAGAGTGACTGATGTCCATTAGCGGTGTTGAAGTATCCTTGGGAATTGGAGCGAAGTGAAAAGTTTCCTAAAGCAGTATTATTAAAGCCATCGGAGGGAGAAGTTGGCTGATTGCTAAAGAGCGCTTCATATCCGACAGCGACATTATTGCTATTCCAGATATTCCCGCCGTTGTTGTATGATTGAGAGTATAAAGCCCGGGTACCGATTGCAATGTTACGGCTTGCTGCCGTATTGAAAAAAAGAGCGCTTTTGCCGCTTGCGGTATTATCTGTTCCGACGCTATTAGAGCTAAGAGCATGGGCTCCTAAAGCAGTATTATTGATCCCTTCGAGGATTGATGTGGGTTGGTTTGAATAGAGTGCATTTGAACCGACTGCTACATTATCACTTGTCCATACTACCCCGCCATTACTGTATGATTGCGTGAGTAAGGCATTGTCACCAACCGCCGTATTCTGACTTGCCGTGGTATTTGATAGCAAGGCGCCATATCCGCTTGCAGTATTGTTGGTTCCGAGCGTGTTGTAATACAGCGACTGATAGCCGTTAGCGGTATTAGAGGAACCGGTGGTATTCGAGAAGAGCGCCTGATATCCGGTGGCGA
>Ga0247727_10005043_pt1 | contig 27263 bp, 26 predicted proteins | sample WisWelCaveWW1625_FD_202498 | JGI IMG/M metagenome (GOLD analysis project Ga0247727, IMG submission 202498) | Biofilm microbial communities from Wishing Well Cave, Virginia, United States - WW16-25 | ecosystem: Environmental > Aquatic > Deep subsurface > Groundwater > Cave microbial mat | place...
CTCACGTAGATCGAGCGAATAAGGTCGAGCCATGCATGCTGGCCTCCGCCTCCAGCATGCAGCTTGAATCAGAACTCCACTGATTCGGGAATCCCCGCGATTCCGCTAATGTCGGAAAGACTCTAGCCGGATGGCCGTTCCTGTAACGCGGGGCGAGGGTTTTTTTGCCCTCGCCGCCCGCGCCGGTACGGGGGTAGCCACCGGCCGCGAACGAGAAAAAAAGCTGCGGCCCGCGTTGGAAATCGGCGAGGAGCGCGGAGAGTATCTGCAACCCGTTGCACTGCCTTGGATTCGAGATCGACGCACAACACGTCAGTGGAGTCCGCTCGAGAGGCCGGCCAAGCAAGGCTCACAGGTCGAAGAACAGCAGGGCCGTCAGGGCCATATCGGCCGCAAGCCCCAGGAACAGCAGCCAGCCGACCAGCCGGTTCGACTTGAAGCGGGCCAAGCAGTTGCCCGCATCACGGATGTCGAGGGTTGCCACCTGCCAGGCCAGTTGCGCCGCGGCCAGAACCAGCGTGAGCACAAAGACGATGCGCGCGCCCGCCAGCAGGCCGGCCGCGCCCCAAAGCAGCACGGCGCCCGCGTAGAGGGCCGCCAGCCATCGGGGCGTGGCGTCGCCGAACCTCAGCGCCGTGGACTTGAGGCCCAACAGCGCGTCGTCCTCCTTGTCCTGATGGGCGTAGATCGTGTCGTAGCCGACGGTCCACAGCACCGAGCCGGCGTAGAGCAGCAGCGCCTCGAGGGAGAGCGAGCCCGCCACGGCCGCCCAGCCGACCAGCGCGCCCCATTTGAACGTGAGGCCCAACACCAGTTGCGGCCAGAACGTGAAGCGCTTCGCGAATGGGTAGATGGCAATCAGGGCGAGCGAGGCGGCGCCCAGCACAATGGTGAAGAGGTTGAACTGGAGAAGGATGAGCAAACCTACGAGGCAGAGCGCGGCGAGGAACGCAAAAGCCTGGCTCACGCTGACCTGGCCCGAGGGGATCGGCCGGGCGGCGGTGCGCGCCACGCGGGCATCGTAGTCGCGATCGAGGATGTCGTTATAGGTGCAGCCAGCGCCGCGCATGACGAAGGCGCCGATGAGGAAAAGCACGAGGTACCAGAGGTTGGGATACGGCCGGCCCAGCGAGTGCTCCGCCAGCGCCTGACCCCACCATGCCGGAAACAGCAGGAGCCACGCGCCGATCGGCCGGTCGAAGCGGGCGAGCCGCAGATACGGCTTGGCGGCCTCCGGCGCCAGCCGGTCGACCCAGTTGCCGGGTAGGGCATCCGGGACCCGGTCGGTGGTGGGTCGCGCGTTGGTCGGCGTCGCGGTCATCGGGTGACGACGTGGGCCCAAACTAGGCTGAAGAACAAGCGGCGCCGGTGAGCTTGCAAGACGCCGTGGCGAGCCATTAGCCCAAGCACCTCGGCCGCTGCTTCCTGGCGATCAAGTGGCCAAAGCCCTCGGCAGCTTCGAGGGCCCTTTCCGTTCGCCTTGCGTTGATTGTAGCATGATGCCGGTCCAATTGTCGCATCGCTGAGCAACCCGGCATTTACCATTGCGTGCAAGGTGTTGCTGCGGCCCTGCGTTTCTTGACACCCCAGGGGGGCCTCCGTAAGGTGCGCCCGCGTTCGATGGCCCCCGCCGAGGACGTGTGTTTCATGGTTGATCCTCCCGACAAGCAGGGTCCGGCGCCGGCGGAGATGACCCCGCAGGAGCGGGCGCGGTTCGAAGGGCGGCTCACCGACCTCGGCGACAGGCTCGGCAAGGTCAAGGCCCAGCGGGATGCCGACGCGCGGGCCGACCTGGATGCCGAGATGCGCGGGCGCGGCATGGCCTATGGCATGCGCATGGCGGCCGAGCTGGTCGCCGCGGTGATCGTAGGCGGGGTCATCGGCTGGGGCCTCGACTGGGTGCTGGGCAGCCGGCCGTGGCTGTTTCTGCTCTTCTTCCTGTTGGGGTTTGCGGCCGGCGTCCTCAACGTGATGCGGGCGTACGAGCGGATGCAGCGGGAGTTTGCCGCCAGGACCGGCGGCAGCATCGGGCAGAAGGTGCCCGACAACGACGATTGAGGCGGACTAGGGGATCGACGTGGCAGCACCGAAGGGAGGACCGGACGCGGGCGGGATGCCCGATCCCATCCATCAGTTCGACCTGCACCGCATCGTGCCCATCAACCTGTTCGGCTGGGACGTCTCCTTCACCAACTCGGCCGCTTTCATGGTGCTGGCGGTGCTGCTGACGACCAGCTTTTTCATGGTTGCGACCCGCGCGCGCTCGCTGGTTCCGACCAGGCTGCAGTCGGTGGCCGAGATCAGCTACGAGTTCGTCGCCGGCATGCTGCGCGAGAGCATCGGCAAGGAGGGAATGAAATACTTCCCCTTCGTGTTCGCGCTCTTCATCTTCATTTTCGTCTGCAACATGCTGGGCATGATCCCCGGCGCGTTCACGGTCACCAGCCACATCGTCGTCACCGCCGCGCTGGCAGCCCTGGTGTTCCTGACAGTGCTGGTGGTCGGCTTCGCCAAGAACGGCCTGCGCTTCCTCAAGCTGTTCGTCCCGTCCGGCGTGCCGATCTACGTGCTGCCGCTGGTCACGGTGATCGAGGTGATCTCGTTCCTGTCGCGCCCGATCAGCCACTCGGTGCGTCTTTTTGCCAACATGCTGGCGGGCCACATCACGCTCAAGGTGTTCGGCGGCTTCGTTGTGATGCTGCTGGGAGCCGGTTCCTTCGCGGTGCTGACACCGCTTCCGTTGCTGATGGCGGTTGCCATTACCGCGCTGGAGGTGCTGGTGGCTTTTCTGCAGGCCTACGTGTTCACCATGCTCACCTGCATGTATCTCAATGACGCGCTGCATCCGGGACACTAACCGTAGCGCTAGCTAAATCCTCACGCTCAACGCACGCCAGGAGAACAAGACATGGATCCCGCCTCCGCCAAGCTCATCGGCGCCGGCCTTGCTGCCATCGGAACTGGAGCCGCGGCCATCGGCGTCGGCAACCTGTTCGGCCAGTTCCTGCAGGGTGCGCTGCGCAACCCGTCCGCCGCCGACGGCCAGTTCGGGCGCCTGATCTTCGGCTTCGCCGTCACCGAGGCGCTCGGCATCTTCGCCCTGCTGATCGCCTTCCTGCTGCTCTTTACCTGATCGGGCCAACCGGTCGCACGACCATGGCAGAGAAAGTCAAGGCAGGCACCATCCAGCCCGAGGGCGTCGGCCCGGGCAAGGTGTTCCCGCCGCTCGATCCGAGCACGTTCGTACCGCAGCTGGTCTGGCTGGCGCTGACGTTCGGCCTGCTCTACCTGCTGCTCAAGCGGCTGATCCTGCCGCGCGTCGGCGAGGTGATCGAGGAGCGGCGCGAGCGCATCGAGCGCGACCTGCAGGAGGCGGAGAGACTCAAGGTCGAGACGGAGCAGGCGCTCGCCGGCTACGAGCAGGCACTCACCGAGGCACGCGCGAGGGCCAACGCCCTTGCCAAGGAGATGCACGGCACGCTCACGGCGGAGGTCGACAAGGAGCGGGCCAAATTGGACGCCGAGATCGGCCGCAAGCTTGCCGACGCGGAGGCCCGCATCGCGCAAAGCAAGGCCAGGGCGATGGCCGGCGTCGGCGAGATCGCCGGCGACACCGCCGGGGCCATTGTCGCCAAGCTCCTCGGCAAGGAGGTGAGCCGCGACGAGGTGCAGCGCGCGCTGATGCGGCGCGCTGCGGAATAGAGGTGCCGGGCGATGCTGCAGATGGCGGAGTTCTGGGTAGCGGTTTCGTTCGTCGCGTTCCTGCTGATCCTGGTCTACTACAAGGTGCCGGGGCTGATCGCCAAGGCGCTGGACGAACGCGCCGCCGCCATCCGCAAGGAGCTCGACGAGGCGCGGCGCCTGCGCGAGGAGGCGCAAGCCCTGCTCGCCGATTATCAGAAGAAGCATCGCAACGCCGGCCAGGAGGCCGAGGCGATCGTCGAGCAGGCGCGCCGCGAGGCCGACGCATTCGCGGGCGAAACCCGCAGGGCGCTGGCTGACACGCTCAAGCGTCGCGGCCGGCAGGCCGAAGAAAGGATCGCCCGCGCCGAAGCGGAGGCCGTCGACGAGGTGCGCGCCGCCGCCGTCGACATGGCCATGGCGGCAGCGGAGAAAATCCTGCGCGAGAAGGCCGCCAGCGCCGCCGGCGCCGCGCTCGTCGACGAGAGCATCCGCAATCTCAAGGGGCGGTTGAACTGAGTTGGGTCAACCCCGGCGAAAACCATGCGAAAGCCGGGGGCAGACCCAACGCCGCGATGAAGGGCTGAGCGCTCATTTCTTGCCGCCTTTCTTCTTGCCCACCCCAGCGGGTCCTTGCTCCTGGAACCTACCCGTGTAGGGCTTCTCCGGTGCACCGCCGGTCCGCTCGAAGATCAATTGGCAAATCGGCATTCCAGCATCGAGAATGAGCGTGTTGGGTCCAAAGTTGACCAGTTCGAGCTGGATCGGCAGGGGGCGGATCGATCCGAACCCGCTATGTATCGTCGGCGCCGTCATGTGGACGCAGAGCCCGAGGCGAGCCAATGAGCTTTTCCCTTCGACCCTTGCGGCGAGCTGTGAAGCGGCTGGGATGGATAGGCGCTCGACCGTCCACGCCAGGACCAAAGAATGCGGCTCGAGGGTGAAGGTGTTCGCGCGAACTTCCGTCAGAAGCTTTTTGACGTCGTTGTAGCTGTAGCCACGCGCTCCAGGCCGGATGATGAGCCCCTTGGCTTTTGGCCACTCGGCGAAGGCGGCCGCCAGCGTGAGGTCGAGGGTCGTCGAGCTGAAGGCCTCCCGGTCCGGCCGAGGCTTGATTATCAAGAGGCCTTTGTCCAGTGCGTCCGCAATCTCTTTGTCTGTAAGGATCATGGCCCAGTCGGGCCGCTGCTAGCCCGCAGCTAGAACGGAGTTGTTCACCCATACGCGCCAACGACCCGTCGTGGTCTCTTGAGGAAGCTCCACGAGGGACCTGTGCTTGGAACGCTCGACGACACGGCGAATCATCAGTTCTCCATCCTGGAGATATCCGTCGTCAACGACAACTTCGACCCGTCCATCGGTTGTCGCAATCTCCACTATGGACTCTGATGGGCCTGGTCCGTGGCCGAGCACGGAGCATCTGACGCGCATACTCATGATAGCCTCCTGGAACGGACAGGGAACGACCCTACATCAGCCTTGGCTCGTTCACCACTGCTGAAGTGAACGGCCAGATCGTGGCATGAGTCCAGGCCGCCACGCCTCACTTGGCTGTGCGCAGCAGCTACTTACGATTCGAAGCCGCAATTGGGCAACAGCTTGGGTCGGATCGCGCCGGCCACGACGCAGGTCTTTGGCGGCCGGCGCCGCCGGCGCCACGCTCATCGACGAGAGCATCCGCAATCTCAAGGGGCGGTTGAACTGACACATTCCAGCGGATCATTTCTACCGCTGTTTGTACGCCTTTTTGCGAAGGCGAGCGGTAGTGAGGTCGACGCCGCCCTTCTCTCCATCAGTGAGCGTAGCCACGCCACGGCTACACGAGTACGCCAGCCGTATCGAGCTGAGTAAGCTCCGTCATTGGCGCGACATGGTCACGCTGAACCGTTTGCCGGCCTTCGTTTCGAAACTACCGACCAGACGGTTTGCGCCGCTTCGACGAAGCGTCACACGACTGGCGTATTCGGTGGTAAGTGTTAGCCGCTCGCCCGACAGCCTAAAGTCGGTCCCCCCACCGCCGCCGCCCGAAGCTCCGGTCCATCGTCCGATCACCGTTCCGTTCAGCCGGACTTCCGTAACAATGAGCGTCCGGATGTCACCAAACCTACTGTCGTTCAATCCTCTTACCTCACCTCGCCACGTACCAATCAGCCAACGTGTTAAATTCGTACCATCCTTGCTGGCAGCAGGCGGCGGCCTTTCAACTTTTGGCAATGCGGCAAGCTTCGCGGGGCTTTTTTCCACCTCGCGCCTCTTGGAGATGGCTTCCTCCGCGACTTTCGTCGCGCCTTCTGCGTCTTCGAGTGCTGCGATACGATTTTTCTCCGCCAGCCTAGCGGCCTCGCGCGCCGCGGCTTCTTCCTCCAACCCCTTTCGCACGCTTTCGGCTGTGGCCAACGCTTCCGACTTTTGAACGTCCTCCAGTTTCTTCGCGGCCTCAGCGTCCTTGGCCTCCTGCGGCCGTCGCCGCTCCTCGACTAGAGCGGCTTCGCGATCTCGGCGCTCATCTTCGAGCCGCTTGACCTCCGCGGTTCGCATCGCCGCCTCCTGGAGCTTCCTCTCCTCCTCCCGTTTGGCCAGGTCCAGCTTGAGTTGGCGCTCGTAGTGCTCGATCAGGGCCCGCGCGATCGGCGCAAACTCCCCGTTCGGGTAGCGATCGAGATAGGTCGACAGGACCGCCGGGCTGGTGCTGTCCTTCACCGACGACCAAAACATCAATTCAACCTGTTGTGCCTTTGTCAGGGGCGTGCCCGGAACGAGTGCTATGACATCGCCGGTGAGCGAACCGTAGGTATACGGCTCTTGCCGTTGGCGCGTGGCGCCGAGCACAGAATCGCGCACCTTACCGAACATCAGTCGCACGTCCAGCCCCGGCGTCGGCAGGTGCTTCAGCAGAGCTTCAGCGAATGGGCTGTGTCTCCCCGCGCCGTCCTCGGCCAACGTTCCCGCTTTCGCCGCATAGGCCACAAGCACGTCGCCCGGCGGCTCGATGCGCGCAAGTCCGCGCGTGACCGAACGTGCGACACCGGCTCTGAGTGCAATTCTCTCCCCGAGCGGATTGTTGCGGCAGGCGTCGAGGATCACCACGCGCAGGCGTCGCGCGCCGCCGGCCGCGTTCAATAGCGATGCCAGTGTCACGGCCTCGTATTCGAGATGGGCGTCGCGCACCAGTTTCGCATCCGTTGGAACGAGATAGTTCTCCCCGGCAACCTCCAGCCCGTGACCGGCGTAGTAGATGAGAGCGACCTCCGCCTCCCGTGCCACCTCTCCGAAACCTCGCACCGCCTCGCGCAGCGCCCGGTAGTCGAGGTCGATCTTGGGCGCAACATCGTCAAATCCGATGTCGCGCAGCAGTTTGGCGATCGCCTCCGCATCGTTTCTCGGGTTGGGCAGAACGCGGGTGTGCTGATAGGCCGAGTTGCCGATCACCAGCGCCACCCGCTTCTCGGTCTGAGCCAGCCCGGTGCACAAACCAGCCAGGGTGCCGCAGACCACCACAAGAAATCGAGAAACCAACCGCATGATGCGTCCCTCCTGACGGCACCAGCACAACTATCCTCACGTCTCAGCAAACCTCGCCGATGGCTGATAATGCCCAATCGGCCCGATGCGGACAAGTCCATGCCCTCCCATCGGATTGGAGGCCGGCTCATTCCCAGCGACACGAGCGGTGGCCATGCGAAGTGCATGTAATCCGACCGTGCTCGGTGTTTGCGCTGACTGAGCCACTTATCGTGTAGGACGGCCATATCTTGTATGAATATTCCGTTGCGTCTGGCCTACCCTGGGTTCTCGTAGGTTCGAGCGGACACGCGCGGTCCTTCCGGGCTGCGACTGCGACCAGCGCAGCGGTCGTGGCCTCGTCTGTCACAAGTGCGACCTTGGTGTGCTTGGCAAAGTCGAGCAACGCCGATTTGGCGTTGGCTCCCCACTTGCCATCCACCGCTCCCGGATCGCAGCCGACACGTTTGAGCTGCCGCTGCAAATCCCGCGTGAGCTTGTCCCGGTCCAGTTGGGCCGGAGCGCTCCCCGGCTCTGGTACGGCGAGCGCCACAACGGTTTCCATGGCCGTCGAGTGAGACGCCGGCGGCTTGGCTGAGGCGGCATCAGCGACGGGACCGGTCAAGAGGGCCACCACGTCACCGCCAACCGAGCCGTAAGTGAAGGGCTCCTGCCTGCCGGCCGTCGCCTTCTTCACGGCATCGCGCACCTTCCCCAGCATGATGCGCACGTCGAGGCCCGGCGTGGCCAGGTTCAGCGCCAGGGCGGCCGCGAACGGGCTGTTGCCGCCGGCGGGCCCGTCCTCGGCGAGCGTGCCGTGCTTGGCGCTGTAGGCGACCAGAATATCGCCCGACGGCTCGATGCGGGCGAGACCACGCGGGACCGAGCGTGGCGTCGCCGACGGCAGCTCGATCCGGTCACCGAGCGGGTTGTTGCGGCAGGCATCGAGGATGACCAGCCGCAGCCGCGCCGCGTCTTTGACCGCAGCGAGGATCGACGACAGGCTGACGGCCTCGTATTCGAGGTCCCGCTCGTGCCTGAGGGCCGATGAGACCGGCAGCAGCCAGTTCTCGCCAGCCACCTCCAGGCCATGGCCGGCGTAGTAGACGAGCGCCATCTCGGCGCCCTGCGCCGTCTGGCCGAAGGCCCGGATCGCCTCGCGCATCGGCCGGTAGGCCAGGTCGTTGGCTTCGCTGACAACGAACCCGATCTTGCCGAGCAGAGCGGCAATAACCCGCGCGTCATTGCGCGCGTTCGGGAGGGCCCGCGTATGCTCGTAGGCGCCGTTGCCGATCACGAGGGCGACGCGCCTGGCTTCCGCCGGGGCAACAGGGGTGGCCAGGGCCGCGAGGACCGAGCAGAGAACAACAATTGACCGAGTTGCATATCGCATGACGCGCCCCTCCCCGAGAGCATCAGCAAAGTCACCTTCGGCCAGCTCGCCGATGACGCATGGTGCCCGATCACTGCCGTGCGGCCAAGCTCGTGGCCTCCAATCGGATTGGAGGCCGGATGAACTGACGTGAGAAGCGTGCGGGACGTCATGGGCCGATGTAGTGCTGGGCCGCCTCCACCAGCCGTTACGGGCCGTTAACGGTTGCATATCCCCGACGAATTCGGCCGCTGGCGCGTCCTTTGCTCCGGGGCTACCGGAGGGGCCTGAAACGGCGCGAGGCCACTGGGCGGCCTCGGCAGGCGCCCCGGCGGGCATTCCAAAGCGATCTCTCGCGGGCGGAAGCGGACGCGATCCGCGCTGGCTCATTAACCTTGCCAACCACGCCGCCCCGACTAAAACTCCGGCAGCACTGGCTGATCGGCAAGGGATGACGCGAAATGCTCGGGGGTTGGCTGACCGTGATCGCGGTCGTTGTTCTTCTTCTTGTTGCGGTCAACTTCGCGATCTTTTTATTCGCCTGCTGTGAATACGGCACGTCCTCCAACAAGAACCCCTGGTTGCGGTCCACCCAAACTCTGTCGGCCCAGGCCAATGACCGGCCGTCGGTCATAATGCTGCATGGTTTCGGCGGCACTCCCAAGGATTTCCGCGCGCTTGCCGAGCTCGTCGCCGGGCGCGGCTTTCGCGTCGTCGTTCCGGCCATCCCGGATCAAACCGGCACGTCCTTCGCATACCGCCGGGGACGCACTCCCCCAACCGCATATATCGATTGGGTCCATGACCTGATCAGGGATGAGGCGGCGCTGAGTGGCAGGCCTCCCATGCTGGTGGGCACATCGATGGGTGGCGCGCTGGCTGTCATCGGCGCAGCCGATCGCGGCGTCAGCAAGCTGGTATTGCTGTCGCCGTACTTCAGCCTTGCGGTTCACGACCAATGGGTGACGAGGTTCACGAAAGTCCTCAGATGGATAGTTCCTGTCATCCCTAAAGCCGCGAAGGCGCAGATCTCCGATCCGGATGGCTACCGGGAGTATGAAACCGGGTCCTACCTGGTTTCCTTGCGGGCGTTCCTGCAGCTGGCGGAGCTGGCCAAGATTGCGCGGGCCAAAGCGCCGGGCCTCGCGCTGCCCATCCTCGTCTTAGCGTCCCGAAACGACACCGTTGCTTCGTACGGCGTCACCGAGCGCCTGTTCCAGGGGCGCGACCAGGTTCATATGGTTGCGTGCGATCGCGGCAATCATATTCTCACCTATGATTTCGACCGCGAGCGCGTCCTGACGGAAGTGGTCGAGTTCCTGACGGGAGAGACATTGCCGCAGCGCAGCAGCTGAACCATGCGCAGGCCCAGGCAAAGCAAGGACGCTTAGCGCCTCCGCCCGCCGCGGAAGCCGCCGCGCCGCACGCCGGCGGCCCGAAAGCCGTGGGTACTCCCGCCGCGGATGGCGGTGTGGCTTCTTACGGTGGTTGTACGGCGGGCAGCGCCCGTGCGGCGAATGTTCCCGGTTCCAGCAGCTGCGCGCCTCGTCTGGACAGTGCTCGACTTGACCGCGATGTTGCTTCGCGCGTGGCGGGTTGCTCTCGTAACGGCAGTGCGCTTGCTGGCGATCCCGGTGGTTGCCACGCGCCCGCCTCTGGCAGCACGCGCCAGGTCGCGGCGGCCGGCCGCCGCTCGGCCGCGGAAGGCTTCGCGAGCAGCGGCTCTGTCTGCTTTTCCGAAGCGCCGGGCGACCCCGGAGTCGCGATAGGGCACGTTGCCGCGATGGCGCAGATCATGGCGCCAGCTGTTGCTCACGATACTGGTGCGGTTGAACCGATTGAAACGATCGACATCGACATGAACGCGGTTTCGCCGCCAGTCCACGCGGCCCCAGACGGCGGAGCCGACGGCGACGCCGGCGGCGAACGAGAACACGTTGCCGGCGAGGTAGCCTGGCGGGTGCCAATAGAACGGCTCGTAGGCCGCATGGGGCCACGCGCCATAGGTAACCGTCGGATCGTAGACCGGCACGAAAATCTCCTCCGGACTCGCCGATTGTATCGTGATGACGGGCGCCGTTCCGCCCGCCGTCCGCGTCACCTTCTGCTGATCGGTGGACTTCAAGTGCCCGGCCGCCTCGGCCCGCTGCCTCAGCCGCTGGACCGCTGCCAGCAAGTCTGCCTGTTGCCCCAGGAATGCGTCGCCCAGTCGCTGCGTCCAATCGAGCTTCTCACTCATCATTTGCAGCGCTTGCGGCACCGCCGCCAGGGCCTTGACGCTCGGGTCCCAGGATTGCTTCTGCATGGCGTCCTGCAGGGCCTGCCCCGTCACGCTCGGATTGTCCCGCGACCAGCGCGCTGCCTCGACCACTTCCGTCGGATAGGTCGACGCCATCAGGACCTGGGACAGCAAGGCATCGGGATAGAGGGCGATCGGTGCCGCCAGTTGCTCGAGTTGGGCTTTGTCGAGCGGGCGAGCATCCTGCGCTTGTGCGCCAATGGAAAGCGCGAGAAAGCCCACCAAGACCGGGAGCCAGGGCGCGAACCTTCGATGCGACATGGCAAGAACCTTCCGTAAACCACGCATGGAGGCATGATAGGGCCAACCCACCCGTCCGCTATCGGGTCATTTCCGGAGAGATCGTCAGGGGCAATCCCGATGGACGGCGCGGGGAGCGCAGAAGCAAGGTCGAGCGGAAGAGAAACCAGCCAGCTCGCGCAAGCTCGGAGAGTCCCGATGCCCCGATCAGTTAGTCTTCTTGCCTTCGGCCTCGTTGCGGCAGTCTTGCCGGACCTTCCTGTCGCGATCGCGCAGCCATACGGAAGCTATCTCGAGACATGCCGGCGCGTGCAACAGCGCGGCCCTGTCCTATATGCGCACTGCTTGACCCGGGAGGGCAGATGGGCGGAGACATGGCTCGATCTGCGCAGCTGCCTGAGCCGGGAGGTCGCCAACCGCAACGGCCGCTTGATATGTCCGGGCGGCCGCGGTCTGCGATCCTATTAGGCTGCGAATTTCGGCCGGGCCGGATGCCCGCCTGGCCGAGACATCAGAGCAGCGGGACCGCGCGGGGAAGGACGGGCTACCTCGGCGACGGGCTCGTATCGATATCTTCGCCGCGCACGAGGGGCTCATGCCAAGGCCCGCGTAGGCTCACCGTCTCACCACCGGCCATATCCGTGAGCTTGATGGGCTGGTCGGCGGGAACGTTCGGCTTCAACATCAGGCGGACGTCCATATTGCCGTCGTCCAGGCCGAACCGGCCCGATGCCGCCAGCGCCAGACCGCCGGCACGCGCATGCACCTCTTCGGCGAAAGCGACACCGTCTATGATCAGCGCACGTGCTTCCAGCCGATCGATGCCGATGTGCGCCTTGGCCAACCCGGTCCAGCCCCGCGTGCCGGCCCTGGCCGCTTCGCGCAGCGCCTTGACGTCGAGCGCCAGGCGGCCGCCGTCATGCAACGTCAGAGCGGTCTTGCCGGAAAGGCGCTTGGTGATCTCGTGCAGCGAGTAGCCGGTGCTCGTAAGGTCCAGAGCGAGCGTCGCGCGCCCCGTCAGCGCGGGCGCACCCAAAATCAGGGCGCTTGCCGAGCCCGTCTCGATATTCTCGATCTTGGCGCGCAGCGCATAGCGAGGCACAGCTTCGCTCATGATGGCGGTGACCTGCGCGCTCAAGGTGCCGGGGTTCAGCTCGAGTTCCGTGATGTCGGCCTGCAGCTTGGCAGCCCGCGCAGTGATGGTCGCACTGCCTTGCCCAAGCGTGTAGCCCTTGAGCGCGACCTTGCGCGCCGAAATGCGCAAATCGCCGTCGAGGTAGCGGATCATCGGCAACGAGATGTCGAACGAAGACCACGATGCGCCGAGCAAATCGAAACCGAAGAACTGCGTGCGCGCCGCCTCGACGTAGGGCGTGAGGTCGAGGAAGCTGAAATCCAGGGTCGCATCGACCAGCGGGCGCTCGCCACCGAGGCTCAACGCCAATCTGCCGTTCGCCTCGCTGCCGTCGACCGCAACTCGCGCCTTCTCGAACGCAAGCGACCGGCGCGCCCAAGTCAGCTCCCCTTTGATTGTCGCCGGGTTGAAGCCCTCGGTCATTTGCAATGGAAGTCCGAACCACCTGGCGACCCGCCGCAGACTTGGCGTGGACACTTCGGTCGCACCCACCAGCTGCAGGTCCTCGGACAGATCCGCCTGCCCGTCGAAGCTCCCCTGGATCAGGCCTCCCTTGAAAGAGGCCTGCAGCGGCCAGCGCAGCGGTAGCTTCTTGTCGAGCGGCTGGCCAAGTGTGGCGTCGAACGCCAGGCGCTGGCCGCGGACGGTGAAGCTTCCTTGGCTGGCGACCTGGCCGCTGCGTCGCCTGCTCACCTCGGCCTGAATGTCGCTGATGGTCTCGACAGCGCCATCGGCCATCGTGACATGCAGCGTTCCGCGCCGAATGGTGACCAGCTCGAAGCCCAACGCGGCGATCTGCCGGATCAGCGCGGACGAGGGACCAAGATTTGCGCCGTCCAGATCGCCATTACCGATCGTCGGGGAGGCACGAACGCCCGCCACGTTCAATGTAAATATAGGCCCCTCCAGCAGAATGTGGGCAGGGCCGTAGTCGTAAACGACGCTGCGCATGAGCGTCAGGTCCGGCGCGTCGCTCAGCCTAACCGGCACCGTCAGCACATGCAAATCGCGCGGCGAGGCGATAACCGACGAGTTTGCAAACGGCTCGTCCGGGCGGCGGTCGGCGAAAAACATCGGTGCCAGGATCACAAACAGCAGGCAGACAAAGAACGCCAGTCCCAGCTTGCGGAGGCGCTGCATGATGGTCTTGCGTCTCATGGCTCTACGGGACCAGGGCGTAGCGCTATCCGCGCGCACCCACGCTCTTCACCCGCCCCAGCAAGACCGCATCACCCGATGCACCGCTTGCCCACCACAACAGCTAATACAATTCGTTGCCCCGGCGTGCAAGCGCCCCTGCTATTGTGGTGCGCCCGGCTGCGCCTCGAGTTGCGATTCCAGGTTAGCGCGCGAGCCTAGCCCGAGGCCCGGTCCGTAGAACAGGCGAGACCTGCCATGACGCATCCGCTGTGGACACCGGACAAAAGGCGCTCCGCCCAAACAACACTCAGCGCCTTTTCGTCCTGGTTGTCGGCACGCACGGGCAAGCCGCTCGGCGACTACGACGAGTTGCATCGCTTCTCGACCGGCGACCCGGCTGAATTCTGGTCGGCGGTCTGGGACTTCACGGAGATTTCAGGCGACAAGGGCCAGCCGCCCTACCTTGCCGACGCTGGCAGGATGCCGGGAGCGTCGTTCTTCGCCCGGGCAGGGCTGAATTTCGCGGAGAACCTGCTCCGCTGCGAGGGAGCAGGAACCGCAATCGTGTTCTGGGGCGAGGACAAAGTGAAGCGCCGGCTGAGCTGGAACGAGCTCAGGGTGGAGGTGGCGCGGGCGGCCGAGGCGCTGCGCAACGCCGGCGTGACGGCAGGGGACCGGGTGGCGGCGATGCTGCCCAACATGCCTGAGGCAATCGTCAGCGTGCTGGCCGCAGCGTCGATCGGTGCGGTGTGGTCGTCGTGCTCGCCCGATTTCGGCGTGCAAGGCGTGCTCGACCGCTTCGGCCAGATCGAGCCCAAGGTGCTCGTCGCTTGCGATGGGTACTACTACAACGGCAAGGCCATCGACACTGCCGACAAGCTCGCCGAAGTCGCGTCCAAGCTGTCCTCGGTACGCCTCGTGATCGTCGTGCCCTACCTCGGACGAGACAAGGAGACGGTGCAGGGGCTCAACACGGGGCTGATCCACACCGGGCGGCGAGCGCAGACCTGGGACGATGCGGTGCGGGCGCTACCGCAGCAACCGCTGACGTTCGCGCACTTTCCGTTCTCGCACCCGCTCTACGTGCTGTTCTCATCGGGCACCACCGGCATGCCGAAGTGCATCGTGCATTCGGCCGGCGGCACGCTCTTGAAGCACCTGTGCGAGCAGCGGCTGCACACGGACATCAAGGCCGGTGACCGGTTGTTCTACTTCACCACCCTCGGCTGGATGATGTGGAACTGGCTTGTCACCGGCCTGGCGACCGGGGCGACGCTGCTGCTCTACGACGGCTCGCCGTTCCACCCATCCGGCAACATCCTGTGGGACTACGCTGCGGCGGAGGCCTGCACGCATTTCGGCACAAGCGCCAAGTACATTGACGCGCTGAAGAAGGCCGAGCTCGCACCGGCCAAGACCCACGACCTCTCGACGGTTCGGGTGATGCTATCGACCGGCTCGCCGCTGGCGCCGGAGAGCTTCGACTACGTCTACGAGGCCATCAAGCCGGACCTGCACTTGGCCTCCATATCCGGCGGCACCGACATCTGCGGCTGCTTCGTGCTGGGCGTTCCGACTAGGCCGGTGTGGCGCGGAGAAATCCAGGGCCCGGCGCTCGGACTGGCGGTCGACGTGGTCGACGAGGACGGCAAGCCGGTTGCACGCGGCAAGGGCGAGCTCGTCTGCACCAAGCCGTTCCCGTCCATGCCGGTCGGCTTTTGGAACGATCCCAAGGGAGCGAAATACCGCGCCGCCTACTTCTCGCGCTTCGCCAACACCTGGCACCACGGCGACTTCGCCGAGTGGACCGAGCACGGCGGCATGATCATCCACGGCCGGTCGGATGCCACGCTCAATCCGGGCGGCGTGCGCATAGGCACCGCCGAAATCTACCGCCAGGTCGAGCACCTGGAGGAGGTGCAGGAGGCGATCGTCATCGGCCAGGATTGGAACAACGACGTCCGCGTGGTGCTGTTCGTGGTGCTCAAGGCGGGCTTCGTACTCGACGAGCGGTTGCGCGAGCGCATCAAGCAGCAGGTCCGCACCGGCGCCAGCCCGCGCCACGTACCGGCGCGGATCGTGCAGGTGGCCGATATCCCGCGCACCAAGTCGGGCAAGATCACCGAGCTGGCAGTGCGCGATGTCGTGCACGGGCGCGAGGTCAAAAACAAGGAAGCGTTGGCAAACCCCGAGGCCCTAGAGCTTTACAAGGGGATTGCCGAGCTGCTGCGTTAGCGAGCGTCTGCCGGTTAAGGTTGACGGCAGATGACGAGCGTGCGTCGCGGAAGATTTATCTCCGGCCGCTTGCGCGCCACTACATTGACCCTCCTCGCTTGCTGCGACGGGACGTGAAATGCGCATCCGTCCTTCACGTGCAAGCGGCCGGCGCCTGGAAGGAGAGCGAAATGGCTCGAGATCCAGGAGGCCCGCTGTGACCGCTTCCGGCAGAGCGTCAGCAATGGCGCCGAGCCTGAGGCCGCCGAGAGGCACATGGCCGACCGAGTGTCCACGGTGTCAGACCCGGAGGGTCTGACACCAACCCGGGAAGCCGCAGCTTGCAGCGGGACACAAGTCGCCGAACGCGGGTGCCGAAAGGCAACCCCCCGGCCGTGAGGTCCCAGAGAGCCCCACAAGGGCTCTCGAGGAGGCCCGCGCGGGTCTCCTGGGGCGGTGATCCACCCCGCGGTTGCCGAGTAGGCACCCGCGTACCCGTCGCACCTCGCACGATCAATGATCCGCGGGGCAGGACGGCGCACACCCTTGCCAAGCGCCGATACGACGATCATCGACAGCCGGCTGGCAAGCCATAGACCAACGGCTATCGCTGTTGCCAAGAAATAGTGCGGCACAATGCGAAACGATCTGCTAGGCTGAGCGCAACGCTCATCCCTTTCTACACAAGAGCCTATGGAGGAAAACGCGATGCGAGGATACCTTAGACCGTCACGCCTGATGGCGCTGGGCATCGGCGCCGTGATGGCCGTGGTTGCTGGCGTCTCTGTCCAACAGGCCAGCGCCCAGCAGAAATCCCTCAAGATGCAGGCGACGTGGCCCGCCTCGCTCACGCTCTACGACAACTTCACCTACTTTGCCGAGCGGGTCGACAAGCTTTCCGCCGGCGCGCTGAAGATCGAGACGATGCCGGCAGGCCAGGTCGTGCCGGCGTTCGAGGTGCTCGACGCCACGCACAAGAAGGTGCTCGACGGCTCCCATGCGTGGGCCGGCTACTGGACCGGCAAGAACAAGACCGCCATCCTGTTCACCGGTGGCCCCGGCGGCACGTTCGGCATGGACTACATCGACGTGATGGGCTGGCTCTATCACGGCGGCGGCCTGGAACTGTATCAGGAGTTCTATCAGAAGGAGCTGAAGCTCAACGTCGTGGTGTTCCCGATCCTGCCGGCCGGACCACAGGCGTTCGGCTGGTTCAAGAAGCCGATCCAGACGGTCGAGGACATGAAGGGCATGAAATGCCGCCAGACCGGCATGGCCGGCGAAGTGTGGCAGGCGCTGGGCTTCACCGTCGTCAACATGCCCGGCGGCGAGATCATTCCGTCGGCCCAGCGCGGCGTGATCGACTGCGCCGAGTGGGTGGGAGGCATCGAGGACATGCGTCTCGGCTTCCACAACGTGTGGAAGTACCACTATACCCCGGGCGTGCATGAGAATGTCACGATCGGCGAGCTGCTCATCAACGGCGACGTGTGGAAATCGCTGACCCCGCAGCACCAGGAGATCATCAAGTCGGCGTCGAACGAGGCCTTCCTCGTGTGGTGGGCCAAGTGGCAGAAGCAGAACGCCGATGCCGTCAAGGAGATGCAGGAGAAGCACGGCGTGCAGGTGCTGCGCACCCCGCCCGACATCCTGCGGCTGTTCCTGAAGAAGTGGGACGAGATCGCGGCCGAGGAAGGGGCCAAGAACCCGTTCTTCAAGCGCGTGCACGATTCACAGCGGGCCTACGCGAGCGTGGTGGTGCCGTACAAGCGTTTCTACTTCCCGCCCTATTCCTTCGTTGCCAACATCTACTTCCCGGAGAAGAACTAGCTGAGAGCTGAGAATGCTGGAGGAGCGGCGCGAGCCGCTCCTCTATGGCGGCGGGCGGTAAGGGGCGGCTGGCCCGGCGCCATTTTCGAATTCCGCGAGGTTGATGCCATGGCCTGGTCTCGACCATGGCGGGCAACCGGTCGTGGGTCCAAGGGGCGGAAATGAATTTTAGAAGTGTCAGTGCCGGTCTGACTGTTCTGGGCATAATCCTGTTAGCGGCGGCGATTGGGTGGTGGTGGGTCTCGATCCCCGAATTTGCCGGCAGAGCGAAATTGGCGGACGCTGTGTCCTGCCTATTTTCCGCATGCGCTCCCGCGCATCGGCAGATCCCGGCAATGTTCTGGACCGGCTTTGCGGCGCTCGTCGTTGGCTTCACCGTGCTGGTGTCGCTGACATCTCCGACCAACGAGCCCTCGAAGGGGCTGCTCACGACGATCGGCGTGATCGACAGGTTCACCGACTTCACCGGCACGGTGTTCTCCTGGATATCGATCCCGCTGGTTCTGGCCGTCGCCTACGAGGTTTTCGCCCGCTACCTGTTCAACGCACCCACCGTCTGGTCCTTCGACGTCACCTACATGCTCTACGGCGCGTTGTTCATGCTGGGGGCCGCCTATGCGCTGCACAAGGGGGCGCACATCCGCACCGACTTCTTCTGGGAGACCTTCTCGCCGCGCAAGAAGGGGCTGATCGACAGCATCGCCTATGTCGTCTTCTTCTTTCCGAGCCTGGCCGCGCTCGGCATCATCGGCCTGCTTGAAGCGAACTACTCCTTCTCGATCAACGAGACCTCCGATCAGACACCATGGCGGCCTTGGTTGTGGCCGTTCAAGTACATCGTGCCTGTCACCTGCCTTCTCCTGCTCATCCAGGGCTACTCGGAATTCCTGAAGAGCTTCTACATGGCGCGCACCGGCGTAGAGCTCGAGCACAAGGAGAAGGTCGAGATATGAGTTTGGAAGCCCTCATCGGCCTGATCATGCTCCTGGTGCTACTGGGTGCGATCTTCATCGGTGTGCCGATCTCCTTCACGCTGCTCTTCCTCGCCTTCGCTTTCGGCTACGTCGGAATGGGCCATACGGTCTTCGACCTCGCCTACTTCCAGACCATCGGCATGATGAAGGAGGAGCTGCTGGCGGCGGTGCCGCTGTTCATCTTCATGGGCTTCATCACCGAGCAGGCGGGCCTGATGGAGCGGCTCTTCACCGCCTTCCGCCTGCTGCTCGCGCCCATACGTGGCGCGCTCTATCTCGTGGTGATTCTGACAGCGACCGTGTTCGCCATGGCCACTGGCATCGTCGGCGCGGCGGTGACCGTGCTCGGCATCATGGCCTCGCCGATCATGATCAAATCGGGCTACGACGCGAGGCTCTCCGCGGGCACCATCACGGCCGGCGGCACGCTCGGCATCCTGATCCCGCCGTCGGTGATGCTGATCGTGATGGGCCCGGTGCTCGGCGTGTCGGTCGCCGACCTCTACGCCGCCGCCTTCGGCCCCGGCTTCCTGCTGGCCGGCATCTACATCGTCTATCTGATGACCCGCAGCATCATCAATCCGAAGCTCGGTCCCCCGGTACCGCTCGAGGAGCGAGTGCATTCTTTGCCGGTGATGCTGCGCGAGGTGGTGGTCGGCGTGGTGCCGCTGCTCGGCCTCATTGCCGCGACGCTGGGAACGATCCTCGCCGGCCTCGCCACGCCCACCGAAGCGGCCGGCATCGGCAGCGCTGGCGCCCTGCTGCTGGCACTGGCCTACCGGAAGCTGAGCCTGGCCGGCCTGCAGCGCGCCCTCAACTCGACCATGTCGACGTCCAGCATGGTGCTGTTGCTGGCGGTAACCTCCAACATCTTCGGCGCCGTGTTCGCCCGCCTGGGGACCGCCAATTGGATCACCAATACGCTGCTGTCGTTCGAAATGCCGCCGATGCTGATGCTGGTCCTGGTGCTGGTCCTGATCTTCCTGCTCGGCTGGCCGTTCGAGTGGCCGGCGATCATCCTGGTGTTCCTGCCGATCTTCTATCCCGTCGTTTCGGCCATGAAGATCGACCTGGTGTGGTTCGGCGCGCTGGTTGCGGTGACGCTGCAGACGGCCTTCCTGTCGCCGCCGGTGGCGATGTCGGCCTACTACCTGAAACAGGTGGTCAAGGACTGGAGCTTAGCTACGATCTACCACGGCATGGCCCAGTTCATGATCCTGCAGGTGATCTGCATCGGGCTCCTCGTCTACTTCCCGCAGATCGCGCTGTGGTTCCCGCAGACGTTGCAGGAGGCGGCCCGCTCGCAGCCGATCCCCGATGAGCACAAGAAGATCATCGAGCAGCAGAGGAAGAACCCGCAATCCCTCGAGGACGACGACTGGGGCAAGAAGAAATAGGTCGGCTCCACCGGCGGCGAATCTGCGCGTTGCTCAGCCGCCCGCCCTTCCGCCTGCCACCGCCCGATGCAGCAGCAGAACCGGGACGAGGCCGATGGCGACGATGGTCAGCGCGCCCAGCGCCGCCTGCTCGAACTGCTCGAGCGCGGCGTAGCTGTACACCTGCGTGGCCAGCGTCTCGAAGTTGAACGGGCGCAGCAGCAGCGTGGCGGGCAGCTCCTTCATGGCGTCGACGAAGACGAGGAGAGCGGCCGCGCCGAGCGCCGGAGCCAGCAGGGGAATGTGCACGCGCCACAGCGCGGAAAGCGCCGTTTCGCCCAGTGTGCGCGCGGCGGCATCGAGGTTGGGAGAGAGCCGCTCGAACCCCGCTTCCAGCGCCGAGAGCGAGACAGCCAGAAAGCGGATGGCATAGGCGAGAACGATCACGAACAGGCTGCCCGACAGCAGCAGCCCGCTCGACACTCCAAAGCTCGAGCGCAACAGCGCGTCCAGCCGGTTGTCGAGCGCGGCCAGCGGGATGAGCAGCCCGAGCGCCAGCACCGTGCCGGGCAGCGCATAGCCGAGCCCGGCGCCTCGCACCGCAATGCGCACGAAGACGTTGGGCGCCACGCGCCGCGCATAGGCAAGGGCGAGGCCCAACGCTACGGTCACCGCCGCCGCCGCGGCAGCAGCTCCGATGCTGTTGCGCACCGCGCGCCAGAAACCGGCGGCGAAGGCGTCCGACACGTGCGCCAGCCCTTGCACGAGCAGCAGGGCGAACGGGGCCACAAAGCCCACCAGCACCGGAAACGCGCAGAAAGCAGCAGCCGCCGTGCCGCGCCAGCCCTCCAGGTCCGTGAACGGGATCGAGCGGTAGCGACCCGTGGTGTGGTGGAACTGGCTGCGCCCGCGCGCCGCGCGTTCGGCCAGCATCAGCGCCAGCACGCACAGCAATGCCACCAGCGCTATCTGTGCCGCTCCGCCCAGGCTCGAGCGCTGCAGCCAGGTCGTGTAGATGCTGACGCTCAGCGTCTGCACGCCGAGATACTGGACCGCGCCAAGATCGTTGAGGCACTCCATCAAGGCCAGCGCCACGCCGGCGGCAAGCGCCGGCCGCGCCAGCGGCAGCGCCACCGACCAGAACGCGCCGGCCGAGGTGCGGCCCAGCGTCCGCGCGACCTCCAGGACACAGACGGACTGCTGCACGAAGCTCGCCCGTGCGGAGAGATACACGTAAGGGTAGAGCGCCGCCGACAGCAAAAGGATAGCGCCGCCGATGCTGCGCACCTCGGGAAACCAGTAGTCGCGGAAATTGCTCCAGCCGAACAGGAACCGCAGCAGGCGCTGCACCGGGCCGGTGTAATCGAGCAGCTCGACGTAGGCATAGGCCACAATGTAGGTCGGCATCGCCAGCGGCAGCACCAGCAGCCGGTCGAGCACGGCGCGGCCGGGAAACCGGCACATGGTGACGAGCCAGGCCGTGGATGCGCCGAAGAAGAGCGTCAAGACACTGACGCCGGCCAGCAGCACCATCGTATCCGCGAGGGCAGCGGGCAGCACCGTTCGCATCAAATGCGGCCATACGTTTTCAGCCGCCGTCAGGGAGAGCGCGACGATCGTGAGCAATGGCAGCGCCATCACTGCGGCCAGCAAGGCGGGAATGACTGTCCATGCCGGCGAGCTGCGGCGGCGGCGGCGCCACGCCACAAGCCGTGCAGCCGGGCGCCGCAGCCAGCGCAGGCGTGCCGACGAGAGGGCTGCTGTGGGCTTGCGAACCAGATCGGTCATCGCTCCCCACGTTATCAGAGCTTCGCGGCGGGGTCCGCGCTCCGTTGCCTGGGCGACACGGGCAAAGATCCGCTCGTCCGTTAGCTTGATCCCCTCGGCCGGAATCGTAGGGTGCCAATGCGGCGGCAGCCGCATTGCACCGATGCCGGCCTCCACAAGCGGTGCCCCGATCGGCGCGATGGGATTATGCCAGGCGGGCGCAGCGGATGCCGCAGATCGGCGCAATCGGGCTGGCGCCCGATTGGCGCCCTACACCGGCACCACCCGGTCCTTGCCGAAGGCTATGGTCACGCGCGTGCCGCGGCCCGGCACGCTGTCGACGATCAGCGCGGCGCCGTTGGCCTCGGCAAGCGCCCGCGTCAGCGGCAAGCCGATGCCGAGCCCGGCGGTGTCGCGAGCTGGAGGTGACATTCCCGGCCCGGTATCGGCGACATTGATGCGCAGAACCCCGTCGCTGTCATAGGCCGCTCCCACCGTCACCCGATCGCCGGGGCGCCCGAATTTGATCGCATTGGTAATGAGATTGAGCAGCATCTGCCTGAGACTGACCTCGTCCGCAACGACGCACGGAGTGCCCGGGCCGAGGTCTGCGACGAGGTCGAGACCTGCCCGCTCGGCAAGCGGCCCGGCGACGGCCAGGCAGCTCTCGATCACGCCCGCCGGGTCGAGGTCCCTGAATGCCAGCTCGGGCAGGCCCGCCCGGGTAGGGTTGCTCGCCAGCATGCCGTCCACCACGCTCAGTGCGTGGCGGGCGCTGTCGTAAATGGTGCATGCATAGTCGCGGTAGCGAGGATTGGCGAGCGGGCCGAAATGCTCGTCCTTGAGCACTTCCGCGTAGGCGATGACGGCGCTCAAGGGGGTTCTCAACTCATGCGCCAGGCGCGCCGCGGCCGGCATCTGCGCAACAGCCCCGGCGCACGCGGCCGGAAGGCGGGTCCTGTCAGGAATCTCCACGTTCGCGTCGGGCGGGGCGGAAAGCCCGCGAACGAGGAACTTACCCCGATCGGCGCCGACCGGCTCGATCTGACATTGCAGTTGCAGCAGCCCGCACGCAGTCCAGAAGGTCAGCACCTCGTTGCAGCGGCTGCGCGCCATGGACAACAGTCTATGCAGCGCCGGCATCGCCCGATCGATCGCTGCCGCAGCGGCCTCATCGAGCCCCCAGGCCCGCCAGCCAGCCGCGTTGGCCGCGATGATCGCGCCCGCCGCGGCATCGATGATGAATGCGGGCAGCGCCGACGAAGCGGCGTCTCTGTCCCTCAGGCCGCACAGCAAGTCGTTGGCAGGGAACGTCATGCGTCCAATCGAATCCCTGCGTTCACCCGCTCCTGCTTAACCGCGCGTGCCCGGCCCGTCCAGCAAAGCTAGGTGGCCGGCCGAAACTCCTGTTCGCAAAACCGGCTTCAGTAGGGGTCCGGCACCCCCTTGGCTTTCATGCGGCACCTCAGTATGTTGCGCCACAGCCAAGGCTGTCCGCCGCCTGCGCGATCCGCGCGGGGGCGTGATCGTTGTGTGCCGCCTTAGCTCAGCTGGTTAGAGCACCAGATTGTGGATCTGGGGGTCCCCGGTTCGAGCCCGGGAGGCGGTACCAAAATCCGTTGCATCTCCCCGCTCCCCAGCCCCGCTGATGCGCAGCGCGGGCGGAACGACCTCCTTCCAGGCCTTCAGACCACAGCGCCACAGCAGCGTGTGCGGTGGTGACAATGTGGCGAGCCGACAGCCGGCGAGCGGCGTGGATCGACAGAGGTTGCGTTGTGCGTGAGCGGCAAAGGGCGGTGGCCGCAACACAAATGCTCTCCATACCCTCGTGATTGCATCGCGGCGCTACCGCAGTGCCCTGCCGATGGCGCCTTCCGGCTTCAACTCCGCGGTCACGCGCTCGATCTTGCCGGTGAACGCGAAGTCGCCCCTGCCCTTGTAGGCCGGGTCGACCGGCGTGATCGAATCGCGGCCGACTTCGAAGGGCTCCAGCCCGTGACGGAAAGCGGTGCGCTTCAGCTTGCCTTCGCCGGCGAGCCTGCCGTTGACGAACAACTTGAGGGCACCGCCGCCTTCCTTCGTATCATCACTGACGGATCCCCGGGTCTGAAATCGGCAGAAACCCTGAGATTGCGGATACTCCGTGCGTCGAATACGGGAGCAGGTACGCCAGTGCCCGCATCATCGAGCAATTCGGTCGTGCAATGCTCGATAACTTGGCAAGAGCGAAGATATCGTAAGGTCCGGTGCTGGTCGTCGTTGTCGGTATCAGCAGGACGATGCGACGTGTCGCTACACCCCGATCTGCCTGTTGGCGCCACCCGGTGGCCGCTGCGGTACTCCCCCGGCGGGCGTGCAGATCGCGGGCAGCTGCTGGAGCTTGCCCTCGGCCTGAAGCCTTCTCATCTCGGCACACTGCGCCTGGACTTGCTCGATCGTCGGCGGCTCGATCTTGTGCACCTTCATCAGCCGCGTCCTCATTTGCGCGTAGAGATTCGGCCGCTGCTGCTAGAAGCGGTCGAACTCCGCCAACGGCCAGTCCGTCACCGCAATGCGGACGTGCAGCACGCGCGTGTAAGCGACGTCCGTCGAGCCCATCGGAACGAGCTGCAGGTAGCCGACATTGAGGATTTCGCCCGAGGCGATATTGAACGAGGCGTAGCTCCTCTTGTAGCGCCCGTTGCCGACAGGCTCGGCGAGAAGCACTGCGCCACCTTGCCTGGCGCAGCTATAGCTGACCACGTGATACTCGCCGTTCCCGAGCTCGAGCTCCGCGACGGCGGCCTCGCCGGCCTTGCGCACGATACGGGCCGTCTGAACGACTCGGAAGTCGCGCCCCTCACGCACGCCGATGCCGGCGGCGAGCACGTTGCACAGCGGGTCGGCAGCGCCCAGCTTGATCAGCACCACGGCCTTCTTCGTCTGGCTGAGCGAACCTGCTGTCAGCTCATCTCCGACCCGGGACGTTCCACCGCAGCCCGCTGCCAACGCGGCAAACCCCACCACGGCGCAGCGAATCCATGCGACCCGCATTGTCTGATCCCCGAAAGCCTTGCCCGACTATAGCCGGCGGCCGCACGTGCGCAATCCCGCGTGCTGACCGTCTCGGTCTCTGCAATCGGGCTGCGCCCTTGGCGTCACGCCTTGGCGCGCCGGCGCGCGTCCTTTGCCGGTGTGCCGGTCCCTTCTGCCGTACTGGGCAGGTCGGCCCTGCCTGCAATCCACCAACGTTCGGGCGGAACAAACCGACCCGCTGCGTCCTCGATGGCATGGGCGGCGCGGAACAGGGTTTCTTCATCGAACGGCCGGCCGATCAGCTGCAGCCCCAGCGGCGTACCCTCCGAGGACAGTCCGGCAGGCACCGAGATGCCAGGCAGCCCGGCCATGTTCACCGTCACGGTGAAGATATCGTTCAGGTACATTTGGATCGGATCTCCGCTGACCTCGCCGATGCCAAACGCCGGACCGGGGGTGGTCGGGGTCAGCAGCACGTCAACCGTCTCGAATGCGGCGTCGAAGTCACGCTTGATGAGGGTGCGCACCTGCTGCGCTTTGAGGTAGTAGGCGTCGTAATATCCGGCGGACAGCACGTAGGTGCCGATCAACACGCGCCGGCGCACCTCGGCGCCGAAGCCCGCTGCCCTGGTCGCCTCGTAAGTGCCGATCAGGTCGTCGCCAGGCCGGCGCAAGCCGTAGCGGACGCCGTCGTAGCGCCCGAGGTTGGAGGAGCACTCGGCAGGGGCGACGATGTAGTACGCCGGCAGAGCGTACTTGGTGTGCGGGAGCGAGATGTCGTGAATTGTGGCGCCGGCGGCCCTAAGCCAGCGGATGCCCTGCTGCCACAGGTCCTCGATCTCGCGCGGCATACCGTCGATGCGGTATTCCTTGGGCACGCCCACCTTGAGACCTTTGATGCTCCGGCCGATGACCGCCTCGTAGTCCGGCACGGGCGCGTCGACGCTGGTCGAGTCCCTGGGGTCTACGCTCGCCATATGGCGCAGCATGATCGCGGCATCGCGCACGGTCTTGGCGATAGGTCCGGCCTGGTCAAGCGAGGAGGCGAAGGCGACGACGCCCCAGCGCGAGCAGCGCCCATAGGTCGGTTTGATGCCGACCGTGGCGGTGATGGCGGCCGGCTGCCGGATCGAGCCCCCCGTGTCGGTGGCGGTAGCGGCGAGGCAGAGGTCGGCGGCGACCGCGGCCGACGAGCCGCCCGAGGAGCCGCCGGGTACCAGGCCCAGGTTCGAGCCCCGGCACCGCCAGGGGTTGACGACCGGTCCGAAGCGGCTGGTCTCGTTCGACGAGCCCATGGCGAACTCGTCGCAGTTGAGCTTGCCCAGCATGACCGCGCCGGCATCCCATAGGTTCTGCGTGACCGTCGACTCGTAGGTGGGTGTGAACTCGCCGAGGATATTGGAGCATGCGGTGGTGCGCACGCCCCTTGTGCAGTACAGATCCTTGATGCCGAGCGGCAGCCCCTCGAGCGGGCGCCGGTCGCCCTTGCCGATGCGCGCGTCGCTGGCTTTGGCTTGATCGAGCGCACGCTCGGGCGTCGGCAGAACATAAGCGTTGAGCGAGGTGTTGCCGGCTTCGATCGCGTCGAGGAATGCGCGCGTCAACTCGGTGGCAGAGAACAGCCCCCGCTGCAATCCCGCCCGCGCCTCGGCCAGCGTGAGTTTTGTGAGGTCGGTCACGCGCGCGCCGCTCCCCGGGCGTCGACCGCCTTGGCGTAGAACACGGAATAGGGCGTTTCCGGATAGTCGAGAACGCGGCCGCAGCGGGCGAACCCGCCGCGCTCGTAAACCCGCCAGGCCGCCGGGTGACGATCGCCGGTCTCCAGAACCAGGCTGGCGAGGCCCTCGCTGCGCGCAAGCGCCTCGATCTCGGCCAGGATACGCCCGCCAATGCCCCGGCCCTGATGGTCAGGCTGGGTGTACATGCGCTTGACTTCGCCAACGCCGCCGGCGTGGCGGCGCAATGCGCCGCAACCGACCGCCACTCGGTCGTCCCGCGCGACAAGCACTGTGGTATCCGGCCGCGCCATTTCCTCAGCCGTCATGTGGAAGCAGAATTCGGGCGGCGTGAGCGCCAACAGCGCCTGGTTCAGCTCGCGGATGAGGCGGCGCACATCGTCCTGCAGCGGGCTTTCGACACACACCGTGATCGCCATGCCGGTGGCCTGCTCACTCCACCACCTTGGGCACCACGAAGAAGTAGTCCTCGCGCGCCGGTGCGTTCTTCACGATGTCATCGGCGATGCCGCCGTCGGTGACAGCGTCGGGACGCTTCTTCAGGGTCATGGGGATGACGCGCGTCATCGGCTCGACGTCGCGGGTGTCGACCTCATCGAGCTGCTTGACCCAGTCGAGGATGCTCGACAGCTCCTTCTCCAGTGCCTTGGCTTCCTCGGCGGTGACACTGATGCGCGCCAGCCGCGCGATGCGCCGCACGGTGGCCTCATCGACTTGCACGGGCGATCCTTCCGCTTGACCCCAGCTCCAGCGAGCCAAACTCATAGCGGTGTTGAAGCGGGCGCACAACCGGGCCAGCATCCGGAATTCAGAGAACCGCAATCTCGCGCTGGCCGGGCCGGTTTTCCCGTTCTCGCCCGGTGGTCCGAGGTCTCATGCGACGCCCGGCTGAATGCTTCCTGCAGCACGCGGGAAACAGAGGCGGCGCATCGAGGCGCTAACCTTAACCCCGTCCGACCTCGGTTTATTACGCGGGGCGGGCA
>Ga0247727_10005044_pt1 | contig 27258 bp, 27 predicted proteins | sample WisWelCaveWW1625_FD_202498 | JGI IMG/M metagenome (GOLD analysis project Ga0247727, IMG submission 202498) | Biofilm microbial communities from Wishing Well Cave, Virginia, United States - WW16-25 | ecosystem: Environmental > Aquatic > Deep subsurface > Groundwater > Cave microbial mat | place...
GTAAGCGCAGTGAAGACATCGCGAGTGAGCCCTAAGCAGCTCGCGGAGACGATGCGAACGGGATTGTCTGCTCTATGAGAAAATATTTAAGCGCAAATTTGTGTCCACAAAATTGGTGGCGGTACACACAAAAGGAATGCGGGATAATTGAGCGTCCGCCCAAGCCTACATCACTTTTTTTTTAGGAGTCGCATCATGCGTTGGCCACTAGCAGCAACTACCCTATATGCAGTCACCTGTTTGTTACCACGTGATGGTACTGCTCTAACGACGCTCAATGTCGCAACCGAAGCAGATCTCAACACAGCGATCAATGCGATCAATGGCAGCGGCGATACGAGCTTTGTTGTGAATTTCACAGCGGCTCCCTCCATTAGTTTAACAGCCTCTCTACCCCCTCTCATCCCATCAGCATCGGTGCAATCCGTCACCTTCAATGGTCCAGCTACGGTGGATGGGCAAACATCATTTTCAGGTTTTTTTGTGGGCGCTAGTGGCCCAACCACATGGAGCTACAATAACCTCTCTCTACAAAACATGCTCAATAAAGGGGGAGATGGAGGAGTGGGACAATTCGGCGGCGGTGGAGGGTTAGGTGCGGGTGCGGGTCTGTTTGTTGGTCCTGGCAACACAGTGACTATTTCCAACGTGAATTTCACCAGTAATGAAGCTCGGGGTGGCGATGGCGCAACTTTCGACGGTAGCATCTCCGTCGCTGGCGGAGGTGGAGGCGGCATGCTCAACGCCCTTGGGGGTAATGGAGAAGACATTTCTGATGGTGCAGGGGGAGGAGGAGCTGGTTTAGCAGCCAACGGGGGAACTGCATTTAACGAAACCGGAGGCAATGGCGGCGGCGTTAATGGTGGTGCAGGAGGTACATCTAACAACAACGGCACCCCAGGTGGCTTTGCAGGCGGCGGTGGCGGTGGTGGCGAAATCACTTCAGGTGGTGGAGCAGGCGGAGCAGGTGGCTTTTATGGCGGCGGCGGTGGTGCAGGCTCAAAAGCGGCAGCTCCCGTTGCGTTCCCTCCTGGAGGAAATGGGGGCTTTGGTGGCGGCGGGGGCGGCACTGGGCTAGGGTCACAAACTGTGTCTGGAATTTTGGGAAAAGGTGGTGATGGGGGCTTTGGCGGTGGCGCCGCTGCTGGAAATATCACGACTTCCACGAGCGTATTTGGCGGTGGTGACGGCGGTTTTGTAGGTGTGTCTCCATTTAATGGCGGCGGCGGCGGGGGCGCAGGTTTAGGCGGCGCGCTTTTTATCGCTAACGGAGCCACTGTAACTGTGACAAACGCTACATTTAGCGGGAATGCTATCAGCGGCGGTGCAGGCGGTGCAGGCGCCCACGCTGGCGCAAGCGGTACAGCTCTCGGCATTGATGTTTTCCTCATGTCAGGCGGCACTCTTCACTTTAATCTGAGCGCCCCGCTGGCGATTGCAACAAACATCGAGAGCGATCAAGGCGCAGGGGGAGGATCGGGGGGCGGCATCGTCATAGATAGCGGTGATTTAACACTCTCCGGCACAAACACCTTCACTTCTGCTCTAACGATCAATCCAGGCGCCACACTGACAGTGCCATCTCAAACTGCTCTGGGCGCTGCAACGAACACAACAACTCTTCAAGGTGGAACCCTGATTGCAAGCGCATCTTTTTCCATCACACGCCCTGTACAGCTCGGGAGCGCTGGAGGTATCTTTAATACCAACGGAAATACATTGAGCTTCGATACAACTGGCCAACTCAGTGGACCCGGCATGCTCACCAAAAATGGCGCCGGCACACTGGTTTTCAACAACGCCACAGCAAACAGTTACGCAGGCGATACCATCATCAACGCCGGCACGCTTCAGGTGACAGGTGGCAATATTCCGACGGGGAGTAATGCCCTAGTGAATGGCATTTTGGACATCGTCACAGCTACTACTGCCCCGAGCATCGGCAATCTGACCGGCACGGGAACGGTAACCATGGGAGCCCAATCTATAACTGTGATCCCCAATAGCACTGCGATATATAACGGCCAATTTATAGCAGCCTCTGGTACGGTGACTAAAGGTGGCGGCCAAAGTTTGACACTTGCGGGCAATAGCCCTGCTTTTTCCGGTACTACCCACTTGACAAGTGGCACCTTAGTGATCAACGGTTCTCATGGTGACGCTACCAGTGCGCTCCTGACCGATGCTAACACCATTTTGAAAGGCGGTGGCATTGTCGGTGGACCAGCAACTGTCAATGGGACTCTAGCTGCAGGCAATTCAATCGGCATCCTTAATTTTGCAAATGGCTTAACACTCGGCAGCACGGGGATCATGGCCATCGACCTCAACGCTATAGGCCAATCAGATCTCAACGCTATTGCAACGGCTTTAACACTGAACCCGGGCGCAACTCTACAAACAGTCCCAGTTACCGGCTTGTATAACAAAGGCACCATCTACACGATTGCTTCATTCGGAAGCCTTTCAGGAGCCTTTGCAAATATCATTCAGCCAGGCAGCACCTTTAGCGTGCTCTATAATGCTAATACTATTCAACTGCTGGTGATCAACACCTTAAACAACCTGAACTTGGCAGCCGTCGCCAATACAGCCAACGGTAAAAAGACAGGACAGGCCTTGGACAGCGTGCTAAGTCCATCAGGCGATCTGCTCACCGTCCTCCAAGCGATATCGACATTGAGCCCTCAGCAAGCTGCTCACGCACTCAGCGTCATTCAGCCATCGATCGTCAATGCGGTGCCCATGACACTAGAAAAAAACATATTCCTCGTCGGCTCGGCGTTCTTAAAACAGCTCTCCAAAGGTAGACAAGACCACTGCTGCATCTCTTCCCTGGAGATCAAACACCCAGAGCCAGGACAAAAGGCTGAAGACCTCTGCTGCACAACGCGAGTGTGGATCGATCTTTTCGAAGATTACCTTAATCAAGATCATTGGCATGAGCAAACAGCTTTTCACTCAACCACATCAGGCGGTGTGCTCGGTTTTGACAACGCCATCCACAAAAACGTAATTGTGGGCGGTGGTATCGGCTATACCTTTAGCGATATGGATTGGAAAGGTCATCGCGCAAAAGCAGACCTCAACAGCGGCTATGCTGGGGTTTTTGCTAAGTGGTACATGCCACGCGCCTACGTCGAAGGACTTGTGCTCGCCGGCTACAACCACACAAAGGGTTCTCGCCACATCGAATTTGGTACAATCAAGCGCCACGCAAAGCACTCCAACAACGGCTTTAGCACAGATGTCCACTTAGGTAGCGGACTTATCTATACTTGCAACCGCTGGGATCTGCAACCCTACTCCCTCTTCGATTACATCTTTGCCCACCAAGACGCCTTTGATGAAAGACACGCCAAGAGCCTCAACTTCCAAGTGCATAGCAAGAGCTACAACCTCTGGCGCGGTGAACTCGGCCTCGGACTCTTCCGCACTGAACCATTTAAAAGCGGCAACCTCGTTTCCTACGTGAAACTCGGCGGCGCGCGTGAAGTGCGCACCTTAGGACATCACCTAGGGACCAAATGGCATGCAACACATAGCCACTTTGCCGTCACCGGCATGGCTCCCAACCACACACTCTTCACACCAGGCGCTGGAATCGCCTACCAGCACTGCAACAGCAGCGTGAAGTGTGGCCTAGTTTACGACGGCGAATTTGCCAGCAACTACTGGGATCAGTCCATTCGACTCGACCTTAACGTCTGCTTCTAACCCAACTAGGGCACAAAGCCTGTTGGAATAAGGGAGAAGGTGCGGTTTTGGTTTTTTCTTTTTTGTTAGTAAGCGCTTGGTACCGCTTCCATCGACATGTCGGGACAGGGGAGAAAGTTGGGTTTTCGTTTTTGGTTTTTTCTTTTTGGTTTTTTTGTTGGTAAGAGCTCATCGCCGCTTCTTGAGACAGTCGGGACATGCGCTACGCCACGTCCCCGCTGCCCTTAGTTGAGCCTCATTTCGCTTTGCCAAATCGGGTGTGGGCTCTCCTGCGGCAGCGATTTTGCTGTGCGATCTGAGGCCGCGGGCTGCCATGAGCACAGCTAGCGCTGTGTCGCATGGCAGAGCCAGTTTTGGGAACAGCCCCAATCCTGCGGTTGGGGCGAAATGCGGGCTACCCTGTGCGCTTACTTCCCCGTGGACATCGTCTCAGATAGCGGGGCCCCTTCTCGCGTCATGTCGCAGAGCCAGTTTTAGGGTACGCCCCCAATCCTGCGTGTAGAGTATCAGGACATAGCTTACACTTTGTGCCTGGACTTCGTACAACGTCAGAGAGGACACCTGGCACAAAGTGTAGGCCATATTCGCATCGAGACGGAGTTGAGGGAAAGTGAGCTCACAAAGCAACCCGTGTTTTGCCCCAACCGCAGGATTGGGGCTGCTCCCTAAACTGGCTCTGCCATGCGACACAGCGATAGCTGTGCTCATGGTAGCCCGCTTCCCATGGGGCCCCCAACCGCAGGATTGGGGCTGTTCCCTAAACTGGCTCTGCGACATGACGCGAGAAGGGGCCCCGCATGAGACGAAGTCCGCGGGGAGGTGAGCGCACGAGCAGCCCGCGGCCTCAGATCGCACAGCAAAATCGCTGCCGCAGGAGAGCCCGCACCCGATAGGCATTTCAGAAGGCACTTATCAAGTGTTGATTTAAAAAGTGTGCGCCTTCTGAAAGGCCTACAGGGGTGGGGCGCGGGGGGTTAGTGCTGCGCACGGCCCCCCGACGAGCACGCGATTTGGCAAAGCGAAATGAGGCTCAAGGGGGTCGCGGGGGGTACGCCAACGGACGTACCACCCGACATGTCGATGGAAGCGGTAATGTGCTTTTACCAACAAAAAAACAAAACCAATTACCCGGGTCTACGGGGACGTGGCGTAGCGCATGTCCCGACTGTCTCAAGAAGCGGCAACGAGCTCTTACCAACAAAAAAACCCAAACCGAAAATCCAACTTTCTTCCCTGTCCCGACAACTATTTCAGCGGCAACGAGCTCTTACCAACAAAAAAACCAAAAAGAAAAAACCAACCTTCCCCCTCTTACATGAGGTATTTGACGAGGCCTTCGTAGTCTTTGCGGTAGATGTAGGATTGGATGGCGGAAAGATCTGCGCTGAGCAGTTCGGCAAACCCGGGCAAGTAAGAGGCCAGGTTGTCTTTAGCTGCTTCGTCGCGCATCTTTTTGGCAAACCCGTCAATGAGGTGATCCCACTTAAATGAGCTTCCGCGTATCTCTTTGAGGCATCTTCGCAACTTGCTGTCTGCTAAAATATGACCCATGAAGCGCAAGGGGTGAACATGGTTGATCCTTTTGCCTTTGCGCTCGAGGTCTTTTTTCTCGAACAGCAGCTCAAACACATTCTTGTCGGCCATCGTGCGGATAATCTGAGTGATAATTCGGCTTTCTTTGTCGGAAAGCGGCAGCTGATAGAAAACGCTCAGCGCTGTAGTCGCAGGCGTAGGACCTCCAGCATTAGCGAGGCGAATTGGAAGATCTGACGATGTATCAGACACGTAAGAGATCGTCGCTGACCGTTCATCCGTTCGTTTGACGTGTCTCTCCTCTTGAGCTTGAGATGGCTTGCCAAGTAGATGCGGTGCAGTGTTGCTTTCTTGGCTCAGCAACATGAGCAGATCTTCAGCATCGGCGTACTGTTGGTACAGAGTGGCAAGTTCTGCAACGCGTTCAAGAATCTCTTGGATCTTGTCCTGTGTCAGTAGCGGCACCGTAGGTGAAGAGGGATAGACAACTCGAATGTTGCAATTCTCTTCAGCTAGAGCTTCTGCAATATACTGGGGAAGCTCAGCAAAAGAGATCTCTGAAATGTACTTTTCAGAGGCGTTTAAGAAATCTTCAAACGAGTAGCAGATTCCACCTAAGGTGAACTGGTCGATGTAAAAAGAAGCGAGCAGGGAGCAATCAGGAAATGCTGCTTGAGATTCCAAATAGTAGATCTGGCTCAAAAGGCGATTTTTGATGGCGTAGAACTCATCCTCTTCAAAGCCGTTTAAACGGATCAACTCAATTTGCCAAAGCAAAAACGAAAGGGCGTTCTCAGAGAGCTCCTCGGTGGCCATCGCATACCCTGAGACAGGGTAGAGGAAGCGGAGATGGGGATGGATCCATGTTTCATCGAGAAGGCGAGTTGCGCTTTCCATTCTGTATTCATAGAGGTCGCGTAAAAGGAGCTGTTTCCAAAGCACTGAGAGGTCTTCATAAGTCTGTGGAGCTTGCAAAGGTTGGCGAAAATCGACGTGTAGCGCTACTTGGCGAAGCTGCGAATCCTCGTCGATTTGGATGCGGGAATCCCCACTTGAAACGCATGGATCTGAAGTGAGTTTGATCGAGGAGAAGTGGGCGTGGATGAGTTCTTCAACTTGGGCTTTATCAAAATCTCCTACAGCGACTACAGCGATTTGATGGGGTTTGTACGCATTGAGGTAGGGCGTTCCATAGCGATCATGTCCGCATACTTTGCTACAGCGTGTAGCCTCGCAGTGTTTCACTTTCTCTTCGCAATAACTCAAAAACTGATCGATTTCGCTCAAATCCATCTCACCGTCATACGAGAACAGCTTTTGTTCAAACGGCGTGGTTTTGAAGACGACGCGCAGAGAGCCTTGATGAGGACGATTTTCGCTTTGCTGTACGAAACACTCCACTCCACTTGTCAAAGTGTAGCGGTGTAAATTCTGTTCCTCTGGGAACAAGTTATCTGCCACAGCGCCTTGCATCGCACCAAAGTGCAAAGCAGCGAGAAATCCTAATAAGCAAAATCTCATCCTTCCCTCCAACTGAAAGGTATTAGAAATTGTTCTTCTATAATTTAATTCTTTGATTCGCTTCAATCTTTTTTCTCAGATCACGAGGACGCTAAACGCATTAAAGCGCTGTAAACAAACAGCTTGCGCCGCATTTTCGCATAGCATTTTTCCTTTGTCATTAAAATAAATAGTTTATGATAGGATGAGTCATTGAGGGGAGGATCAAAAGGGAATGCCGCGTCCGATCTTTTTGTTTGGAGAAGCAGAAAAAGGGGACTTTTGCACACCGCAGCTGTGCCGCACATTGCCGCAACTTGCGGACATTTATGGCCATCCCCCTGCGGAAAGCCTTGGACTGCTCTACGCCATTCAAGCGCTGCTCTATGAGCGAGAGTTGATCTATTTCCGCGTCAAGGAAGAGGGGTTCAGCGTGACTGATTACATGCGTGGACTCAAGCTACTCGAAAAGGTAGCGGTGGATCTGCAACCCTCCGCCGTTTTTCTGCCAGGCGTTGGAGACGGCGAGATCATCGAGGCGACCTCAGAGCTCTGCCAAAAGCAGCAAACCTTGCTTGTCATCACTCACCGCGATCTTTACGACTACCTCACCCATCCGTTGGGATAAAACTTCTTTTCAGACAGCGTCGAAATAGCGCACCAAGCCCTCTGTTGTGGGCGCCATTCCTCGCGCCCCCGATTTCCAGTTAGCTGGGCAAACTTCGCCGTTTTTCTCGTGAAAGGCCAATGCATCGACGCAGCGTAGAGCTTCATCGACAGAGCGGCCTAGTGGTAGATCGTTGATCAGCTGATGGCGGATCACGCCTTGTTTGTCGAGGAGAAATAGCCCTCGATAAGCGACGCCATCCTCTTCTTTGAGGACCCCGAATGCCCGCGCAATCTCTTTATTGAGGTCAGAGACGATCGGATACTCGACCCCTTCGATTCCCCCTTTCGTTTTAGGGGTGCTTAGCCACGCTAAATGGCTATACACGCTATCAACAGAGCAAGCGACTACGATTGCGCCGCGCTTTTTAAATTCAGCGAGTTTCTCTTGAAAGGCGTGTAGCTCTGTCGGACAGACAAAAGTGAAATCGAGCGGATAAAAGAAAAAGACAACGTATTGACCTAAGTAATCGTTTAAACTCAAGTCATGGAGCATCTTTGTTTGCATCACGGCTTTCGCTTTAAATTCCGGTGCAGGTTTTCCAATCAGTGAAGGACTCATACATACCTCTTAAAAATTTTCTTGAGAGCGCGCGATCCAGCGCTCGGCGCCTATTGTCGTGGGGCTACCATGCCCAGGATAAACTTTCGTATCAAAAGGGAGCGCAGCTAGTTTTTGCAAAGATCCCCGCATCAAATCGGGTCGCGAGGAGGGGAGGCTCAGGTTGCCAATCGTCCCTTGAAACAGCGTATCGCCAGAGATGAGTGTCTTTTCTTCCGGCAAGTAGAAACACACGCATCCAGGGGAGTGCCCTGGCGTATGGATCACTTGGAGAATGAGCTGGCCGACTTGCAGCTTTTGTCCATCGGTGAGATAGCCGTCGGGCTGCACACCCTGGATGGGGAAATATAACGGGAGCTGATCTGCTCCAGGACGCGAAAGATTCTCCGCGTCATCGCGGTGCACATAAACGGGAATGCTCAAGCGTGCTTTAATCAAGGCGGCATCTGCCATGTGATCCCAGTGAGAATGGGTGAGCAAAAGCATGTCGATCTGCAGCCCCAGCTCTTCCGCGCGGCGCATCACGCGCTCGGCGCTCTCCATAGGTGCATCGATGAGACAAGCGCGCCGCGTGATTGCACAACCAAGCAAATACGCATTGGTTTCAATCGGGCCGGAAGGGAAAATTTCTACGATCATAAGATTTATACCGAGACCTAATTAGTTTTAGGCATTGCTGCTGCTGCCTTTTTCCGTTTGATTTTGCGTTCGCTCTTGCAAGCTGACAGGAAGATTGCCTCGAGCTCCACGCTTTATCAAACAAAAAAACCCAGGGCATCAATGCACAAAACTAATTAAGTCACGGTATAAAAGAAATGCACCGGAGAGGATTCGAACCTCTGACCTCACGGTTCGTAGCCGTGTGCTCTATCCAGCTGAGCTACCAGTGCAAATAGGTGGCTATCATCCCCGATTTCCCAATTTTCAGCAACTATGAGACTATCTCACTACTTAAAAAGCATGCTTTTTGTGTCTTTTTCCACATCTTCCAGAGCCGCTTCTTGGCCTACTTATGAACCTATCCAACTAAATCTAATTTCGAGATCTTTGAGTGCTTTTGGCATCTTTTTGACAGCTCAGGCCTCGGAAAGATGCTCTTCCAGATATTCCCTTCGCCCTGTCGCTGCAAAAATCTGCTCAAAATCACCTCAAACCTCCTCGAAAATCTTTACTTGGATAGGTTCATGATTTGCGGCGAAGCTGCGAGGATCTATTTTTTTCGCTTCGCTCGCGAAAAAAATAAATTTCTCATCCCTCCTCTCTGTGTTCTCTGTGCCTCTGTGGTTAACCCCTTCCCACCCATTGTCCCCGTTCCAGCCCTTTACATCTTTCGTATTTCATCCTTTCTCGTTTCTGTGATATAGGGAAGTTTTGAGGCCAGGGGGAGCTATGCGGATTGCTGTGATTGGATGTGGTGTGATGGGGAGTGCGTTTGCGCGGCATTTTGCTCTGGCAAATGAGCTCATCCTCTGCGACTACGACAGGAAACGGTGCGAGCAGCTGGCAAGCGAGCTTGGGGGAGTGGCTGAGGAGAGCATTGCTAAGGCGGTGCAAGAGGCTGAAACGATCCTCTTAGCGGTGAAGCCCAAAGATATTGATGCGGTAGTGAAGGCGATGCAAGGGGGCGCTGGCCAGGGGAAGATTCTGATCAGTATTTTAGCTGGCACACCTCTAGCTGTGCTGCAAAGCCATTTTCCAGCAGCATTTGTCGTGCGGTGCATGCCGAATCTATCACTTGTATGCGGGGAAGGGGTGCTGGGGTTGGTCGAAGATGAGCGGCTTTCGCAGAAGGTCATTCAGACGGTCAACACGCTCTTTGAGGGGATGGGACTGATTGCATGGCTGCCTGAGAGCAAAATCGAGGCGCTAACGGCGCTTACGGCCTCAGGTTTGGGATTTCTCTTTGTGATCTTGGATGCGCTGATCGATGGCGGGGTGCTTCTTGGGATCCCGGCGCATGAAGCGCGCGAGTTCGTGTTGAAACTTTTCGAGGGGAGTGTGGCGATGATGCGCAAGACGGGCAAACATCCGGCTGAACTGAAGCTCATGGTGGCTTCTCCCGCTGGCACGACCATTGAAGGGATCAAGGCGATGGAGGAGAAGGGGATCCGAGCGGCTATATTGGCTGGTTTGGAAGCTGCTTACAAGAAGGGGATGCCTCAGCCCAAGCGCAGCTGACCTAAGAGACCGTTAACGGATTTCGTTAATTGCTTTTTGCGCCTTTTTTCACATATTTGGATTCAATTCCTTGGCCTAGTTAATCAACTATGTCCTTCGGAAGTGAATCAAAATCTGTGGAAAAATCCATCAAAAATCAAAATAACCAAATCCGTTAACAGTCTCTAAGGCTGTTAAGTTTTTATTTTAAATTGAGTATACTTGGAAAAAAGGGTGGAGGACTAGATGCGTGTTCGCGTAGCGGATAAGTTGATTCGCAATAATATCCAATTGTTTCTAGAGCTTGTCAAAAAAGTAGAGCTGAAGAGGCAACACTCCGGCGCTCCTGTGACTGAGCATAGCTTTCCAGTTTACGTCAACGTTGCTTCTGGCAAACTGTTTGCTCCCGACTTGGTTAAAGAGCATTACGATCTTTCAGCTAAGGAATGGAAGCAGCTTCAGATCCAAAATCGCTTTGATCCTATGAAGCAAGAGCTCTATTTTGAAGTGACAAGCGATGGGCAAACAGAGACTTTTTCTTACAGTGAGCTTACAGAAGTGGCCTTTCGCGCGCTCGATGAAACGATGAAGGTGCTGAACCATTTAGCTCATCAGCTGCAAGGGCCTAGCGATTTTGCCACCAAAATTCAGGTTATTTGCAAAGCTGAGGTCATTCCAACTCCTGAGAAAGAGCAAAATCTGGTGTATGCGCTCTGGCATCACGCTGATCGCCAAGAGGCGGAAGTTTTGCTTAAAGGTAAGCCGGTGGGCACATATTTTTTCCGTAAAGATCCTTATGCGGCGTTGCTCGAAACGGAGCTCAGCGCACAGCATCAGAAGTCGATCCAATGCATCACGCTGACCTTTCTTGAACAAGATGGAAAGATCACCGATATGACGCTCGTGCATGTGGATCATGCGTGGAAGTTCTACAACGATGATGTGACGCTTTCTATGCCTGGGAGTGAAGAGGTGCAGCAGCTGCTGCAGCCCCTTAACGATCGGCTGAGGTATCCTTTATATCACTCTAAGCTGTAATTAGGACGATGTTGAGCTAAGCGCCCTTGAAGATATCTCTGCATGAGGGCTTGCTGTCTTTGCTCTAGGGTCAAATAGCTCCTAAAAGCCTGGTGGAATAAGCGGCAGTCTGTCCGCAGAGGGTTTAGAGGGCGCACCTTTTGCTTAAACAGGTTGTGATAGAGTGAAGCTGGCCATGCTGGAAGACATTTTTGGATGTCAAATCTCCATCCTTCTGTTTCCATCCAGCCTTCATGCAAATAATAGCGGAAAACAGCTAGAGATGTCGCGGTGATGGCCAAGGTCAATAGGACAGAGATAGGGGCACCGGCAACTACAGAAATGAATCCGATAATGGTGAGGAGCGCGGCCAGGATGCCAATTGCGTGCAGAGTGATTTTTTTGTCGATCTGGATTTGGATATTTTTGAGAAGTGTATAGACGTGTTTTTTGGCTGCGAGGCGCGTTTTTCTGTTCGCGTGGGTAAGCGCTTGAATTAGGACTGGGAGTTTTTGCTCGACGCTATGGGTGTAGTTTTCATGTACACGACGCGCAAATTGGTTACGCTTTCTGGCCAGTAACTTCTTCTCGGCGCGTGCGATGTGCTCAGCTTGTTTCTCGGCAGGTAGTTGCCCCTTCTTTGCTTTCACGCGGGCCTCGATGTACTTCCTATCGGCGGGAGTGATTACGAAAAATTGATCGGCTATGTGTTGCAGCTTTTGCACCAAGGCGGTTGCTTCCCTTAGATCCGCATGGGCCTCGCTATGTGCTTTTAAATGCTCAATTTCCTGAGCTGAAACGGCTAAGCCATCCTGAATTTTCACAAAAGTCTTAACAAGCTCTTCCCTTTGGGGCCCCTGGGGCATAGCTTGGATTACAGAGCCAATTGCAAAACTCTTCGACGCGTAAAATCGCCCTTTTGAACCCCATTGCGTCCTCGCCTCCTCGCCTACCCTCTCGGGTAGGCCGCCGTCAACGCGTCGGGCAGGCAAGGCCTGTCCTACGGCAATGGGATTCAAAATCTTCGATTTTCCACTGTCGTGGAGTTCTGCAACTGCCTCTACATTTTGGATCTCAGTTTTTAAGTCGATCACTGATTCTTTAAGGCTTTCAATATCAGATGTTTGAATTGATAGGCGAAGGGCGATCATGCGGTAAATACCCATCACTTCAAGTAGGCCTTCTAAGAGACATAAGCTCGAGCCTACGAGGGGGAGATAGGCCAATGCTAAGCTGGTTGGGATCAATAGAAATGTGTTGGCAACCACATGCATGTATTTGGCAGCTCGGAGCAGGTAATCGGCTCCCTGCATCATTGTAAAGCCCACACTAAAAGGGATCTGCGAGATTCTCAGAGCGTTATCGATCTTCCCCTCGCGATCGCCATTTTGAAAAGAGATCCAAAAATCTTTTACCGTGGCAAAAAGGTGGGTGGGTAAATACAAAATCGTGGTCAGACCGGGGAGATGTGTCCACCCAGGACCTAGGTAAAGATAATTTGACTCAGGCCTGGAGGGCTGAGCAGCTGAACTCATAGCAATAAAGGACATAGTTTATTATACTTTTATCTACACTATTATATTTTCGGTTCAATTTTAGCTTCGTTGTATTATTAATGAAATGGAATTTCGGCTTTAATTTAATTAGTTAGCCGATCTATTTTTTAGTATTACAATTCTACTCGAAATGGCGTCAAACAAAAGCTTGGACAGGTAAAAAAAATCTGATAAGATCGCTACGAATTGCTTCATTGTAATTTAAAATTTAGGAGCACATATGCATCATCTCGTAGCACTTTTTTTAAGCCTCTTTTTAACGACTTCTGCTCTGGCAATTGACAACCCCATGGCCGCTGTGCAGAAGCAAAAGATCTCTTTGGAGTACCAGCCAAAAGACTTCTCTTACCTCTTTGGAATGCCAGGCTTTAGCGATCAGCTTTTAAAAATGCATTTTCAGCTCTACCAAGGTTATGTCAAAAACGTCAATTTACTCTTGAATCGCATCCGAGATCTCGATATGCAGGATCGGGATCAGACCTACGACTATGGCGCTTTGAAACGGCGTGTCGCTTGGGAGTTCAACGGGATGCGTTTGCACGAGCTTTATTTTGAGAATTTAGGTGGAAGCGATGCAATCGATAAAGCCGCACCTCTGTACCAGCGCATCTTTAAAGATTTCGGCTCTTACGAGGCTTGGAAGAAGAGCTTCGTATCGACGGGTCTGATGAGAGGTATTGGTTGGGTGATCCTCTGCCGCGACCCGCAGTCAGGGCGTCTTTTCAACACATGGATTAATGAGCATGATTTGGGCAATTTAGCAGGCGCCGATCCTCTCCTGGTGATGGATGTATGGGAGCACGCTTACATCACCCAGTATGGTTTAGATCGTGGAAAGTACATCTCAGCCTTTTTTGACAATATCAACTGGGTCAAAGTGGCCAAACTTTATAACGATTCAGTGCGCTCTAGCGCTGGTCAGTAATTAGTTCGGTATATGTCTAGATTTCCCTCTTCCTTGCCGCTTCCTGAGTCTGTAGCGGCCCAGCGCAAGGAGCGCTGCGTGCGCATGATCAAAACAGCGCGTCGCGGTGTCATCCTGCGTGGCTCTATCATCCTAGCTGAGCTGGCGGGTTTTGTCGCGTTCAATAGCTCTGCGCTGCTCCTCGATGCGCTATCTAGCCTATTTGATGTAGCGGCTTCCGTCTTTTTGATTTTCTGCATTAAATTGGCCAACCGGCCCCCTGATCGCCATCATCCCTTTGGTCATGGGCGTTTTGAGCCAATCGCTGGATTGCAACTAGGCTTGGTGCTAGCGGTGATCGGAGGCGCGCTGCTCTTTCAGCAGATCTCTGTCCTAGCGACAGTGAAACAAGAGAAGACCATCGATGCCTTTTCCTGGCTCATCCCTCTGGCTGCGATTGTGCTGCTCGAGATCTCCCATCAACATTTGAAAAAGACCGCTAAGCGGCAAAACAGCCCTGCGCTCCTAGCCGATGCCGTGCACTACCGCATCGATGCGCTCAATAGCTTGTTTGCGATGGTTGCGCTGATTTTTGCGGCCCTTTTTCCCAAATACGGCGCTCTTTGCGACCATTTGGGCGCGCTCGTGATTGCACTGCTGATGGTGGGGTTAGGGATCTTTGCAGCGCGTAAAAATATCGATCAATTGCTCGACCGCGTGCCGCCTGAGCACTACTTCCAGCTCGTCAAAGAAGCCGCTCTAAAGGTTCAGGGGGTCTTTGCCACGGAAAAGCTCCGGATTCAAACTTATGGGCCTGACGCGCATGTCAGCATCGACATCGAGGTCGACCCTACGCAGTCGGTGGAAACGGCCCACGAGCTCACCCAGCATGTGCGCGCTGAGATCCAGCGCGTCTGGCCTGCCGTGCGCGACGTGATCGTGCATGTCGAGCCCTACTACCCCGGCGACCACTAAGCACGCAGCTGCCAGGTTTTTCTGATTTTGAGCGCGATCACGACGAGCACGACCAAGCTCAGCAGGCTGAGCATTCCAGATGGAAAGAAGCTGTGGGTTTTTGCAAAGCGTATGATGAAGAAGGCGAGCATGGCTAGGGTGAACCCCAAAGCGGCATATTGCCCAGCGACTTTTCCACGGGCGATGGCGAGTGCGCAGAGCGCCAGCGCGATGCCGGAGCTCAGTCCTGCAATCAGCGAGGCTGCGCTACCTGCCTTCCAATGGCCTATCCATCCTCCGACTAAAAGCAGCAATGCATAGCTAAATATAACTGTAGCGGTCACTTTCATCTAGGTTCTCCTTTCAACAAAATTTCATTGACTATACAGTGAAGTTAAATTTTTTGGCACGATTGTTCAAAAAGTTGAATTTTAGAGCCTTCAAGGTGAGGTACTTAACCACTGTGTGCAGGGGTGTGTTTCCTTGACTTTAGGGGCAGAAACTGATATAATTTTTCTTATTTTCAAGGATCAAACCCATGCGGTCTGCGCGCAAAATTTACGATTGGGCAGCAACCAAGGCTTTTTCGCCCTTGGCACCGCTTTGGATAGGTGTGATCTTCCTTCTGGAGATGGTCTTTTTTCTGCCCTTGGATGCGATCCTGATGCTCTTCTGCATGCAAAACCCTAAGCGCCGCTTCTTCTATGCTGCGATGGCGACGCTCTCTTCGGTGGCCGTGGCTTCGATTGGCTATGCCCTGGGCTATATGCTCTGGGATGTGATTGGAGGGTTTGTCGTAGGGCATCTCATCTCACCCGATTTCTTTCAGCGCCTCGTCGAGCATTACAATGCCTATGAGCACCTGGCCGTCTTTATGGGCAGTTTTTTGCCTATCCCGTTTAAGGCTGTGACGCTCTCTGCGGGCTTCTGCCAGCTGGCCTTTAGCGGATACCTTGTTAGCGTTTGCTTGGCACGCGCAGCGCGTTTCTTCCTCATCGCTGAGGCGATGGGACGTTGGGGCGAGGTGGCCAAATCGTTTGTCGACCGCCATTTCAACCGTCTCATGTACGCTTTGGGTGCTAAAGTGGCCCTCACCTTCACCTTCTTTTGGCTCCTAGGACGTTAATGCAAACACAGCGACTCTACGCCAGTGATATAGCGAGGGCAGCAGAGTGGCTCAGAGAGGGGCGTGTGATCGCTTTTCCCACCGAGACTGTTTACGGTTTGGGTGCGCCGATTTTTCAACCTGCAGCCATTGCCGATATTTTTCGCTTAAAAGGGCGTCCTTCAGATAACCCTTTGATTGCCCATATCTCCGACTTTAGCGAAGTGGAGCAGATTGCAGTCGATCTGCCGCAGGTGGCGGGGCGTTTGATGGAGCGTTTCTTTCCGGGACCTCTCACGCTTGTGCTCAAAAAGCACCCACGTGTGCCCGCGATTGCTTCGGGCGGTTTGGAGAGTATCGCTCTGCGCATGCCGCAAGAGCCGATCGCGCAAAAATTGATCTCGCTTGTTGGTTGCCCGCTGGTAGCGCCTTCAGCTAATTTATCGGGCAAACCGAGCGCTACGATGGCAGAGCATGTGCTAGAGGATTTTTCAGGGCAGATCGCAGCTGTGATCGATGGGGGCCCTACGACACATGGGATTGAGTCGACGGTGCTGAGCCTACTAGGTGGAACGCCGATTCTGCTGCGCCCTGGCGTGATTACGCGCGAGGAGATCGAAGAGGTGCTCGGTCAATCCATTGAAGTTGCACCTGCTAAGGTCAGCGGAGCTGCGCTATCGCCCGGTATGAAATACCGTCACTACGCGCCCAAGACACCGCTGCGCCTTCTGCATTCAGACGTGGCTTTACGCGTTTATCTTGAGCAAACCCCTTTCAAGCACGCTCTCATTCTCACACCCCGCCCATTTACATGTGCAAAAGGCGATGGGGTGATTTTCACAGCTATGAATCTCTACGCCCTCTTTCGCTGGGCGGATGCAGAGCACTTTGATGAGATTGTGATTCTACTCGATGACTCAATCCCGATGGGCGCTGGTCTGAGAAATCGCGTACTGCGCGCTTGCGAAACAATCGTCATATAGAACGTTCAACATCATTTATTTCCTCTTTGCGACTTGGCGTCTTAGCGCCTTTGCGTTAAAATCTTCTGCCCAAATATTGAACGCAAAGTCGCAAAGACACGAAGAAAATGCATTTTGTTTCTGCAAACGAGAATTGCCCCGCACGCTCTATGAGCTTGTCATTAATTCCCATAGTCTTACAATTTTCTTCTTTTAATGGAGTGTATGATGCGAGCGGTTGTATTAGAGCAGTTTGGCGGCGTAGAGAATTTTTCCCTGCAAGATCTGCCCATTCCCGAGCCTAAAGCGGGGGAGGTGCGCGTGCGCCTCAAGGCCGCCGGCTTTAACCCTGTCGACTTCAAAATGCGCCACGGAAGCTATGGTGGGAATTTACCTGTGGTGCTTGGCGCTGATTTTAGTGGTGTGGTTGATCGCGTGAATGGTCCTCACACTGGGTTTGTGGTGGGGGATCAGGTTTATGGAATGGCGTTTGGCCCTTGCTCAAACGGTAGCTATGCTGAATATCTGTGCGTTCCGGCCGCCTTTATCGTTAAAAAGCCACCTGAAATCTCTTTTGCACAAGCGGCCGCACTCCCGGTGGCGGCTTTGACCGCTTACCGTGCGATGGCCTCCTCTGGCGCGATGAAGAAAGGGGATGCTATTTTCATCGCTGGTGCTGGTGGGGGCGTAGGCTCCTTTGCGATTCGCCTGGCGCAAGCGATGGGGATCACGGCGATTTACACTGTGGCGGGAAGTGTCGAAAGCGCGCAGTTTCTCGTGCAGAAACTTGGGCTTGATCCCAAAAATATCATCGAATACCAGGGCATGAGTCAACGGGAGCTCAAAGAGCAGCTGCTCTCTTTGCATGGTGGAAAACTCTTCGATGCGACCTTTGATTTTGTCGGCGGCGAGATGAAGCGGCTCTGCCTTGAAGTGACGGCGCTTTCAGGACATTTTGCCACGATTGTGCCAGAGGATGAGGAGTTGAACTTACCTCTGTGGCAACGTGGGCACAGTATGGGCTTTGGTAAGAGCTTGTCGCTGCATTTTATCTTTGTGGGCGCCGAAGCGTTTGGAGGTTCTCCTGCTTCTTGGGATGTCTATCAGCGCCACTTGCGCCACCTCACCTTGTTCATCGCCAAAAAGCAGCTCCAGCTGCCCCCTTCGCAAGTGATCGGGCATTTAAGCCTTGAAACAGTCTCTGAGGCGCACCGTTTGCTCGAAGCTGGCAGGGTCAAGGGTAAGCTCGTGATGGAGATCCCGTGAGATATACCGAACTCGGTTGATTTGTAAACATTTCTGCTCGATCTTTTGCCGCTAGAAGTGATATTCGGCCTCGCCAACTTATCTTCAAGTTTGCCTCGGCCTCCATATCGCTTCGATCGGCAAAACCTCGTCGCATAAATATTTACCTCTCAGCCGAGTCCGGTATAGTCTTAAGTCGCGGTACAGCTGAGCAGCGTCAGAGTGAGGGTCAGCAGGACAAAGGCCAGCAAGGCAGAGAGCGTGAACTTTCCTCCGGGGAGTTGCTGATGGCGCAGAGAGTGGCCTGCGTAGTAGCGTCCGGCCCAGACCATCAATGCGGGGAGGGCGCCCAGCAGCAAAGCCACGCCGATCCCACCCGCCAAACGTAGCGCTTCCAGAAAGAGAAACGGATTGATCCATGTGACGAGGGTCGGTATGCCAAAGATCAATGCGCAAAGGGCAATGCGATGCATACCACGCTTCTGCACTTTTAAGCCGTCAGCTAGAAAATCGAGAAAGGCAATCGAGATGCCGAGAAAAGATGTCGTCATGGCAAAAAATGCAAACGCTTGTCCAAAGATGAGCAGCGTTGGATTATGCAGATAGCCACTCAAGGGACTGAGCGCGTTTTGACCCGATTTGAGGATTTCAAGCAAGCCCCCTTTTCCCTGGAAGGGGACAACGCCTAAGATAGAGACTTCCCAAAGAATATAGAGCGCAAACGGGATCGCTGTGCCTAAAATGATCGCTAAGCGGACTTTGACGACATTGCGATTCATGTAGTTGTAAAGGGTCGGGACGAGGCTTTGATAACCAAATGCTGTGAATACGACGGGTAGCGCCCAGCCGACTTTGCTCCAGTCAGAGCGCGCTAAAAACTTGGGGTGGATGTAGGGCGCTGTCAAAAACAAAAAGCATATGAACGACAGTGCGACGCCCAGGATGAGTACGAGATTGAGGCGATCGACCCATAGTGTGCCAACAAAAACAACCGCGCCAAACACGAGTACATAGCAGAGCGTGCTGAGCCAGAAGGGGAGCGCCGCTCCGGAGAGCTGATGGACCACATCTCCGCCACTTGCGACATGCGCAATCATCAAACAGGAGAAGAGAAAGAGATACAGGATCCAGCAAGCTGTTTTGCCCCATTTGCCCAGCAGGCGAGAAGAGAGCGTAATCAGATTAGAGTCTTTGGGCATCCAAATGCAGGCTTCGAGGATGAGCAGCCCCGTAGAGAGCATGAACAGCCAGCACAGCGCGTAGATGAAGAATGCTGGGATAAACCCGCTCGCCGCAGTCGCAATCGGCATTGCCAGCATACCCACACCAATACTCGTCCCGCTCACGAGCAACGTTCCTCCAATGACATGACCAAATGTGCGTACAACCTGCATCGATTCCCCGTTTCAACTATGCGTGGGGCTACTTGCCCCATCTGCCTTAAAAAAATTGGTTGTATATGATGCAAGAGATTAACACAAAGATTTTGTTAAGAAAAACAACTCTTGCTTCATGATGAGGGGATGGCTGAGAGGCCGCCGGAGGAGATGGTGATGAGAAATTCGCGTACGATGGGGCGCTGGTTGGCGTCGACGAGGGGGAAGTAATTGGATTCGAGCGTGGCGCTCTTCAGCCAGGCAAAATGCTGTTGCTGCATGAAAGCGCCGGACCACATTTTCCAGAAAAATTTGTGCCAGAACGTATGGCGTGAGAGCTCAGCGATCGAAAAGGCTTGAATGGGCAGGCGGTTGTAGCTTTGCGCATCGTTGTAGCCGTTGTAGAGAAGTTCAAACTGGTAGCGGCTGGAAAAGCCGAGGGTGTTGAAGAGGCGCGTGAAGCGAAAGACGCGCGCGCGGATCGCTACCAGCTCGCCACAGAGCACTTGGCTAAAGAGCACTTCGTCATCCACGCTTTTTAAGACCACCTCGTAATGGGGGAGTTTGCGTTTTTCGAGCGATCCCTGCGGCGCTTTCCATTCGAGTTGTTTGAGTTCTATTTTACCAGTCAAGGCTACTTTCAGCACAGGGCGCTCTTCATTCATGACGAAAAAGGCCTGCATCCCCCAGCAAAAAAAGACGAGGACTCCGAAGAGTGTGAGAGAAACGGTTTTCAGAAAGAGTTGTTTAGGGCTTTTAAGCAGAAGATACATGAGAAAAGTGAGCGCAACGCCAAGTCCAATGGTGAGGGAAGCATATGCAAGTGTGCACTGATGCAGGGATAGATGGGGCGACAGCAGGAGCGTGGCGGTTAAAAAGAGAAAGCTTTTGGCAAATGAGCTGAGAGGTGCTTCTCTACGCACACAGGCTAAAAACTGGATCAGGGCGGAGAGAAGGGAGAGTGTCCACAGTGTCCAGAGCATTACTCAATATGCGCCAGTTTTAAGCCAATGATACCGACGATGATGAGGAAAATGGAGATGAGACGGATGATGTGGTAGGAATCGCCGAAAAAGATGATACCGCATACGACTGTGCCAGCCGCGCCAATACCTGCCCACACAGCATAGGCTGTGCCGATCGGTATGGTCTTCATCGCTTGGGAAACGGAGAAGAAGCTCAGCACGATAAAAATGACGGTGATCACGCTGGGGATAATCCGCGTGAAGCCTTGGCTAAATTTAAGTGAGATCGTGAAACAGATCTCAAAAAAACCAGCGAGCAGCAAAAAAATCCACGCAAGCGACATGATGTTCCTCAGATAAACTAATGCTTGCGGGCAGCAGCCCAAGGCAAGCAGGATTGTAAAAGCTTCAGAATAACACTTTTAAGAATAAAAACAAGCATTCCATAGCAAAATCGCGGGAAAGATGTGTTCATAGCCAAGAATCGAAACGGATGCTGTCGAGAGTGTGAGGTGGCGTCCAAAGAGAAGTGGTTGCTCGATCCATGTCGCGCTGAAGGCTCTAATGAAGTGCCCGTGTGAAAAAAGAGCGATGTTGCCAGTGAGGTTTTGCAGCTTGGCGCGTAGCCTCATGACGCGTGCGCTTATCTCTTCAGGACTTTCCCCGCCAGGTGCGCCCGCTGCAAAGATATCCCAATCGCTGTGCTTTTGCCAGATTTGCTTGGAGGTGAGCCCCTCGTAGAGGCCGTAATTCCATTCAGCTAAATCGGGTTCAATCACGGCATATTGCCCATAACCAGCGCATTGGCAGGTCTCTTGAGCGCGCAAGCGGGGACTGACGAAAATGTGGTCAAACTGGACGCCCTGAAGCATTTGGCGGACACTTTCAGCTTGGTTGTGCCCTTGCAGCGTCAGCGGAAGGTCTGTAATGCCGGTGTGCTGGCCACTGCGCGTCCACTCTGTTTCACCGTGGCGGATGAGGTAGATCTTTTGAGTTTTCATAGCGTTCCTTTGAGTTGGTAGTAGAGCCAGGTTGCTAAGTTGTCCAAGTAAATCGCTAAGCTCACGTCGGCCTCGGCAGCTGGTCCCACCGTAGTGATCGCAAAAGCTGTTGGCAAGTTAGCTTTAAGGATGAAATCTTGCCGTCCAATATAGGGTTGAGAGGAGATGGCGAGGCATGTGCCAGGTGGAGGCTGGGTCTTGCGCCAATCGAGCACCGTCGATTGGGTGTTAGGACGGCGCCAGGTGCCATCGTTTTGCTTTTGCTGCGGGCTATCAACTACGGTGAGCGGGAGGGCGCGCAAATCAGCTGGCACAGATTTCTCCCAGAGGTGGAGCATCATTTGTGTTTCAGTGGCAAGGTAGAAGAACTGGGATTCCAGCTCAGGGTCTAAAGCGCGCTGCCCCGTTAAAATCACAATGTGGTTAAAACGCACACCGCTTTTCCACAGATCGAGTAAAAAGGCGATACGCGTTTGCGTATCATCGCAAGAGCCACCGAGCAAAAGGGCGTAGTCGAAGTTTGTCTTTTCGGGGTAGATCGCATCGACACAGTGCAGCGCTTTTAAAAAGGGGAGCGCTGTGGCTTTTTTACCTTCTTCATAGGGATCAAATTGCCAGCGCTCTTTGCCGCGCTGGACCCAGTGCTTTTGTGTGATAGCAACAATCCCCTCTAAGCTATTATCGTGGGGCAGTTCCAACAGTTTTAACAGCTCGCAAAGAGGTGTAGAAGGTGGTTGATGTTTTGTCATAAACGCGCGCGACTATTCAAGGTAATAGTTTCTCGCTAGCTGAGTATAGGTCTCGACCTGATTTCTGGCCCATTCAGCGTCTTTGCCGAGTTCTTTTGCCAGCATGTTAGCCACGCGCGGTGCTATGCCAAGTGTCGCTTTGGCATCAAGTAGCAGCGCACGGGTGCGCCTGGAGAGCAGATCCTCCACAGTGCGTCCCATCTCATGGCGAATTCCCCATAGGATCTCCGCCCAGATATAGGGGAGATTGGGGTGGAGCTGCTTGACGAGTCCTGGGTCTTCATTTTTTAAGTTGCGCACGCGCCCCGCGTCGCTGCCATAGGTGCTCAAAGGGGCAAGCGGGTCGAGATCGTTTTGAAAGCCATAGAGCTGCAAATCTTCTGTTACGCAAGGACGCTGCGGTAGCGAACCGACGGGGATCGCCTTGTCGATCACATCTTGAGCCATTTTGCGGTAGGTCGTCCACTTGCCACCTGCGATGGTCACGAGTTGCGATGGCGAGACGAGAATGGTGTGATCGCGCGCGAGTGCAGCCGTCGATTTGCGCTTACCCGCTTTGATGAGAGGTCTTAAGCCGGCAAAGATGCTCAGTACATCTGCTTTCGTGGGATCTTTGGCCAGGTATTGTGCAGCTGTGGAGAGCAAAAAGTCGATCTCTTGGTTAAAGGGATGGGGCTCGAGCATGGTGCGTGTGACAGGTGTGTCGGTGGTGCCGAGTAAGAGCCTGTCGTGCCAAGGCACTAAAAACAGCACCCGCTTATCAGCCGTGTGGGGCACCATGATGGCCGTTTTACCCGGTTGAAAGGACTTGTCGAGCACGATATGCACACCTTGACTCGGCGCAATCATTGGCGGGGTCTCAGCGTTGTCCATGTGCATGATCCGATCGGAAAAAACGCCTGTGGCATTGATCACGACGCGACCAGAGATTTGCAACTGCTTGCCCGTCTCACGGTCTGTGGCGCGCACACCCACGCAGCGCTCTTGCCGTTTGATCAGGCTGGTGACTTCGCAATAGTTCAGCAGTGTCGCTCCATGGGAAGCAGCGGTTTGTGCCAGACAGATCGCGAGCCTTGCATCGTCAAATTGTCCATCGTAATAGATGACCCCTCCGCGCAGACCCTGCGGTTCCAGTGTGGGGATCGCCTCTAGCGTTTCGTTCAAGTTCAAATGGCGCGAGTGCTCAATGCCGAGTTTGCCGGCGAGCATGTCGTAGACTTTCAAGCCAAACCCGTAGAAAGGACCTTCCCACCATTGATAATTCGGGACAAGAAAGGGGAGGTGATGGACTAGATGGGGCGCATTTTTGCAAAGAAGGCCCCGCTCGCGCAGCGCTTCGCGCACTAAATGGATGTTGCCCTGTTGTAAGTAACGCAGGCCCCCGTGAATCAATTTGGTGCTGCGACTCGATGTGCCCTTGGCAAAATCGGCCTGCTCGAGGAGCAATGTGCGGTAGCCGCGCGCAGCTGCATCGACCGCCGTGCCCAGACCTGTGGCTCCGCCGCCGATGATGATGATGTCCCACTCCCTCTCAGCTTCTAATGTTTGAAGCATTTGTGGGCGATCCATCATGGCCTGTCCTCCCACATCTGCGCGCATTCGATCGCGCGTTTCCACTTGGCTTTGAGTTTGATCGTGCGTTCCTGCGGCATTTGTGGGGTGAAGCGGCTCTCTGCCTGCCAATAGGAGGCCACTTCTTCCATATCGCGCCAAAAACCCACCGCAAGCCCCGCCAAGAAGGCCGCACCTAAGCCCGTTAGCTCAGCTATTTTGGGACGAATGATCGGCACTTGCTGCAGATCAGCTTGGAACTGCATCAGCAGATTGTCGACGATCGCTCCGCCATCGACGCGCAACTCTTCGATATGCATGCCAGAGTCACTTTCCATCGCTTGGAGCACGTCCATCACCTGAAAGGCGATCGATTCCAGCGCAGCTCTAGCAATATGGCCACTCATTGTCCCGCGCGTAATGCCTAAAATAATGCCGCGCGCATACGGGTCCCAGTAGGGGGCTCCTAGCCCTGTGAAGGCGGGCACAAAGTAGACGCCGTTGTTATCTGAGACGGAAGCGGCCAGTTTCTCCACTTCGCTTGAACTTTTAATGATGCCGAGCGAGTCGCGCAGCCACTGCACCACCGCGCCACCGATAAATACACTGCCTTCTAAGGCGTAATCGATCCGCTTACCGATCTGAAAGGCGATGGTCGTGAGCAGCTTATTCTTCGAAATCACAGGTTTATCGCCTGTGTTGAGCAGCATGAAACAGCCCGTGCCGTACGTCGTTTTCATCATGCCTGGGTGAAAGCACGCCTGGCCGATCATCGCCGCTTGCTGGTCCCCTGCGATCCCTGCAATCGGAATTGAAATAGGAAAAAGCGAGTGTGTTGTCTCAGCATACACCTCGCTTGAAGTAGCTACCTGCGGAAGCAACTCTTTGGGAATTTGAAACATGTTGAGCAGCTCATCATCCCACATATGCGTATGGATGTTATAGAGCATGGTGCGCGAGGCATTGCTGGGGTCGGTGACATGCGTTTTGCCCTCGGTCAATTTCCACACCAGCCAGGTGTCGATTGTGCCAAAGGCCAGTTCGCCCCGTTTCGCGCGCTCCCTGGCACCTGGTACATGGTCGAGCAACCAGCGAATCTTTGAAGCTGAGAAATACGGATCGAGCAGTAATCCCGTCTTCTGCTGCACAAGCGGCTCCAAACCCTCGCTTTTCAGCTTTTGGCAAAACTCCGTGGTGCGTCGATCTTGCCACACAATCGCATTGGCAATCGGCTTGCCCGTTTTGCGCTCCCAGATCACCGTCGTCTCGCGCTGATTCGTGATGCCAATCGCTGCAATGTCCTCAGGTGAAGCCCCTGCACGTGCCAGTACCTCAGCAGCTACGGCGGCTTGTGAAGACCAGATCTCTTGCGCATCGTGTTCCACCCAGCCCGGCGATGGATACACCTGGGGGAACTCCTTCTGCGCCACACCTTTCACAAGCCCATCATGGTCGATCAGCAAAGCGCGCGAGCTTGTGGTCCCTTGATCCAATGCCAAAATGAATTTCTTCATCATACACCACTCCTAAGAGTCTGTTAAAGGCTTGAGAAATTTAATTCAACTTTTGTGTAGAATACTTCGCAGTTTTAAAATAGTGAGATAGTCTCGGAGGTTTTATGAATATTTTTATCGGTGAATTGATTGGAACGCTGCTGCTCGTTTTGCTTGGCAATGGCGTTGTAGCGACGGTGCTCCTTAAAAAATCAAAGGGAGAGAACAGCGGCTGGATTGTGATCAGCGCTGGTTGGGGTTTTGCGGTAGCGATTGCTGTGTACGCGACCGGCTGGGCAAGTGGTGGGCACCTCAATCCGGCCGTCACGCTCGGATTCTGCCTCTCTGGCCATACACCTTGGGATCTGGCGCCACTCTACGTAGGCTCGCAGATGCTCGGTGCCATGCTCGGGGCGCTACTTGTCTTTTTTGCTTACTTTCCCCATTGGTCGGCCACACGTGACCTCAGCCATCGCTTGCTCTGCTTTTCCACGCAGCCCGCGATTCGCAAGCTTGGTTGGAACTTTGTGAATGAAGTGATCGGCACAGCAGTGCTGCTTCTCGGTATCCTCACCATCATCGACGCTCACAACGGTGTGACCGGTGGAATGGCTCCCTATGCCATCGGTATCTTGATCTTCAGCATCGGCCTCTCACTCGGCGGCGCGACGGGCTATGCCATCAACCCAGCGCGCGATTTAGGTCCACGTATTGTCTACACTCTGCTTCCGATCTCCACGCTGAAAAGCGCTGATTGGAAATATTCTTGGGTGCCAGTTTTCGGCCCCTTGCTCGGTGGAGCAATCGGTGCATGGGTCTATGTCTACTTCATTAAAGGACTTTTGCCGATCTAATGCCCTTAGATGTCCTGCATAAAAATGCGACCACGCCTATTCTGTTAACTCCTGCAAATTTTCAGGAGGTGATGGGCGTGGAGTATCTACCCAAGCTCAAATTTAGCGATGAGCAACTTCGCGCTAAGCTTGAACATCTTTGCTCACGCGCAGATCGCAAAGGGTGGTTTGATCGGAAGCAAAAATGGCTGGGCAGCTACTTTTCAGAGGAGCTGAGTCATGAGCACCTACCCGATTTTAGCATCCGCTGGATCGACGACCATGTCGGTTACGGCGTCTTTGCCAAACGCTCTATTTCACGCTTCGCCTTCATCGGCGAGTACACAGGCCTTGTGCGCAGACGCGCACTTTTTGGCAGGCTTAAGAATCTTTACTGTTTTGATTATCTCATCGCGGATGCACTAGCCTCGCGCTGCGTGATCGATGCCAAGCAGGCGGGTAATTTCACACGCTACATCAACCACAGCGCCACGCCTAACTGCGAAACCGTTTCGATCTATTTTGAAGGTGTCACGCACATCGGGATTTATTCATTGCATCAGATAGAAGCCGGGACCCAGCTGTGTTACGACTATGGCCCCGACTATTGGAAACGCCGACCAAAGCCGCTTAGCTTTGGTTAATGCCTAAAAGTTCGATCTCAAACACGAGTGCCACATTCGGCCCGATCTCTTGCCCAAAACCATTGTCGCCGTAAGCGAGATAGGGTGGGATGAAGACTTCCCATTTATCGCCTACCTGCATCTTTTGCAGCGCTTCGATCCAGCCAGGAATGACGCGATTCAGTGGGAACGTCACAGGTTGGCCCCGTTGATACGAGCTGTCAAACACGCGCCCATCGGGAAAGGTGCCGCGGTAATGGATTTTCACCACATCGAGCGGCGTTGGATGCATGCCCCCTTCCTGGCTTTTTGTGAGTACTTTGAACTGCAATCCGCTTGGTAAGGTGGTGACACCCTCTTTCGCTTTGTTTTGCGCTAAGAATTCTTCGCTGCGCGTACGGTTCTGCTCTGAAATCATCGCGTAATGCTGACGTTGCTGCGCCTCAGCCTGATTCTTGAGCGCGACCATGATCGACTGCACCTCTTCTTGGGTGAGTTTTGGATCTGACTCATTCAGCGCGTCCTGGAACCCTTGCGTTAAAAGCGCCATGTCCATGTCGGCAAATTGCGCTTTTAAATTACGGCCCGTCTCCAAACCGATGCAGTAACTGACTTTTTCTTTAGTTGTTTTCATAGAGCAAATACCTCCGATCTTAAATTTAGAGCCAGTTGCAAAACTCCATTGCCCTGTTAAAACCACCCTTTTGCGACAGATCGCCATGCTGAGCATGGCTGACATCCCTCCACTCCTCGCCTACCCTACCCGGGTATGTCTCGTCATATCGGAAT
>Ga0247727_10005045_pt1 | contig 27257 bp, 24 predicted proteins | sample WisWelCaveWW1625_FD_202498 | JGI IMG/M metagenome (GOLD analysis project Ga0247727, IMG submission 202498) | Biofilm microbial communities from Wishing Well Cave, Virginia, United States - WW16-25 | ecosystem: Environmental > Aquatic > Deep subsurface > Groundwater > Cave microbial mat | place...
GACCTTCATGTGCGTGAAGGCGAGTTTCTGGCCATCATCGGATTCTCTGGCAGTGGCAAGACGACTCTCATTTCCCTGATGAGTGGCTTGATCAAGCCTGATGAAGGGCAGATGCTTTTAAACGGCAAGGAAATCAACGGGCCGGGACCAGATCGCGGTATTGTTTTTCAGAACTATTCATTACTGCCATGGTTAAGCGTCAGAGGCAATATCGCTTTGGCCGTCGATCATCTTTTCTCCGATTGGGATAAGGAACGGCGTCAGGACCATGTTGACCGTTTTATCGCGATGGTGAACCTTTCCGCCGCGGCTGATAAACACCCTTTTGAACTTTCCGGGGGGATGCGCCAGCGTGTTTCCCTGGCGCGCGCTTTGGCCATGAACCCAAAAATTCTTTTGCTGGATGAACCGTTAAGCGCTCTAGACGCGTTGACCCGCGCCACTCTCCAGGGGGAGATTGAACGGATCTGGAGTGAAGAGAAAAAAACCGTTATTTTGATCACCAACGATGTGGATGAGGCGATTGTTCTGGCCGACAGGATCGTCCTTTTAAACCCTGCGCCGTCAGGAACTTTGGGGCCGTCGTTCACCGTATCGTTTTCCCGTCCCCGTGAGCGTAAAATATTAAATCACGACCAAAGGTATAAACGCATCCGCAATGATATTGTCAGTTATTTTATGGACCTAAGAGGGAAAAGGCATTCTTCCGGATCTGAAAATTTAGTTAAGCTGCCTGATATCAAGCCTGTCTACGCTCAAGGAGCCCAAAGATGATCCTGGCCAATGAAAGAATTTATAAGCGTCCGTATCTGTATTTCGACCATCTTTCCAAAGTTTATATGACTCCTTCTCAAAAGTCATTTGTTGTCGTTGAGGATTTTGATTTGGGTGTCGGAAAAGGGGAGTTTGTCTGTGTGATCGGGCATTCCGGTTGCGGGAAATCGACTGTCCTGATGATGGCGGCCGGACTCAATTCATGCGCCACGGGAGGAATTTTTCTGGATGACCGTTTGATTGACGATTCTCCGGGACCCGATCGTGGGGTCGTTTTTCAGTCGCCGAGTTTGTTCCCCTGGATGACAGCTTTGGAAAATGTTTTGCTGGGGGTGCGCCAGGTGTACCCGCACGCGAAAGAACAGCAGCGGAAAGACATGGCGACCTATTATCTTCAAAGGGTCGGCTTAAAAGACGCGTTGCATAAAAGGGCGGCAGATTTATCCAACGGGATGAAGCAGCGCGTGGGTATCGCGCGGGCGTTCGCCTTAAGACCCAAGTTGCTTCTTTTGGATGAGCCTTTTGGCATGCTGGATTCCTGGACTCGCGTCGAGTTGCAAGAGATCTTGCTGGAGGTCTGGCATACTGAGAAAATCACGGCTGTCATGGTCACGCACGATGTGGATGAGGCCATATTTTTGTCGGACAGGGTCGTGATGATGACCAGTGGCCCGCGTGCGAAGGTCGGAGATATTTTAACAATCGATTTGGACCGCCCGCGTGACCGTAAGGGAATCATGGAAGACCAGCGGTATTATCATTATCGCGGGCATTTGATTGGTTTTCTCGAGAACGCCGGGCATCAATCGGCGCAAGTTTCAGGAGTTTAAAAATGAGGAGGCGTTTATGACCAAAGTGGTTCGGTCTCAATACGCGTTATCATTGTTTTTGGTTTTGTTTCTGATGGGGATTGGTACCTCTTCCCATGCAGGCGCGTTAATTAATAAGCATCTTCCTGATCCTCTAAAGGTCGACCTGGAGTTCAGGCACAGGATGGAGTATCGAAACAATTTTGACTTTAGAGATTCCATCGATGATAAGGATACGTTCCATCTGGGGAGAACACGGTTAAATTTGAATTTTCAACCTATTAAAGAATTGGGTTTCTTTATTCAAGGCCAGGATTCGAAGATTTGGGAATCTCAGGTGAGCAACAAAGCGCCATTTGAGAATTACTTTGATCTGCGGCAGCTTTATATCGATTATATGGATGAAATCATGATTGACGCTTTGACTTTGAATAAATTGTCGGCGCGCGTGGGACGCCAGGAGTTTTCGTATGGGGCCCAACGTCTGCTGGGCGGGTTCAACTGGTCGAACGTGGCGCAGACTTTCGACGGCGGGAAGATCGGCGCGCATTTTTCAACGTTGCATTTACAACTGGATATCTTCACCGGCGATAAGACCTCCATTAAAAGCCCCAGGGAAATGGATGACCTCTTTGATGGATCATCAAGAGAAAGGATCTACGCCTATTACGCTACGGCCAAGGCTTTCCATGAATCGTTGATCGAGAATTATCTTATCCGGCGTGAAACCTGGAGAAATATCTCTTTCGGTCCAAGTGGTTCGGGTGAAGTCGATAATTATACTTTGGGCGGACGGATTAAGAAAGCATTCTCTAACGGTATTGATTATGAGGTGGAAACGGCCGGCCAGTGGGGGGATTTTAAGGATCAGGATGTCCGCGCGATGATGGCGGTGGGTATTTTGGGTTATACATTGGATCACCCATGGAAGCCTAGGGTGGCTTTTGAATTTGATTATGGTTCCGGTGATTCCGACCCAAGCGATGGCAAATTGACAACGTTTGACAATCTCTATCCCACTAATCACCTTTTTTATGGATATATCGATTTTATTAGTTTGCAAAATTTGAATGATTACCGTTTTCAGATCAGCGCCAAACCGCATAAGAAGTGGAAGCTGCAGGCGGACCTTCACCTTATTTATCTGGATACCGTTAAGGACTCTTATTATTCAGTTGGGCGAAGCGTGGTGCGCACGGCTTCGGGGCCGGCCGATGACCATTTGGGCGATGAAATCGACGTGACCGCGGATTATAAGTTCAACGATTATGTCAACATCGGGGTCGGTTATTCGCATTTTTTTGCCGGGGACTATTTAAGGGACACAGGGGCCAACGACGCCGCCGACTTCTTTTATTTACAGACGACCATTTTATTATGAAGCGTTTAATGAAGGAGTCTAATATTGATAAACAAGCGCTGATTTCGGCCGTTGAAGAATTCGCTTTTAAACACGACACCCATCAAATTGACCGTTCTTCAGGAAAGTATCGTGAATTGATCCCGATGAAAACTCCCGGTCCTGGACAGCAATACGCCTTTGAAGTGGACCTGGATAAATGCACGGGATGCAAGGCCTGTGTGACGGCCTGCCATAATGAAAACGGGTTGGATGAGGATGAAACCTGGCGTTCGGTAGGAATGATTCAGGGGGGTGACAGCGCTAATCCGGCCATTCAGCACGTAACCTCCGCCTGTCATCATTGCGCCGATCCCGCCTGCATGAACGGGTGTCCGACCAAAGCCTATGTAAAGGATACTGCAACGGGAATTGTCAAACATCTGGATGACCAGTGTTTCGGCTGTCAATACTGTATCTTGAAATGTCCCTACGACGTTCCTAAATATAATAAAAAGAAAGGCATTGTCCATAAATGTGATATGTGCGCCAGCCGGCTCAATGCCGGTCAGGCCCCGGCCTGTGTGCGGGCCTGCCCCAATGGGGCCATTCGGATAACCTTGGTCGATCAAAAAGAAGTCCGAGAGAATCCGGTTGAATTTGTTAAAATCCCGGATGCCCCCGCCTCCGACTATACCTTCCCAACCACCAGGTATAAGACCAACAAAATATTTCCAGCGAACATGGTTTCGATGGATTACCATCTGATCCAGCCGGAGCATGCTCATTTACCGTTGGTCTTTATGCTGGTCCTCACCCAGCTTTCGGTAGGGGCTTTCCTGGCCAACCTGATCCTTCAAGGGGCCGCTGGCAGTTTCTTCATCAAAAGTTTATATCCTGTTCATATTCTTTGCGCCCTATGTCTGGGGTTACTGGCCTTGGGCGCGAGTCTGCTGCATCTAGGCCGTCCCCAATATTTTTACCGGGCGATATTGGGGTTAAAGACGTCCTGGCTGAGCCGCGAAATTTTTGCCTTTGTTATCTTTGCCCACGTGGCCATCTTCTATGCCCTCGGTTTGATCCCGTCCATGCACAGTTTTTTGATGAGATACGGGGGGCCGCGGGTCTTTGACGCATGGGGCGGGGTTGTGCTTTTTTGGGGGATGACCGGTATTTATTGTTCCGTGAAAGTCTATAAAGACACGCGGCGGCCATTTTGGGACAACGATCATACGACCATCAAGTTCTTTCTGACGATGGTGATCCTTGGGTTCGCGACGATTATGATGGTTTCGTTAGTTTACGCGGCGGTCAGCCCACAGATGACGATGGGAGATATCTTACGGGCTTTTGGACGGACATTTTTGACGATAATTTTAACATCATCGGTTGTGAAATTGTCGTTAGAAGCATCGGTGTTTTATCATTTAATCCGTGGGGATCTGTCGCTGATCAAAAAGACGGCCATCCTCATGACCCGCCAGCTGGGGCGGATAACAAAGCTGCGGTTCTTTTTTGGTTTTGCCGGCGGGATTTTATTTCCTTCCTTGATGCTTAGGCTTGATGGCGATCCAACGCCAGTATTGGTTTTGAGCATGGCAACGGCCGTCTTTTTGTGTTCGCTGGCTGGAGAACTGCTGGAACGGTTTCTTTTTTTCAGGGCCGTCGTGCCTCTTAAGATGCCGGGAGGAAAATTGTCATGAACAGAAACGTGTTGAAAAGGATAAAAGACCTCATTTACCAGACCGATGGCCCTTTGACGGAAGAATTGGCCCTGGAGGAATCAAAGCTCGGGCTTGGCCGTCTGCCGCGGCGGCTTTTGCCCGATGGGACTGTTCAGATGATTTGCGGGTACTGTTCAACCGGATGCAGCCTGAATGTGCATGTTAAAGGCGGCGAGCCGGTCAACCTTACACCTGATGAGCGGTATCCTGTTAACTTGGGAGAAGCTTGTCCCAAGGGATGGGAGGCGTTAACGCCGCTCAAGGCTGATGACCGGGCCAGAACTCCTTATTTACGTAATGAGCAGGGGGAGCTCAAACCCGTGGATTGGGATACCGCCCTGGTCGCTTTTGTCGACCGCTTTGTACGGATTCAACAGAAGTACGGAAAGGAAAGCGTGGCTTTTTTAAGCACCGGCCAGATTCCCAATGAAGAAATGGCGTTTTTAGGCGCTCTGGCCAAATTCGGCATGGGGATCGTTCACGGAGACGGGAACACGCGTCAATGCATGGCAACGGCGGCCGAGGCCTACAAACAATCGTTCGGGTTTGACGCCCCGCCATATTGCTACATGGATTTTGAAGAATCAGATGTCCTGGTTTTTATAGGGGCGAATCCTTGCATCGCCCATCCGATCATGTGGCAGCGTGTATTAATGAATCCGTATCATCCGAAAATCCTCGTGGTGGACCCTCGCAAGACTGAAACGGCGATGGCGGCCACGCACCATTACGATTTGAAGCCAAAATCAGATCTGGTACTTTTTTACGGTCTGGCGAATATATTAATTGAACGGGGCTGGATCGACTCGCGATATATTAATAACCATACAAAGGATTTTGAGGCCTTTAAAGAGCACGTGCGTCCATTTGGGGTCGAGGCCGTCAGTGAAACAACAGGTTTGAGTGAAGAACGGATCCGGGAGTTCGCCTCAATGATCCATGAAGGGCGGCGCGTCTCGTTTTGGTGGACCATGGGGGTGAACCAAAGTCATCAAGGGGTGCGTACCGCTCAGGCCGTGATTAACCTTGCTCTCATGACCGGCAATATCGGGCGTCCGGGGACCGGGGCTAATTCGATCACCGGGCAATGCAATGCCATGGGTTCGAGATTGTTTAGTAACACCACCAACCTTCTGGGAGGGTATGATTTTTTAAATGCGGAGCACCGTAAGAAAATCGCGGCCTTATTAAATATTGAGGAAGACCTTATCCCCGCGCGAAAAAGCTGGGCGTATGATCAAATCATTGAAGGTATAACCAGCGGCCGGATCAAGGGACTGTGGGTCATTGCGACCAATCCGGCGCATTCCTGGATTAACAAAAATGAGTTTTTTCAGTATATCGGCAATTTGGATTTTTTGGTTGTGCAGGACATGTACACTTCAACCGAAACCGCGAAGATCGCCGACTTGATCCTTCCGGCGGCCGGTTGGGGGGAGAAGGAGGGGACGTTTATTAATTCAGAGAGGCGGTTTGGCCTTCTTAAAAAGGTGGCTGCTCCCCCGGGGGAGGCGATGCCTGATTTTTATATTTTTAAACAGATCGCGAAGTACTGGGGATGTGAACGGTTATTTCAAGAATGGGAATCCCCCGAAGCGGTTTTTCAGATTATGAAGCGCGTGAGTGAAGGTCAGCCCTGCGATATCACGGGAATCAGGGATTACGCGATGATTGAAGAAATGGGCGGGATCCAGTGGCCTTGTCCGCAAGGCGCGCGTCATTTCGGACAAGAGCGGCGCCTTTTTGAGGACGGGCGGTTTTACCACAAAGATGAAAAGGCCCGGTTTATATTTGAGGATGATCGCCCCGCTCCGGAATCTCCCAACGCGCGCTACCCATTTTGTCTTATCACGGGCCGGGGAACTTCTTCCCAATGGCACACCCAGACACGTACGGGAAAGTCCGCGATATTACGTAAGCTGTATCCTCAGCATGTTTATATTGAAATTAATCCTGAAGACGCTCGTCCGATGGGCATTGAGCATGGTCATTGGGTGTATGTGGCCACCAGCCGCGGTCAAGTCAAAGCCCAAGCGTATGTTGTGCCAACGGTTAAGCCAGGACAGATTTTCATGCCGATGCATTACGAGGAAACCAACCGGCTGACGTTTGCGGCTTTTGACCCTTATTCCCGCCAGCCGTCTTACAAAATTTGCGCGGCCAATATTTCCAAGTACGAATATAGCGGGTGAATTCAGGTCAATTTAAATTCTTGCGACGATGGTTAAAGTTGTTTCAACGCGAGGATAATCCCGCTAAGGTTTTTAGTGAACCAGTCATTCCATTGTGAAACCAGCGCTTGACCGATAATATATTTTTGCTGATCGGATTGAACATAGGCAAGCAATCGTGTTTGAAGGCCTTTATAATAATAATTGACCAACCGTTCACCCAGCCCGGGGTAGATGGTGTTTAATAAATCTTTATCAATATTTTCAACAACGCCTAATTCTCTTCGGCGAAAGTCGATGATCTCCAAGAAAAATTTATCCCCACCTGCCCTGTAATCCGTGTCCTGCCGGGCGTAGGTGATCATCGCGTTGAAATATTCTTTTAGATTTTATTTTCGCAGACGGCCCGTAGCATCTTTAGCAAAGATATCCGCGTCGTAAAAATGGTGCGTCCGTACGAATTTACTATTTTTATAGTCAAGCTGTACGCGTGGAAGGTTTTGCTTTAGCGAAATGATAGCGCAAGGATCAAATTCCTTAAGGGGATAAGGGAATGAGCCGCTAGAGTTGTTGACATTAACATGTTCGAAGCGAAACCCATTGGGAAAAGGTTGTTTTAGTAGCGGCCAGAACGGGTATTCGAAAGCGCCTTCATGAGCTTCGAGGCCGATATCGCTGCAGTTAAGATGTTTTAGGGCCTTTACGGCCGAGCTTACCGATTCTTCAATCGCAGGATGGTTGCCGAAGTATGAATGGGATCTATTATTGGTTAAAACGCTGGTTTTTCCGATGAGGGGCCGGGATTCGTTCAAAAGAATCCACGGAAGGCTGCTGATCATGATCAGGAAAGCAACCGCGGTAATGATTTTACGTGGGCATAATTGGACTAAAGTGAGCGCGATGAACGGAGCGTATAAAAAGAAAACCCCTGTATGAAAACGAGAACTCCAGGGTTGCCATTTGAATACAAGGCAGAGTAAAAGAAAAGCAGCGCTGACTTGCAAATAGTATTGTATCAACGCGCGGTCTCCGCGGATTTTTTTATTGATGAACAATAATAGAGAACAAGGTAGCAGGAGTAATGCATGAAGCGGATTTCCAGCATGATCTTCATGGAACGGTTGTCCCTGAAGGTGAAAGCGGCTCCCACCCCAAAAAATGTTCTCATCCTCAATGGGAAAATTTAAAGTTTTATGAAAAGATAAAACGGTGTTTTCGGCATAACGGTTAAATTTTTCATTAGAAGTTCCGAAATGAAGGCATATATTACGGACGAAGGAGACCAGGAATCCGCGAAATGATACTTTTTGCACTATAACACTTTCAAGTTGAGGCGGCCCGCTTAACAGGCTCCAGCCGGCTTTTCTGTTCAAATTTAGGAAAGGGAATAAAAGGATTATGCCGGTTACGGCAATCACCAGTATGGTTGTGACCATTTGAGTCTTGTTTTTTTTCAATAAGAAAAATAGAAACGTAACAAAAAAGGGTGCCGTGAAGATGACAACTAGAGCTTTTGTTAATACTCCCATGGCGAAACTTAATGCCGCGGAAATTAAATAAATCCACCGAAAGTCACGTTGTAAGACGAATAGAAAATAGATGAAACAAATTGACCAGAAAGTGACAACCAGATCGTTCTGGGTGCTGGTGCTTTGCAGGATAGCCATGGGGATCGAAGCGGCGATGATCGCTGTGAAAATTTGACCGATCCGTGAGGCGCCGAGCTCCTGAGCGATTAAAGACATTCCAATGAGACCGCCAAGATAGCTGAACCACTGCACCAGATTCGCTGACAGGTCGTTGCCGTTTAATATCTGTAAATGCAATATAGCCCACTCAGCCCAGGGCAAGTAAAATAGCTGCCGCAGGACGTGAGTAGGGTAATAATTGATGTTGTGGTTTTGTATCCAATGCTCAACCCGGCTCATATGATAGTTGATTGAATCTGATGTGTTTGGCGCGGCCAAAAGAGCGTTTAATGCCAGCATGCCGCAGATAAGAATCAGTCCGCTTATTAAAAGCGATTCATCCCGACACAGGCGTTTTGGGATTATTCCGGATGTGTTTTTCTTAGAAGAAGAAAAGATCAGGATGATGAGGCCCAAATCCATTAAAGTCCATAGAATCAGCACAGGGAAAAATGCTAATGCGTTGAATGATGATAACAATGGGGTGCTGATGCTGACTAAGGAACCCCAAATGGTAGCTGCCAGTAGAAAGGGGCTTCTCCAGCAAAGGTCGACAGAGTTATGTTTAATATAAAAGTAATAATTGAGTAAGAAAAAGAAAAGTAAAGAAAAAAAGGCAGCCACTGATTATGTCCTGAAATATCCTGAAAAATGGAGGTATGAGGTAATCTTTGGTTGAAATTAAATTAACTCGCTCCTTGCCCATGCGAAGAGCCAAACCAAAGGAGGTATCCCCATGCCAGGAAGAAGAATAACATCATCACAAAAAATGAGCAATGAAATAATGAAACGGATGGTTTAATCTTTCAAAGAAACCATTCATGTTAAAATACGCACAAAAGATAAGCCAAGGTGAAGATATGAACTTGATTATTTCCTGTTGGTCTCTGCCACAGGGAGAAGGGAAAGTTTGAAAGCCGTAGGTTTTCAAGGTAGTGTGTATGGATGAAGGAAGTACAAAAGGGATATCATTGTGCGTATTAAATACACTATCATATTGTTTTTTTTGTGAAAAATCGGAAGGCGTTATAGACAGAAGAGATTCAAGAAAGTTTAGGGGAAATAGCGAAAGGGATTGAAGAGCGTTATGGGGTTGAAATAGAGCGAATGGGGTGTGATGAGAATCACGTACATTTGGCTATGTGGAGCGCATGCGAAGTATGCGCCTGGCCAGCTTGTGAGATTGTTCAAAAGCATAAGCGGGCGAGAGTTGTTCAAGAGACATGATTGGTTGAAGAAGGAATTGTGGGGAGGGGAGTTTTGGAGTGATGGGAATTAAGTGGCGACAGTCGGAGAGCGGGGAGACTGGGGAGTAGTGGAGAAATATGTGAGGATGCAAGGGAAGAATCCAAAAGAAGTGCAATTACGTTTGTGGTGAGTTTGTGTAGGGAAAGTCTGAAAACCGGAGGTTTTCATGCATACCCTGCGCTCTTGGCGCAGGGTAGTTGATTGAACAATTTTTTGATTGTGGTTTGTGTAATTTATTCTACTCATATAACTGGAGGAGGAAGCTATGAGGATATTGAGTCCGGCGTTTTCCCACAACACGATGATCCCCAAGAAATACACTTGTCAAGGGAGGGATATTAGTCCGCCTTTAGAAATAACAGAGATTCCCGCAGGGGCTGTCACGTTAGTTCTTATTCATGATGACCCGGACGCCCCCGGCGTAACATGGGACCACTGGATTCTTTATAACATTTCACCCGTGGGAAGCATCAAAGAGGATTTTATTCCCGGAGTTCAGGGGCGTAACAGTTGGGGACGAAACGACTACGGGGGGCCGTGTCCCCCAAGTGGCACGCACAGGTATTTTTTCAAGGTGTACGCTCTTGATGTGCAACTCAATTTGCCGGAAGGAGCTACCAAAAAACAGGTTGAGAATGCGATGGATGGACATATTCTTGGCAAGACTGAACTGATTGGTTTATACAGAAAGTCATAACTAATACATTGTCAGCTAAGTTTTTGGTTATGTTCTCTAAGATTAGGTCAAAACTGTTGGAGGATTTTGGGGACGTGGGATTTTGGGGACGTGTAACGAAACCCTATTTAATTTAGGTTTCGTTACACGTCCCCGATTCCCTATGATTAAATTAATGGGCGGAACAGGACTCGAACCTGCGACTTTACGGATGTGAACCGTACGTTCTAACCAGCTGAACTATCCGCCCATAACGGAAGATAGATTGTACAATTATTAATAATCTAGGAACCAAAGTACTGCCTTCTTCTAATCGCAATCCTAAGGAAAGGCAGTATAATTCATCCGAAAGCTGAAATAAAGAAAAATTTAGTCGTATTCTTTTAAAGCGCGAATTTCTTGGACTTGATCTTGATCCATCCGCAGTTCAATGTGGATCGGCCGGCAGCAGATTTCGCAGTCTTGGATCAGCCGGTGTCTTGATCCCGCCCCAAAGTCATGCTCAAGCGAGTTTGTTGTTCCGCAATAAGGACATAAAAAATTGTATGAATCAAATATTCCCATGGGAAACTTTTAGTCTTCTTTCTCGATTTTGCGGATGAAGAAAGTGCCTGCGGAAACGGCCAGGATGGCGATGCCAAGGTAAAGCATTTCCAGCGGATTGGCAAAATGGGTGCTGAGGATGGATTTAAAGAAATGGACGATCAGCGCCATAATGATCACTTTGATCAGCCGGTTTTTAAGGTCATCCAAGGAAGTGATTTCCAGGATATTGACTTCTTTATCATAGCGGGCGGGGTCGATTTTTGAGATAAAAAGTTCGTAGATTCCGAAGCTGAAAATAAGCAGGACGATTCCAATCAGATAAAGATCGACAGCCCCAATAATGCTGGTGAGCAAAAGATTGTAGTCCTGGTGATCCGAATGTCGGCAGAACGTGTCATAGGAGCCTTGCCAGATCTGGGTACTTCCCGCGATAAAGAGCAAAAGGGAAGAAAGCATGGAAAAAATGACGGCCAGCAAAGTAATCAACCGTGATTTCCATAAAATAGTCTCAAAAAGAAGTTCAATGGCTTTTTGTTTTTTGTTCTCCATGATGTTACAAGTTTAAGTGTTCATCCGGCCACTGTCAATCAAAGGCATAAGAATTTAATTTTTTCTACAAAGCGCTGGAATAAGAGGAGAGGCAGTATAGAATACAATCAGATGAGTGACAGTTATTTTTTATACTGCCTCTCCTTAAGAATTGCGAATAGAGATATGAAATGGTTCTGGCTGGACAAACCGGTGATCTTGCGTAAAGGCGTCTGGCATGGGTTGATCTGTCCTGAGGGGCAGGTTGAGATCAAAATCACCGAAAACAGCCGTGTCGCGCGTGGCTGTTACTGGGTAATCCTTAAGCCGTTCCTAGTAAAAAGATAAAAAAGTTTTTGCATAATTATGGAATAAGTACGATGATTGAAACATGAGTGATGCCAGAGAACAGATAGAACGAACGGGGTTATTGCTGACGGAGAGCAAGGAAGAATTGGTGGAAGAGATATTACGATTACGTCGAGAATTACGAGAATTAAAAGAACGATTGGAAGAATCGGCGGCAAAAGAAGAGGAACGAAAAGCCCGACAGTATGAACGCCGTAAACCAAAGACGCGTTGGAAGAAGTTAGGAGCGCCGATTGGGCATCACGGAGCAACCCGCCCAAAACCTGATCACATTGATAAAACAATAGAACAGCATTTAGATTTCTGCCCTGAGTGCGGTAGCGCAAAGTTGAGTACGTGCGCGAGCGCAACTGAAGAACACATTCAGGAAGATATCATACCGGCACGTGTTGAAGTGACAAAGTTTGTGCATCATGGGTATTGGTGTCCATGCTGTCAGAAGGTTAAAGTCGCTGGATACGCGCCAGAGGAAGTGCCGTATGGATATTTGGGACCGAATGTTTTGGTGTTGATAATCCGGATGAAATATCATCAGGGGTTGTCTTACGAAAAGGTTCAGCAATTTTTAGAAAGTTTTTGTTCTTTGAAGGTGACACAGAGCGCGCTAGCGCAGGCGTTGCAGAGGCTGGGACGGTGGCTACAGGTGGAAGAGTCGGTTGTTCTTGCGGCAATCCGTGCGAGTCCGTATGTGCATATTGATGAGACAGGCTGGAAGATCGCCGGGCGCGGGCATTGGCTGTGGGATTTTGTGAACAAAAGGCTGGCGTTGTACCGGATCCGGCGGTCGCGTGGGCGGATCGTCCCGATAGAAGTGCTAACGAAAGACTACAGCGGGAACGTTATCAGTGATTTTTTATCTGCCTACGATAAGATCGGGAAACTTCGTCAACGCTGTCTGGTGCATCTCAGGCGCGAAATGAAACGTGTGAGGGAATTGGATACCTCAGCAGAATCGCAGCAGGCGTACCGACATCTCAAGCGTATTCTCGATGATGCAAGACGTTTGGATGAACGTCGATACAAGATTGAAGCTAAAATATTTATTCGCCGTCTACGGAAAATTGAAAACAGGTTGTTTGAGTTTGCCACAGAAACGTTTGCCACAAAGCACTGGCAAAGGATCTCGGCAAGAATGCTTAAATATTATCGTGAGATGCTGACGTTCTTAAAAGTTCCAGGATTGCCATCAGACAATAACCATGCCGAGCGGATGATCCGTCCGAATGTTATCTTTCGAAAAATTTCGTTCCAGAATATGTCCGTTAAAGGCGCGCGGGCACACGAAGTATTGATGTCGCTACTACAAACATTGCGCTTGCAGAACATGGAATCGTCAGTATTTTTCAAACGGGCCTATCTCTCCCATCGTCAGGGCCGCCAAGAATCGCTCCTGCAGCTAGGAACGGCTTAAGGATTACGTTACTGGCCGCTGGGATTTAGGGTCCGTTCTCCTGGAGACATCGGCCATCATTTCCAGGGTTGCTAAAAAAAGTATTGACAAAAAAAAACATTTCGTTTATTTTAGTGAAAGTTTTTGAGGTTAAACAATTGAAAAAGTTGGCGCTTATGTCAGTAATTGAGTAGTGGTCGGACAATGAGGTCCGGCAATTTCCAATGGTGGGAAGTTGTCGGGCTTTTTTTTTTATAAAAGCTGGGAACAGTATTAACAATCACAAAAAGCAAAAAGGAGAGAAATTATGGACTTAATTAACACAGGTGATACAGCATGGGTGCTGGTTTCAAGCGCCCTGGTTATGCTGATGACCCCAGGACTGGCTTTTTTTTATGGAGGTATGGTTAGAAGAAAAAACATCTTGGGTGTACTGATGCAATGTTTTACAGCTTTATGTGTGGTTAGCATTTTTTGGGTGATGATAGGTTACAGCTTGGCATTTGGGCCCGGCAACGCGTTTATAGGCGGACTTGACTGGTTAATGCTTAAAGGTGTCGGCATGGAACCCAATGCTGATTATGCGGGAACTATTCCGCATAGCGCTTTTATGATCTTTCAAGCGATGTTTGCCATTATCACTCCCGCTTTAATCATAGGAGCATTTGCTGAACGGATGAAGTTTTCAGCTTTTTTTCTGATTCTTATCTTATGGTCCGCCTTTGTTTACGCCCCAGTCTGTCATATGGTTTGGGCGGTGGGCGGATGGGTCCGCAGCATGGGCGCGTTGGATTTTGCCGGTGGGACAGTTGTGCATATTAATGCCGGAGTTGCCGCGTTGGTCACAGCTCTCTTTATAGGGAAACGAGTCGGTTATCAAAATCGGCCAACCCCTTTACACAATCTTCCGTTCACGGTGTTGGGGGCAGGGTTACTGTGGTTTGGCTGGTATGGATTTAATGCCGGTAGCGCCCTGGCTGCCAACGGATTGGCCGCCAACGCGTTTGTTGTCACTCATATCGCGGCCGCGGCTGCTGGATTGAGCTGGGCTGTGATTGAATGGATGCTTCATGGCCGACCGACAACATTAGGAGTGGTTTCCGGGGTTGTGGCCGGGTTAGTGGCCATTACGCCCGCAGCCGGTTTTGTTGATATTGGCGGTTCTATCGTTATAGGTTTAAGTGTCAGTGTTCTTTGTTATCTTTTTGTTGGTATTCTTAAACCGAAATTGGGTTATGATGATTCCCTGGACGCGTTTGGTGTCCATTGTATTGGCGGGATTTGGGGCGCGCTTATGACCGGAGTCTTCGCCACCAAAGCCATTAATCCAGCGGGAGCGGACGGGTTGTTGTATGGAAACCCCGCTCAGTTGATGATTCAGGTCAAAGCCGTTGTGATCACTCTGGTTTACAGTTTTGTCGTCACGGCCATCATCTATAAGTTAGTGGATATGATGGTGGGAGTCAGAGTGGCCCAGGAAGATGAAATGGTCGGCTTGGATTTAACTCAACATAACGAACGCGCGTACACGATGATCGACTAAATCGCGCCAACCTGATCAGCACCTGCGTACGGGGATGATCAGGGGTGTTTGATAATAAAAAGGAGGTTTAATTCATGAAGTATATTATCGCTATCATCCAACCTCACCGTCTGGAGCAAGTCAAGCAGGCCCTTTACGAACAGGAAGTAAATCTGATCACTGTGAGTGAAGTGTTAGGTCACGGCCGTCAAAAAGGCGTTGATGAATATTATCGCGGCGCCAAAGAAGCGGATAATCTATTGCGTAAAATCAAGATCGAGATCGCGGTCAATGACAATTTCCTCGCTCGAACGATTACTGCCATCAACAAAGGCGCCCGCACCGGAAAGATAGGAGACGGGAAAATTTTTATTTTCGACTTGGGAAACTGTATCCGTATCCGTACAGGAGATGAGGGCGGGACGGCCATCGGTTAATTGATAAACAATTTATACTGCTTCTCCTTAGAAGCGCGAATTAAGGAAAGCAGTACAATACCCAAACGCTTCGGGTTATATTATTTTGATTTCGCGAACCTGTCGCGTTTGGGTATACAACCAGAATCTGAAAAAGGACAGACTCGTGGTCAACGAGTCTGTCCTTTTTTAGCTGTCATCTGTCTTCGCCGAAGACCCCGGACTTTACGGGGAGGAAGGGGATCTCTGGCTACGGCCGGATTCCACTTCCGATTAGTGAACGGGGAGCAATAAATATGAAGCAGCCGTATTTTAAGATCACGCGACAGTTAAAAAATTTTATTATTCCGTTCTCTCTTTTTATAAGCGCTTTTTGTCTTCGTTTGTTGCTGATCAGTAAAGGGCCTTTCCATATGGATGCCCTTAATCTGGCTCTACGGGCTCAAGATACCGCGCGATCTTTTCAAATGCAGTATCAATACGGCATCGGTTATCCTTTGACCGTTTTGATAGGGGCTGTTTTTGTCTTTATTTTTAAGTTATTCAACGTCCATGATCCCGTCATCGCCGTTAATTTCATGAATGTTGTTTTCAGTTCATTGAGCGTTTGTCTTTTTTATCTGTTCATCAAAAGAATTTTGGACCGGTCGACGGCTTTTTTCAGCTCGCTCACACTGGCGTTCTGCCCTCTTTTCCTGGCGATGTCTCTTTATGGAAGAGGCCAAATCCTTGGCTATTTTTTCTTGATAGCTGGATTGATCTTCTTATTAAAGCATCAAAAAACAGGCGTCAGTTCTTATCTTGCTCTAAGCGGCATTTCTTTTGGCTGGATGGGGGCATGCCGGCTGCAGGATTTGGGGCTGATGGCGGTCCCTGTAAGTTTCGCGTATTTCTTCCCTACTTCTTCTAATCGCAATCCTGAGGTAAGGCAGTATATTTTATTTATCTTCGTTATCTTCTTAAGTTGCGGGCTGTTTTATGTGCCGGCCCTTTTTCAAAAAACGGGGGTTTTTTTTACCGGACAGATAGTCAGGTTTTTTAATAACAACATCACATATAACGCGCGGTTTCCTTCCATTGAAAGTCTGGTCTATGGTTTCAATATTTTAAATGAGAATGTGACAATCATTGGATTGTTTATGGCGTTTATCGGTCTGTGCGGCATGATCAGGACAAAACAGGCAAGAACTCTTGGTTTTTTAGGGCTATGGTACCTTGTGCCTGTAATTTTTTACAGCCATCTCTATACGCGGGTTCCCCGTTTTATTATGCTCGGCATTTTTCCAGCGATAATTGCGATAGGCCATGCCTGGGCTCAATTCGACCAGCGGTATTCTAAAAATATAAAGATAAGGGCTGGATTCATCATTCTTTTCATCCTGATGCTGGCGATCCCTTTTCACCATATCTATCCGGTCTTGAAGCTGAGGCATGACCATGATTTTATGAAAGAGTATGTCCATTGGGTCAAAGAAAATATCGAAGAAAACGCGATGGTTATTGACATTGACCGGGGAGAGGCCTACCAATATTTTGGTGGAATTATGACTCTGGGAAAGCCGTACGAGTTGCCAAATAAGAAAGTAGGCCGTGAAGAGTTGTTTGCGTTTAAAGAAAAGTTGGACGGTTATTTATCGCAAAATATTTCTATATACATTACTGATGCCGGATTATACGCGTATGATTACTTTCAGAATTTTCGCCGTTTTATGTTTGAACAATACCATTTGGAAGAAATAGCGGAGCATGGTTATGTAGACTATAATTCGGGGGAAACCAATTTTCTACAGGCGAAGATACGGCTGTACAAAGTCTATAAAAAATAGGAAAAAAAGAAAAAATGGTCAAGAAAACATCGCGGCATATAATTTTAATTTGTATCGTTGTTTTTTTCGCGGCGGCTGGGGGCGCCGGTTCTCTCGCGTTGACATCACCGCGGGTGAGCGCGCGGGCGGCCAGGTATTTCTTGAATAGGAACTGGCAGGGAGGCAAAGTCGATTCGGTAACGATCGCCAGACAGAGATGGCAAGCCTATCGAGATTTTGAGCTGGCAGACGCGCGTGTGAGGTTACGTTATGCCAAGGATGTTCATGAATTGGTCATTGGCCGGTTGGCCTTCCGCGGCCTTGTGCCCTTTATTTTAGGAAAAGATGAACTAGAGATTGAAGTGAAAGATAGTGAATGGCGGTCGGGTCAAAAACGGGCGCGGGGCATGACCTCTACAATGAAGGCTGAATTCCTTAACAGGCGGTTCCAGCGGCTAAATTCGGAGTTTAAGGTTTCATCGCTGGAGGTGCCCCCATTAATGATCAATGATATCAAAGGCTCGCTTGCCGCGACAGATGAGTCTTTGTCGGCATTTCCTTTGACCGGGGGTGTCTATGATGGAAAGTTTAATGCCAGGATTTTTATGGAATACAAACCCGGCCGGCCTTATAGTATGGATATTATTTTGGAGGAAGCTGATCTTAAACAGGTGGGGTGGCTGGACGGAACGTTTTTAAAAGGCGCTGAGGGCCGGTGTAACGCCAGGGTGAATATTCAAGGGGTTGGAGAGGAAATCCGTTTCATGGAAGCGGATGTCAACGTGGTCCAGAAGGCGCGTGTGCCGGCGGGGTTGTTTAAGCTGATCGCGCGATATATTCCGCCTTCAAGGGAGCGCAAGCGGCTGGAACTTTTGATGAAAAAAGATGGGTTAGTTCCACTAGAGAAAGCGACCTTGCGCATGAAAAGCGCGGGGGAGCGTTCTCTGTCGGGAGAAGCCGTTCTCTCAAGCCGCCAGCTTAATTTAAATATCACCATTCCAGTGGATATCCGAATGGACGGGGATCTGAGTTCCCTGGTGAGGCATTATTGGAAAGATGTTTTTGAGGAAATATTGAATCAGCAGATGCGGTAGTCCGTTGTGAGTCTGGGGACGTGTAACGAAACCCAAATTAAGATAAGGTTTTGTTACATGTCCCCAGATTACGGGGTGCAAAAATTTATTATAAGAAACACCAAGCCACAGGAGGAGGTGGGTATGAATCGGCAAGTCATATTGTTGTTGCTGTTTTTTGGATTTTTAACGGTATTGGGGGGCTGTACGGTCAAGGCCGTGGGTGATCCCAATCGACCGATCACCATTAACGCGCATATCACGTTGGATATTAAAGGTCTTGAGAAGACCGCGACAAATATCGAAGATTATGTGAGCGGACAATCCCCGTCATAGGTGGAAGAGGCAATATTTAAAAATTTTAGATGACAAACAAGAAGGAGGAATATATGAATTTTAAATATTATTTGATGACCGTTATGGCGGCTGTGTGTCTTTGTACTGTTTTGACCGGCTCTTATGCCGTTGCCGAGCAAGGTTATGATATTAAAGAAATGACGCCCGCGGTTAAGGCGGCCCTGGATAACCGCCGGGCCCGGTATAATGAATTATTGGATTTAAAAAACAGCGGCGTTATCGGGGAGAACGCCCAAGGGTATGTGGAGGTGTTGGGAAGTGATACCGCCAAGCAGCTGGTTGATGCGGAGAATAAGGACCGGAAGACGATCTACACGACCATTGTGGAGCAAAACAATCTCCCTTCAGACGCGCTGGCCACTGTAGAGAAGGTGTTCGCGCAAGTCCAGCGCGACAAGGCCACCGCCGGCCACAAAATTCAGGACACCGATGGTTCTTGGAAAACGAAGTAGTTTTTCCGTCCTTTAGGAAATTTGAGAATGGATAAGTCAGAGCGGAAAGTGATAGATGATATTGATCGATGCGGATGGCATGTGGTAAAAGTTATGGAAGATCAAGAACATCCCCCGCATGCTTTTTCAATAGGCCTCTATAAAACGTTCAGGCATCCCGAAATCATCATTGTCGGTTTGAAATTAGAAATGATGCATAATGTGATCAATTCAATCGGCGCTGATGTAAAGGATGGAAAAGTTTACGAATCAGGCAAGTACTATCCGGGATTGCTTGAGAAGTTTGATTGCTGGTTCAATAATGTCCCTTGTAGTTTATATGAGGATTACGTGGGTTATGCTGTTTGGTATTATAAACAGAGTTCTTTTCCTTTGTTACAGTGTGTCTGGCCAACAACTCAAGGAATATATCCTTGGGAGTTAAGTTATCCAAGAGATTTGATTCAAAGGCAACCTGTATTAGGGGAGCCATTCATTATATAAAAGATGGACCAAAAGTCTAAAAGTTTGAAGTTATCTTATTTTGACGGTATCTTTGCGGCGTCCATGACCGGGCTGACGCAGGATTATTTCGTCCCTTTTTTGCTTTTGCTGGGGGGGACGGTGGGGCATGTGGGCGCTCTGAGCGCTCTGCCCAATCTTTTTGCCGCCCTGGCGCAATTAAAGAGCCCGGATCTAACGGACTGGCTGCAATCTCGTAAAGGGGTGATCAGCCTTTTTGTTATGCTTCAGGCCGTGATCCTGCTGGTGTTGGGGGTATCGGCTCTTTTTATCGGCAAGGTTTCTCCCGCCATTTTTATTTCCATGGTGGTTTTGTTTTGTTCCTTCGGCGCTTTAGCCAATCCGGCATGGGGAAGTCTCATGTCGGATCTGGTGCCTCAAAATCAACGCGGCGAATATTTCGGCTGGCGCAACCGTAATCTCGGGTTAATGACCATTGTGGCCACGTTTTTAGCCGGAGCGATCCTGCATCACATGAAAGGCATCAACGCCTTTCACGGCTTCGCCCTGCTATTTTTGCTGGCCTTTTTTTGTCGAGGCATCTCATGGTATTTTATCAACGGGATGCGTGACCCCCCTCTTGAGAAGAAACAGGAAGACCGGTTCACGATTTTTGATTTTTTGTTACGGCTTAAAGAAAGCAATTTTGCCAAATTCGTCGTTTTTGTCGCGGCGATGAATTTTTCCGTTAACCTGGCGGCCCCTTATTTCACCGTGCTTATGCTCAAGGAGCTCAAGTTCAGTTATCTTTTATATACAACGCTCAATATTTTTGTCACGCTGACTGTCCTGGCGACCACATGTCGCTGGGGAAAACACGCCGACAAATTGGGTAATTTGAGGGTCATCCGTTTCACCGCGCGTTTGATCGCTTTTACTCCTGTTTTATGGATTTTGAACAGGAATCCCGGATTTCTTGTGTTTGCCCAGATCTTTTCCGGATTCGCCTGGGCCGGGTTTAATCTCGCCTGCACAAATTTCATCTACGACGCGGTAACCCCGGCCAAACGGACGCGGTGCATTGCCTATTTCAATTTGCTTAACGGCCTGGCTTTAAGCGCGGGGGGCTTTTTAGGGGGCATGATCGTTTCGCGTCTGCCGGCTCTTTTTGGGTATAAAATTTTAACGTTGTTTTTGATCGCCTCCTGTTTGAGGATCGCTGTCGCTTTTTTTATGCCGAAATTATTAAAAGAGGTGCGTCCCACCGAAAATGTCAGCAGTCAGCAGTTATTTTTCAGTATGGTCGGAATAAAACCGATTTTGGGGATCGGACAGAAAACGACTCGGTATTGAAGCCAATGGCCTAAGGTGAGATAGGTTAGAGTGTGTATCTGGAGATTGTCCACAGGATGCTGACTATTAAATATATATACTGCCTCTCCTCAGAATTGCGAATTGGAGAAAGCAGTATAATACCCAAACGCTCCGGATTATATTATTGTGATTTCGCAAACCTGTTGCGTTTGGGTATAGGTATATTTATTCTGATTTTTTGTTTAGATCCATTAGATGTGGCCGGAAGCGATCTGCCTCATTCAACGGTGTTGAGCGCGGTCATCGAGGCGGATTTGGATGTGGATACTAACCGTAATGGAACTGTTGATAATATAGATGAAGATCCGCAAGGCGATGAGGCTGGCGAGGATCGATTCACGCGTGACAGAGGGGCGGTTGTTGTCGTTAATAGTGATGATGATAATAAAGACGGGAATTCTGATTTTAAAAATGGACAGATGGATGGAGAAGAAGATGTCGATGACATATCGAAGATTGTCATCCGGATAGGCGGCCTGCCCAATAAACCTTCCCAAGCTGGTTTGAAAGTAGTCCTAAAGATTGCCTCAATATCAAAAGATTTAAATATAGCCGAGCATGTCCGTATTTTTTCATCGATGGATCCCGCGCGGGCCACAGAGATACTGGGGCCAAATACGGGGGTTTTATATGAATTGGACGATTCAATATTGCTTGAGCTGGTAGAGAAAGGGGAGATTGTTTTGGGCATAGAAGCTTTAAGGTATATCGGGGAAGGGATTCTGTCAGGGGAGGATGATAAGTTTGATGGCCAGATCAGGATACAACTTGAAGCGCTGAGAACGGGAAGGGTTGTTGCCAAAGACCAGGTGCAGCTGATGGTTGCCCCTGTTGTCTTTTCATGGAATGGGCAGGATGTTGAAGAAATCCACGTGACAAAACATTTTGGTCTTTATGAAAAAATTAATGCCGTTTTATCTAAAAATCATAGTATGTCCTCTATCAAAGAACCGCTGGTCCCCGTCATAAAATCAAAAGCGGATTTTATACAAGACTATTGGGAGTTTTCAAATACCAGCGTTGACGGGCAGAAGTTTATGCCCGTTGTGGTTGACCTTGACCATGAGAATGATTCGTCTAATTGGCCGTTAAAACATGTGTTCACCGGGAATCCGGACTATGGGTATCTTGAAGCTAAATTGGGAAAATCAACGCCTTTATCGACAAGGAAATATTCCGGCGGAGAGGGAGGGAATTTTGAAATGACACCTCCAACAAGCCAGGCAAAGCTGGGGTACGCTTTAATAGGCACCGGCAGCAGGGAGACGGCGCATGAGTGGTTAAGCCTTCTTGAAGGATTTGTGAAAGCGCAGCGTGTCCAGCCGGTAGTCAGAATCCCTACTTCATGGCTGGAAATCGCGCATATTGATGAAGTTCTGACCTTTATACCCAAAGGGGAAGATTCATACACCATTCTTGTCGCGAGCCCTGTCCAGGCCATGGAATTAATGCATCAGAAAATAACACAAAGCAAGAATGAGAAAATTTGGGTGTCGAACAAAATGTTCGGGTTCAGGGAAACGACTACCATCGCTAAACTTTTGATACGCGATAACGGTAAAGCAATGACCAAACTCGCGGAAACAAAACCCGCGGGTATAAAAGATACGAGGCTGGAGCTGGCGGCCCCTGTTTTTAAAGTCAATGACATTATCAGGGTAGACAATGAGTTGATGCAGGTCATCAAAGTGGAGGGACATCGGGTTGACGTTGACAGAGGTCTTCTTTCAAGCGAGGCTACTTCGCATGAGAAAGGCAGTATCATTTATTGTTTAAGCGATCTGATGACAGAGAATATCTGGGGCGTCAAAGGCGCTGATAGAAGAAATATGACAACTCAGGCCTGGCATAAGTATATTGAGGATAAAAATGCTAATGGAGATACCGCGAGTCCCCAGAACTGGATTGACCACATCGAAAGAAAGATCCGCTATCTATGCGTGGGGGAAGACGCGGACATACGATATCTGCCGGTCATATTCAATTACAAATTTGAAGACGGGAGATGGATTTGGAAAGCGCATACGGCAAACGTTATGAACTCTCTTGTCGTTGGTCATGATGTCTTTATGCTGGACCCCGGGCCGGGGGAGACTGTATTTGAGACCTACGTAAAGGATGTTTTGAAAAATCCGGAGAGTGTGTCTGCCGTCAGGCCGCGTTGGATAGACTGGTGGGTATTAGGGCAGGAAGGAGCGCTGCACTGTGGAACCAATGTCAGGCGGATGCCTCTTAATGGCAGAGAGAGTTTGGGTAAGCATGTAAGCTGGTGGGAGGCATGGGAGTAATCGGGGAATCCGGGGACGTGTAACGTAATCTTATTTAATTTGGGTTTCGTTACACGTCCCCGGATTCTTGGAGAGATGGGCGGAATGAGCATAAGGGACAAATTTCGTTTCATTTTGATCGTCACTATCTGCGTCGCGGTATTTATTGTCGTCACTGAAATCGTTTTAAGAATTCAGCATTTCCACCAGCACCGCCTTTTGGCCGCCCGCCATCAAGAAGCTGAGAATCATTATATGCTTTCCGAGATTCCCGGATTGATTTATACCTTAAAGCCCAAGGTACATGGAACCAATTCTCGCGGATATTGGGATTATGAATATGATTATAAAAAAGAAAAAGGCGTGTACCGGATCATCGTTATAGGAGATTCCATCGCGGCCGGTCATAATCTTCCTTTCAAAGATAATTTCTCCAAGCTTTTGGAGCAGAAATTAAATAATACGAGGCCCCAGAAAAACGAGGTCATTGTTTTGGCGAGACCGGGTTACGGCACATCGCAGGAGATGGTTATCTTGGAACAGGAAGCCTTTCGCTATGATCCCGATCTTATTATTTGGTCGTACGCCTTAAATGACCCGGCTCATCCGGTTTTTCACAACGCGAACAATGAGATGGGGAGGTATTTTTACAAACCAAGGTTATTTGTTGCCAGATTTTTCGCTGAAACAGTTTTTTTAATAAAAGAGAAGATCATGTCGCGGCATGCGAGTCGGGAGTATCATCGTTTTCTCCATGAGGTATACTGGGATGGTGTGTTAGGAAATATAAGACGGATAGGCGAAATATCACGTCGCCGCCATGTGCCGGTTGTTTTTGTGATCCACCCTGTATTTGAACAAGGCAGGAGCTTCGAACAATATTCTCTCAAGTCATTGCACGAACGGCTTCGTTCTGAAGCCTCTGACCAGGGACTGGAAGTCGTGGACCTTTATGATCTTTTTAAGTCATTTGACCCTGACGAATTGAGATTTCATCAGCCCAGTGGTTTCGATCCATGGCATCTTAATCAAAAAGGTCATCAGATCATCGCGGGTTATCTTTATGAGCGGCTTAATTGGGGACACCGTTTACAATGAGGAAGGCAATGTCTCCTTATGTTAATTGACTATGCTTAAGCAATATATTAGAGAAGCGCAAAGTATAGTGGTTTTTACCGGGGCGGGTATTTCGACCGAAAGCGGTATCAATGACTATCGAAGCCAGGGAGGGATTTGGGAGCGGTTTCAGCCTGTAACTATTCAGGAATTCATGGCTTCCCAGAACCATCGGCGTTTGTACTGGAAGAGAAAGCTTGCCTTGTACGAGGAAAGCAAAAACGCAGGTCCCAACGCCGGTCACCGGGCCATCGTGACGCTGGAGAGGCAGGGAAAACTAAAAGGGGTCATCACGCAGAATATCGACGGTTTGCACCGCGTGGCCGGGACGTTACCTGACAAGCTTTTGGAAATTCACGGAAATAGTCTGGAAATTATCTGTCTGTTGTGCGGGGAAATTTGGCCGTGGCAGCATGCCTATGAACGCTTGAAACAGGGAGAGGAGGCCCCATTGTGTTTGAAATGCGGCGGATATTTAAAGCCCAACACGGTTTCGTTCGGTCAAAGCCTTGATCCCTTGGTGCTGGAGATGGCCTTTGGGTGGGCGCAGGAATGTGATCTTTTCCTTGTCTTGGGTTCCACGCTGGTCGTTGAGCCGGCAGCCTCCATTCCCCGCGCGGCTAAACAAAACGGGGCGCGTCTGGTTATCATCACGCGATCCGATACCCCGCTGGATGACATAGCGGATCTGAAGATTACGCAGGCCATCGGAGAGGTTCTGCCTGGCGCTGTATCGGAATAACGGATCGGATGCCTTTGTCTGGACTTTACGGGAATTTACGAACGTGTTGTAGAAAAAAGATGATGGTCGCTTTTGGGACATAATTTGTAACATTATGCAAAAAAATTCACGACAAAATCAGGTTATTAAAGAGGCATTGAAATTTATTGCCGAAACTATTGGGGTAAATTTTGATATCCAATCGAGATAGTGGGTATAGAACCATTCTTTTGCTTGAGTCTGATGAAATTTTTCTTGTGGAAACTGATGGGGAGCCGTATTTTTTCCGCTGTCTGAAGGTAAATAATAAGTTGTTTCCTGATGCGGTGATTTTGAAGGAACCCTATGAGGAAGTTACGGCCGTTTCTATTTGATTCTCAATAATAAGAACGGGTGTTCTTCAAGGCGGGTCAGTTTGGCGAGTCTAGGAAAAGTTTGATATACAATTTACTCAATCGGTGTACTGGGCCTAGAATTTACGAAACGACAGATTAACCAACCACTCTTTCCTCGGAATGGATTGCTTTTGATCCCGCCTTGCAAGATCCGAGTTTCTTGTGATTTGGACGGTCATAGGAAACGGTTTCTTGGAAGAAATCACCTGCTCTTGTTACTGTTGATCTTAAGATGGTATATTCTTCCTAAATGTGTCCGCCGCTCTTTATATTAGAAATTATTAAGGAGAGGCAGTATAAAGGCAAACTATTCGAAAGATTGGAATGGCGCGGGGGTCCTTAAACCTGTTTTTGTGACATCTACAAATTGAAAGAGGATACTTTTTAGCGAATCTTTGATTTTAAAAAATGTGCGGTTGTCACTTTTGATGGTTATGAGGACACTTCATTCATAACTAGTGGGAGTGCATAGGCCAAATTAGAAACGTTTTTAAATTAAGAAAGATGAATGGAACTGGCACTACGAATTATCCTATCTTTAAGTCTTATGACTTTAACCACATCGGCCTTGGCTGGGGAATCCCTTTTCAGTCGGGCATACACGGTTGAAACTGTACCGGACGGCCATTGGCAGATTATTCAAACGATCCGAAATCGTTCCCAGCGAAGCTTTGGCAGTTACTCAGCCTTCGATTACAAGACACTCGTGGAATATGGGATTACCGATCGTTTTCAGGGGGGCTTCTATATCAATACCGGAAGCATCAATGCCAAAGGCGCCCCTGATGACAAGGATCCCGGAGGCTTCACCCGCACCAAAGGTTATTTTGAAAGTCTATCTGCCGAATTGATTTACCGCGTATTTAATCCTGTGAAAGATCCTTTCGGCCTCGGCTTTTATTTTAAACCAGAGGTTAAATTTCATGACTCGCATAATGGTCTCAGATACAGGAACTCATACGGAACCGAGTACCGCGTTCTATTTCAGCAAAATTTTCTTGATGATCGGATGATCTTAGTGTTTAATAGCGGCGTTGAACTGAAATCTGTTCATATCGCGCGGGAAAACGACCGGAACGAAAAATTCGATTGGAATAATGAATTAGGGATCAGTTACTATTTTCCCCCCAATTGGTATGTCGGCCTCGAGGCCCGCAACCACAATGAATATGATAGCTTTAATGCCCATGAACATTCCGTTTATTGGGTCGGTCCGGTTTTGCATTACGGGGCCCAGAAATTTTGGGCGACTTTTGGCGTCTTGCGTCAGGTTTATGGTTATCCTCATGGCGCTGATGCGCGGGCCGTTATAGGCGATCATCTTTTTGCGCGCTCCCATGAGAAGTGGGAGACGGCGCTAAAGATTGGTGTTCCATTTTAATCCATAGGAAGAAATTCAATGCGATCAAGAGATTGGAGTAGAATTTTGGCAACGCTGGCGATCGTAGCGCCTATTCCCTATGTGGCCCACGCCGAAGTTTATGTAACCGAAGAACAAGCCGCGTCTATTCTTTTCCCCAACGTCAAGATGGAACCTCGTTCAATGGATCTGACGCCCCAGGAGTTGAAATCGATCGTCAAGTCTTCCGGAGACCGAGGCGGATCGTCTCGCGTTCGAGTTTGGTGGGGACCTGACGGGCAGGCCATGATCATTGACCACGTGTTGGGCAAACATGAATATATTACCTATGCCGTTGCCGTCACACCCGAAGGAAAGGTCCAGGGTATCGAGATCATCGAGTACAAAGAAACCTACGGTTATCAGATCCGCAACCCCGATTGGCGCCAACAATTTGTTGGTAAAGGCCTTGAAAATCCATTGAAATTGGATAAGGATATTTCCAATATTAGCGGCGCAACCCTGTCTTGCGCGCATGTGACCAACGGCGTTCGTCGGGTTCTGCGCACGTATGAAATTATCAAGACAAAGATTTAAACGAGCCTGGCCGCTCATGGGCACTTATGTGACCATTGAGCTTGAAGGAGACATCCAGGAAAGCTTGGCCCACGCGTCCATGACGCGAGGTTTTGAAGCGATGGCCGAAATTGACCGCTA
>Ga0247727_10005046_pt1 | contig 27255 bp, 20 predicted proteins | sample WisWelCaveWW1625_FD_202498 | JGI IMG/M metagenome (GOLD analysis project Ga0247727, IMG submission 202498) | Biofilm microbial communities from Wishing Well Cave, Virginia, United States - WW16-25 | ecosystem: Environmental > Aquatic > Deep subsurface > Groundwater > Cave microbial mat | place...
GCATCTGCACGATCGTCGCCGGCCATTTGGCGGTGATCGGCCCTTCGCAGGTGGCAACAATCGCGTCGGCTTTACCAGCGCCGCTGGCCAGCAGCAACAATTGTTTGGCATCCATAATCGTGCCGACACCCATGGTGATGGCATATTTCGGCACTTCATTCGGATCTTTGAAGAAACGCGCGTTGGCTTCACGCGTCGTGCCGGTCAATGTTTTGATGCGCGTGCGCGAGCCGAGCGAAGAGCCCGGCTCGTTGAACGCTATATGGCCGTTGGCGCCGATGCCGAGAATCTGCAAATCAATGCCCCCGGCTTTTTCGATTTGTTCTTCGTACCATTCGCAAAACACCTCGATGTCCTGCGCCATCCCCATCGGAATGTGCACGAAACGCCGGTCGACGTTGATGTGCTTGAACAGATTTTCCCACATGAAATAATGATAGCTCTGATCATGCTCCGGCGGCAGGCCGACGTATTCATCAAGATTGAAAGTGGTTACCTTCGAAAAATCGAGCCCTTCGCGTTGATGCATGCGAATGAGTTCTTTGTACAACCCCAGCGGCGTGCTGCCGGTCGCAAAGCCGAGCACGCAGTTGGGTTTCTTGCGCACCAGCTCCGCGACAATGCGCGCGGCTTCTTTGCTCATTTCGTCATAGTTTTCTTTAATATAGACGAGCACGATTTCTCCTCTAATCTTTTAATTTATCGCAAAAGTTATTCATTTGATTTTTCCCAGTTTCGTTCGCCAGACGTCATTTCAAATACTTTTTTTAACATGTTCTCTTGCGCTGTCGAAAATTCAATCTTGCGCCGCGCCATCACACGACGCACCACTTCCAACGCCTTGTCAAAAGCATACGTTTCCATTTTCTCAATTCCACCCCACGTAAAAGACGGAATGAATTTATCCGGATAATCCGCGCCAAAAACATTGCTCATCACCCCGACGACCGTGCCAGTATTGAACATCGTGTTGATGCCGCATTTCGAGTGATCGCCCATCATTAAGCCGACAAAGAGCAAGCCGCTGTCCACCATCTCGCCGTTGACGTAAACTTTCACCGTGCTGTAATTGTTTTTCAAATCACTGTTGTTCGAGTCCGCGCCGATGTTGACCCATTGCCCCAGATACGCATGCCCGAGAAAGCCTTCGTGCTGCTTGTTGCTGTAGCTGTGAATGATAGACTCTTCCACCTCGCCGCCGACTTTGCAGACGTCGCCGATGGAAGTGCCTCCATAAATTTTCGCGCCCATCTTAATGGCGGAGTTGGCGCCGATAAAGAGCGGCCCTTGCAATGAGGCATTGGCCATGATGGTCGCGCCTTCGTCAATGTAAATCGGGCCGTCTTCCGCGTCGAGCACCGCGCCGGGTTTGATTTTCGCGCCGGTGGCAATGTAAATGTTTTTCTCTTCCAGCAGTGTGACGTTGGGATAAATTTTCCCCAGGATTTGCCCGCCGCGATTGAAATCAGCAAAGTCGCGGCGAATTTGCTCGGGATTGTGATGCACCAAATCCCACGGGTAACAAATGAATGTTCCGTCAATCTCTTTAATTGGCAATCCTTCAAACCACAAAGTAGATATGACTCCGTCTTTTATTTGCGTGAGTCTAGCGAGGCGATTTCCGCTTATCCATGCGGCGGCGACTTCGCCATCTTTTTTCCAAACCACATCGCCAGAACCCGCGATTGGAAGTTTTTCTTTAAAAATGAAACGGCCATTAATGAAGAGACAAGATTCCAAAGGCTTTTCATTAACTGGCGTGTCCGGCATGACCTCGCGCACAACCTCGACGAGATATTCACGGCAAAAAAGATGGAGACGACTATCAGGTAAACGCCGGCTAATTTTCTTGCGCAGCAAGGAAATGCCACAACGGAGATCATAAACCGGACGCGTCAACGTCAATGGATATAGACGATTGAAGTATTCATCCTCGAAAATGCAGAAATTGATGGGCATGGTTGTTTGTCCTTTATACTTTTCGGAAGGCCAAATTTAATGAAAAATAGAAAAAATCTCTTTGGGAATCAATGCAAATTTTGTTATCAATCTAAAAACAAATTTTCCCTAAAACTGTCGCCGCTTTCGCTCCAGTCACCGACGGCACATTGCCCGCATAGCCGCAAACCGTCTCATTCGCCAGCATGGCAAAGAGTATGGCTTCTTTCGCATCGCCGGGCAAGCCGTAATTGGTGGCTGTGGTGACATTGGCCGGCGAGAAACGCTCTTGTAGCATCGCCATCAGCGTACGGTTGTGCACGCCGCCGCCACTCACAATTAACTCATCAAGCTGGCCGAATCTTTTTTCTAAAAGTCGAGCGGCGCGGAAAATTGTTTCTGCGGTCAATGCCGTTGTCGTTGCGATCATATCGTGCGGCGAAAGTTGCAAATGCGTTGCACGTTGGATTAATGCTTCGCAATACGCCGTGCCAAACTCTTCCCGGCCGGTAGATTTCGGAAGCGGTTTTGCGAAGTAAGAATAACGCAGCAATTCTTCGAGCCAGGCTTTAGAAACTTTGCCGCGCGCTGCCAGTGCGCCGCCGTTATCAAATGGTTGGCTGAAAAATTTCTGCGCCAGCGCATCGATCACCATGTTGCCCGGACCGGTATCAAAAGCCACCACCTCATCAAGCGCGCAATTTTTCTTTAAAAGAGTAAGATTGGAAATTCCACCGATATTCAAAACGCCGCGTGTAAATTTGGCCGAATGAAAAAACATGTAATCGAGAAACGGCGCGAGCGGCGCGCCCTGGCCGCCGAGCGCCATGTCTGCGGCGCGAAAGTCGGCGATGGTGATAATGCCGGTGCGTTTGGCAATCAAGCTCGGCTCGCCGATTTGCAACGTGCCCGAAGTCTGAATGCCGGCCAGCGGTTCGGCAAACGGCATGTGGTGAATCGTCTGTCCATGCGAGCCGATGAAATCGATTTCTTCCGGTTGCGCGCCGGCTCGTGTGATAATTTTCAACGCAGCTTGCGCAAAGCATTCGCCAATCGCAATATTGAGCCGGCAGATGAGATCGACAGTTCCGGCGCCGGGCAATGAAGCCTGCAGCAATTGCTCGCGCAATTCGTTTGGATATGGAAAGGTTGCAAAGGCTTCGAGTTGCAAGCGCTCATTTAATGAAAGTAAATCGCCGGCATGTCCGCGAAAACGAACCAATGCGGCATCGATCCCATCAGCAGAAGTGCCGGAAATCAAGCCAATGATGCGCTTTTCCGGCTTGCGAGCGAGTTTAATTAAACGCTGCATTGGCAAGCCCAACCGGGCAATGAACCCACTTTGAAATTGGTTCAATTCATTTTGGTTTGCCATGATCGTTCCAGGCTCGTCAAAAAAGTTTCTGTCAAAGGCATTGCCGTTGCCATCATCGCCAGCAGCGCCGCGCCAACGACCGGCTCGAAACGCGGAATGACCAAATCAAAATCTTTTTCAGATACGACGTCCCACAATCCGGGAAGCAGCACCTCGCGGCGGCGAAAGAGCTTGCCGATGAGCGCGAGTGAAATCGGCCTTGGCCATTCGCCGCGCTCGACGGCAGCACGAACTAAATGTCCGTGTGCGCGCCCGGTGTTGTGGACGATTTCTTTTGCAATCGCATCGCCTTTATCGGCCGTTTCAAAAACCAGCGGAGCAAGCTCGGCGAATTTGCCGCGGTCAAAATTGCTGCTATAAATTTGTGAGATGATCAATTCAATGCTGGCGACGTTGAAATGCTGCTCGAAGATTTGCCGTAACGTTGTCTCCGGGCCGCGACCATCCCAATCTTTAAGCGCGGCGATTAATGCCGCTTGCGCGACGGAAAAGCCGCTGCCCTCATCGCCGAGCAAATACCCCCAACCGCCAACACGAATGATTTCATTATTTAGATCGCGCCCAAATCCAATCACACCGGCGCCGGCAATGACGATGATTCCGGGGCCGCCGCCAAATGCGCCGGTTAGCGCGGCCAGCGCATCGCTTTCCGCAATAATCTTTTTCGCAATTTTCTTTTCATATAATGCTCGTTCAACTATTTCGCGATCGGCAGGCCGCCCAACACCGGTGGAACAAAATCCGGCAGAGAGAATGGAGCCGGCTGATAAACCGGCGCGGGCTTGCAATTCACGCGCAAGCGCAACAATCGGCTCGCCGATTTTTTCTTTTAATTTGGGAAAGCTGGCGGGCGGATGCGAACCGATAGCGAGCACTTCGCCACTATCGTCAATCAAACAACCGCGAAGCTGCGTTCCGCCGCCGTCGAAGCCGAGAAAATATTTTGGTGACATCATGTAAGATTATGTTTTTAGTGATGCTTTAAAAATAAAACTTGAAAAAGGTAGATTGTTTTGATAAATTACCTTTGGTAAAATTATAGAACTATATGAAAAATCCAATGGTAAAATCATAATAGGTGTATAAATGGTATACCAAAAAAGTTTCCAGCTACAAAATCCATGGCGGCACGGGAACTTCACTCCACCCAAAACGTTTCGCCGCCTTTTGTTAACTGAAGCGCTGGCGTGGATGAACGATCCGTACATTCTTGTCATTATCGGCTCACGACAGGTCGGCAAGACGACGCTGCTCTCACAAATGATCGAACACCTTCTCGCCAACGACGTGGCTGCAGCGGATATCTTTTATTTCAATTTGGATGACTGGAATCTGCTGGAATTTTTCAAAAACCCGGCGGATTTTTTAAGCTTTATCGAGCTCAATAAAAAAGATCGCGCCTATGTTTTTATCGATGAGGTGCAGCGGGTTGAAAATCCCGGCCTCTTTTTAAAATACGTTTACGATCTTAAAAAAAATATCAAGCTCATCGCCAGCGGCTCTTCTTCGCTCGAGATTCAAGCCAAAATTTCGGAATCATTGACCGGCCGCAAAAAGCTCTTTCACATGCGCCCGTTCAGCTTCGGCGAATTTGTCACAACAAAGGGGCTTGACTTTTTGGCGATTGCAGAAAAATTGTCTATCGGTGATCGCAACAGTTTGCTCGCAGCGATAAGCCAATTGCAACGACTCTACCAACCCTCAGTGGAAAAATGGCTTGCCGAGTATGTGACGTATGGCGGCTATCCGGGCGTGGTTCTCGAAGCCAATGCGCAAAAGAAAAATGCGCTTTTACAAGAAATTTTCACCAGTTATCTGCAAAAAGACGTCAAGGATTTTTTTAAAATTGAAAACGTGGCCGGTTACAACAATTTGCTGAGAATTTTATCGCAGCAGATTGGGAATCTCGTCAATGTTAGCAACCTTTCCAACCTCCTGGGTTTGAATCAAGCCACAATCGAGAAATATCTGCAAATTTTGGAAGGAACTTTTATCTTCAAAAGGCTCACGCCGTTTTTTCAAAATGTGCGGCGCGAGCTGTCCAAAATGCCGAAAATTTATGCGCTGGATTTGGGCATGCGCAATTTCGCCGCCGGTAATTTCAACGACGTTCTGCTGCGCGGCGACCGCGGCGAGATGGCGGAAAATTTCGTCTTCACCGAGCTTGAGCGCCTGGTCGAAGCGCCCAACGAGCTGCATTTTTGGCGCACGCAAACTAAAGCCGAGGTCGATTTCATTATCGCGCTCCCCGGCGGCCCTATCCCGGTCGAAGTCAAATTCACCACGATGAAAGCGCTCGCGCTGACTCGCAGCTTCAATAGCTTTCTTTCGACTTATCAGCCCGGCCTCGGTGTGGTTTTTACGAAAGATTTTTTGGGCCACACGCAAGTTGATCGGGCGGAGGTTTTGTTTCTGCCGCTGTGGTCGCTGCTGTTTTTAAAATTGGAGCATTTATTGAAACCCTGAACATCGTTGCCAAACGCGGCTGCAAAGCGCGATACAATAAAATCACGCCGATAATTTTGATCACATCGCCGGGAAGAAAAACGAGAAAGCCGATTTGCGCCGCGCGCGCAAAAGCGCAAGATTGGCCGAGCACGAAATTGAGATTCCACCATAAATAAATCACGCCCGGCACGAAAATCGCGAGCAGCGCGAAACCATTGGCCAGAATGAGCCGGCTCCAACCGGCTTCCGGCAAGCTCGCCGGAAATTTTAATCCGCGATGCACGATGATTCCCGTCGTAAAGCTCGCGGCCGGAAAGCCGCAAAGATATCCAAACGTCGGCTTGAAAATATACGCCAGCCCGCCGCCTTCCGAGAAAACCGGCAATCCCATCAGGCCTAAAAACAAATAGGCGATTTGGCTGGCTGCGCCATAAACGGGGCCGAGCACTTGCCCCGAAAGCAGCACAAAAAAAGTTTGCAACGTCAGCGGCACGAATGGAAGCGGGATCTTCATTTGCGCGCCGAACACCGTCAACGCGGTGAACAGACCGGAAAGAATCAGAAGTCGTTTTGAGCCATTCATTGCTGCAAGATACAAAATTTCATTTCTAAAGTCAATGCGTTAAGGAGCACCATTTAAATAAACTACCCATTTCTCCAAACCGCTAATCAACGCGAATGAACGCTAATTCTTTTTAATTCGCGTTTATTTGCGTCTATTCGCGGTTTAGATATGGGAAAGTTATTTAAGCGACGCTCCTAAATAGACTGGTTCCGACTTTCCTTTGTAATTTAAACAGGAAGATCGGGTTCAGGCAAATCGAGACTTGCATTTTGATTTGCAGTGTCATACCTTACAGAGGTGCGCGTTTTAAAATATGACCGCTTGGATAATTGGCGCGCCGTCCGAGCTTGACTTTAGCAACGGTTTGCACGTGGTATTCGCCTCCTGTGGACGGGGATTGAAGCTGTACAATGTTTCATTTGTCGCTAGCGCGAATTTGATATTTCGCCTTCCCCGGTCCTGCAATCTATCCTTTCGAGTTTTCAATCTGGCATTTTTATTTTTGTTTTCATGCTCGCCGGCGTGGGCTTTTATGATGAGCCCGCAGCCGCAAGAAGCTTTGTCTTCACCGCCCATCACACGTTCGGATGAATCCCCCCTTCAACCAGGCACAAAAATTTTCGTGCCGAGCCTGGCACGCGAATGCGGGCCGCCGAATTATTTTTTGGCGCATCGCGAGCTGGCGCGTCCGCGGGTTGGTTTGGCTTTGAGCGGCGGCGGCGCCCGCGCGCTTTTTCAAATCGGCGTTCTGCAGGCGCTCGAAGAACAAGGCGTGGCGATTGATTTCATTGCCGGCGCCAGCATGGGAAGTGTGCTGGGCGGATTATACGCGGCGGGATATAACGCCAAACAATTGCGTGAGATCGTCAACACGATTTTGTGGGATGACATCGCCGTCGATACGCCGCCGCGCACCAATTTGTTTTTAACGCAGCGCCAGGAACGCGAGCGCGCTTTTTTGCAAGTGCGTTTTCGCGGCTGGCGGCCATACATTCCGCCGGCGATCACCGCCGGACAAAAATTGCTGGCGGTGTTGACGGATCTCACCATGCGCGCCAACTATCGCGCCAGCGCCGGCTTCGATCATCTGCGCATTCCGTTTCGCGCCATTGCCACGGATTTGTACGGCGGCAAAGAAGTCATTCTGGCGGACGGCGATTTGGCCGAGGCGATGCGCGCCTCGATCGCCGTGCCGTTTCTTTTTGCGCCGGTGCCGCGCGGCGACATGCTGCTCGCCGACGGCGGGTTGATGAATAATCTTCCGGTCGACGTCGTGCAGCAACACGTTGACGTCGTCATTGCCGTCGATGCCACCTCCAAATTGCGCGACCGGGAACATCTCAATTCGCTATGGGAGATTGCCGATCAAATCACTTCGATTATGCAACGCGATGAAGAGGAAGCGCAGCGCCGGAAAGCGGCGGTGGTGATTGCGCTCGATGAGCCGCGCCGCCACTCGTCGGATTATTCCGCCATCGATTCGCTGATCGATGTGGGTTATCGCAAAACGATGGAGCAAATGGCCGCCATTCAAAATTTAACACATAACCCGAGAACGGCTTTGACAACGACGGAACCAGCCTACCCCATTCATTTCATTACGCTGTATAATGGCGAAGAAAAATTGGAACGCGTAACGTTAGCCAACGGCGGCGCGCATCAAATGTCTTTTTCATTTTCGCCTTCGACCGGCCATACTCTCGGCAACCGTTATGGCAATAATAATCATGGCAATCCTCAGGCGGCATTAAACGCCGCGGTGATTCAAAATTGGGTTGACGTGGTTTATGGCAGCGGCCAATTCGCCGAGGTTCGCGCGGAATGGTGCGCCGATTCTTTGGTGTTGCGCGTGCGGGAAAATCCCAGGCTGCAGCAAGTTCGATTCGTGGGCAACACCGTTTATACGGATTCGACGCTATTGGCCTGTGTGCGCTCGCCAATCGGGGAAGCGATCAATCATCGCCAGAGCGCCGGCGATCTGGTGGCGATTATCGAACGTTATCGCAGCGAGGGCTATGCGCTGGCGGAAATTCGTGAAGTAAAATTTGATTCGCTCAGCGGCGGGCTGCAAATCATGATCGATGAAGGCCGCATCGGCGAAATTGAATTTGAAGGGACCAACCGGACGCGCCAGATCGTGGTGTTGCGCGAATTTCCGCTGAAAGCCGGCGATATGTTCAATTTGAATTTATGCAGCCGCGGCATCGGCAACATTCACAGCACCGGCCTGTTCGATCAAGTGACGCTGAACATCAAACGCGGGGAGAACGGCGCGCTGGTCAAAATCAAGGTGCAGGAAAAGCCGTTTCAGGTTTTGCGTTTGGGCGCGCGTTACGATACGGAACGCGATACCCGCGGTTTTGTCGAGATCGGCGACGAAAATGCTTTCGGCGCCGGCGGTAAAATTTTTGCCTATCAGGAAATCGGCACGCGCGATCAACTGACGCGTTTGGCTTTGCGCAATGACCGCCTGCTGAAAACTTACATTAGTTTTTCCACCAATCTTTACCGCCATGTCCGCGAAAATGTCGTCTATCATAATTTGAGCCGCAAGGCTTTGGGCCAATATCAGGAGGAGCGCCTCGGATTCGACATGGCTCTCGGCCAGCATATTCGGCGATTCGGCGCGGTTTCCGGCGAGCTGCGACTGGAAGAAGTGAATTTGAAAAGTTTGGCCGGCGCCGGCTATCCGCCGGGAAATTCGACGTTGAGCGCTTTAATTCTCCGCTCCAGCGTCGATACGCGCGACCGCCTGCCGTTTCCGCGTCGCGGCCGTTTCGTGCATGCTTTTTATGAGAGTGTTTATGCGGATTGGGGCGCCAGAGTTTCTTTTTTTCGCTTCTTTTTAAAAATGGAAACGTTTCATTCGCGCGGGCCGCACACCTTTCGCCCGAAAATCAGCCTCGGCGTTTCCGATCAAACGACACCGTTCAGCGAGCAATTTCGTCTCGGCGGTCCGGACGAGATTTACGGTTTGCGCGATCAGGAATTGATCGGCCGCCATTTTGCCATCGGCAGTTTGGAATATCGCTACCTGCTTCGCCGCAAACCGCTGCCGAAACTGCATCTTAGTTGGCGTTACGATTTGAACGGATTGTGGATCGACAAACGCGACGCCAATTATCGCAAGGTTCATCACGCCTTCGGCGCCAGTCTCGCCTGCGAAACGCCGCTCGGGCCGATTAGCCTCGCTTATGGACGATATGAAAATACACGGCAGCGCGTTTATGTTAGCGCTGGATTCAATTTTTGAACGCGGACGGAATGGACACGCGCGGAATAATTTCTCCGTACAGAGCAAGTTTTCAATGACAGCGAAGCAAATGACCTAATGAACCGAGGCAAATGACGATTTTGGTTTTTATCGCGCGCACGTTAGTTGCCTGCCGCCGTCAATGCTGATCGTTTCTCCGGTTACCCAGCCGGCTTGTTCTCCCGCCAAAAAATAAATCAGCTCCGCAATTTCTTCCGACGTTCCCACGCGGCCGAGCGGATGCGTGGTTTTGGAATGCTCGAGAAACGCCGCATATTTTTTCTCATCAAAACCGCTGCGGCGATGCAGATTAGTGACGACGACGCCCGGATTGACCGCATTCACGCGAACGCCTTTCGATGCGAGTTCAAGCGCCGCGCAGCGCGTGAGTTGATCCAGCGCCGCTTTGCTCACACAATACGCCAACACATTCGGAAAACTGCGCAATCCCGTCACACTCGAAACGTTCACGATGTTGCCTCTGGTTTTGATGAGATGCGGAGCCGCGGCCTGCATGAGCTGGAAAATCACGCGCGCGTTGATATTCATCATTTGATCCCACTCCGCCAGCGTTGTCGTTTCAATACTGCCGGTCGCAATAATGCCGGCGGCATTTACCAAAACATCGATACGCGCAAATCGATTTTCCGCTGCCGCCACGATTTTTTGCGCAGCTTCTTCGGCGTACAAATCAACAGCGACAATCAAGCTTTCTCCGCCTTTTGATTTAATTTCGTTTTCAACTGCAGCAAGCGCTTCGTGATTTCTGCCAACTAAAACGATATTGTCTTTTGCTTCGGCGAATCGCAGCGCCGTGGCGCGGCCAATTCCGCTCGAAGCACCAGTGATGATAACACAACGCTTTTGCATGTGGAACTCCGTTTTTTATTCGAGAAAAAGATAATAGTTTTCCGGTTTTTTCAAAGCCAATTATGGATTAAAAAATTCGGCGATCTTCGGTGTATTCGGCGCGTTTCGGTGGAAATTAAAAACCGCGTGATACCTCCATTTATTTTCTTACACAAATTTCTTGAAAAGTTGATAGCAGTCTCGTATCTTTGAATCGATCTTTTAAATAATGAACAAAATTGAAATACAATGAAAGGATGACGATCATGCGGTTATTCAACAAAGTGACATTGATCACCGGCGCCGGCAGCGGCATTGGCCGCGAGTCGGCGTTGCTGTTTGCCAAAGAAGGCGCTAAAGTTGTCGTCGTCGACATTAATTCGACGGCGGGAGAAGAAACTGTTGCGCTCATCAAAACTGCGGATGGCGAGGCCGCATTCACTCGCGCCGATGTTGCGAAAGCTGCCGATGCTCGCGCGATGATCGAATTTGCCGAAAAAACTTACGGCCAACTCAACGTGCTTTTCAATAACGCCGGCATCTTTCCCGACGCCGATGGCTCAGTTTTGGAAACTGAAGAAGAAGTTTGGGATCTGGTGATGAACGTGAATTTGAAAGGCGTCTTTCTCGGCTGCAAATATGGCGTCCCCGCTTTGCTGCGCGCCGGCGGCGGCTCGATCATCAACACCGCTTCATTTGTCGCGTTGATGGGCGCAGCAACTTCGCAAATTGCTTACACGGCGAGCAAAGGCGGCGTGCTATCAATGACGCGCGAAATGGCTGTTGAATTTGCCCGAAAAAATATTCGTCTCAACGCCATTTGCCCCGGCCCAGTGGAAACGCCGCTGCTGGCGCAACTCTTTTCCGATCCGGCGCGAAGACATCGACGTTTGGTGCATATTCCGATGGGACGCTTGGCCCGCGCGCATGAAGTTGCGCAAGCTACGCTGTTTCTCGCGAGCGATGAATCAGCTTATGTCAACGGCGCAACGTTCACGGTCGATGGCGGTATTACGGCGGCCTATGTGACGCCGGAATGACCCCTGATTTTTATAAGATTATCTAACGTAACCAGCATACTGGTTAAAAAAGATTGATTTTAACCAGTATGCTGGTGATTTATCCGGCGAAAAAACGCGAGAACGGGAATTTCAAGGCCTGATCGCGGCGATGAAGCACTTGAAACAAAAGGAGGGCCTGCTTTTAACGGACGATGTCGAGCGTGAAGAGCAAGTCGAAAACCTGCGGATTCGCTTGCGGCCGATTTGGAAATTTCTTTTGGCATGATTGTGAAGAATTAGAGGGGCGAATCCTACCCAGCCAAACGCCCATTTGAAAAAATTGCAAAAATTTGATTGCTTGAATTCGAAAAAAATTCGTAAACTTGTTAAGGCGTTGTTACGCCGCAAACGCGAATGCGCCAGCATCAAAAAAAATCGGTTAAACTGGAAAGCTGAATTCCCTGTTCTTTGAGACGATGGCGCAATTCCTCGGAGGCTTCGTCGGCCACGAAGAATGCCAGCGAAAGAAGCTCGCAATGAGTTTTCTGCTGCATGAGCGTGCCGCGTTGCCGCAAGAGATCGAGGTCGTTGCTGTCGAGGCGCTTTGAATTCAATTTACATTCGCCAACTAAACATTGGCGCTCAATCTCCGACCAGACGACGACGTCGATTTGCGTTTGGCCGCGATCCCAATAACTGCCGATCTGCGTCGCCGGAAAAGGCAATTGATTTTTGCGATTCAATTCAATGAGGCGTTGTTGGATCATGCGCTCGAACCGCGGGCCGAGATAATTGGCGAAATCATTTTGAATGATTTGAGTTAAATAAGCCGTGTTGGCGATTTCGAGCGTGCTCAAATTTCGATAGACGTAACGAAACCAGAACGCCAAAAAATTATCATTGAGATAATACCGGCCATTCTTGCGGCCGCCGTTCGCCGCCACGGGTTCGCGGCGCTCGATAATTTGATAAATCGACGCCAGCTCGTCAAGATATTTGCTGGCGCTCGTCGTCGCGATGCCGGCCTGGCTGGCGATGGTGGACAATTGCGTATGCCCGCGCGCGATGGCTTCAAGAATCGAGAAATAAGTTGCGCTTTCTTTGCCGAACGCTTCGATCACGAGTTGCCGGCCTTCCTCGCGCAAAAGCGCATTCGGCTCCAAAATCAGCTCGCGAATGATCTCGTTCAGCTCGCGGCCAAAAAGTCCGGCGCGTTCCATCAAATCGTAATAGCGCGGAATGCCGCCAAACAGCGCATAATAATTCAGCAACGCCGTTTGCGGCGCGAGCTGATGATCCGCCAAAATTTGTTTGATCGTTGCCAGATCGAACGGCTCGATGCGCAGCTTGCCGGTGGGCCGATTGAACAACGGCTCGCGCTCGTCCTCAAAAATCTTTCGCATCAGCGAAAAGATCGACCCAATAACCAGCAAATGACCTTTGATCATTTCCTTGCGCGTGTCCCAAAACTTTTGGAGAATCGAAAAAACCGCCGGCTCGACTTGCTGAAAATTTTGAAACTCATCAAAAACGACGATGGCCGGCGATTGCTGCAAAAAGTCAAAGAGCACCGAAAAGAAAGCTTCAAAGGTTTCCAGTTTCGTTTGTTTGAGCAACGGCAGTTGAACGGAAAGTATCTCGGTAAACTCTTCCAATAAAGCCGGCGCATTTTTTTTCGAGACAAAAAAATAGAGCGCCGGCAAATCAATAGACTGCAAATAATGGCGAATCAGCGAGGTTTTGCCTACTTGCCGCCGTCCTAAAAGAATCGTAAAGTAGGCTGCCTGCGTAATTTTGTTTTGAATTTTATCGAGGTATGCTAACTCTTCTTCACGATTATAAAATTTCATAAAATTGAGGGCGTTTAATTTTCACCAATTCTATTTTGTATTATTCAAATTAGCATTATTCATTTGCAATGCAAGAAAATTTTATGGTTAAGCGAATCCTGTTATTGGGAATAATGTTGAGCGCCATTCCTTTTATAGTTTTTGGCCGGCAAACGAGCAGCGCCTTCACCGTCGCGCGGATCAAATATCACGGCGGCGGCGATTGGTACAACGATCCTTCGGCGATTCCGAATTTGCTCAAATTCATGCGCCAGCACACGACGATGAATTTGGCGAATGACGAACAGCATGTCGAGTTGACCGACGAAGCGCTGTTTTCGTATCCGGTGGTTTTTATAACGGGACACGGAAAAATTACTTTTTCACAGGAAGAAGCGCGGCGCTTTCGCGAGTATTTGCTCGGCGGCGGCTTTCTTTATGCCGACGATGATTACGGCATGGACAAATTCTTCCGCGAAGAAATGAAAAAAGTTTTTCCCGACAAGCAATGGGTCGAGATTCCCTTCAATCATCGGATTTATCATTGCCATTTCGATTTCCCCAACGGCGTGCCGAAGATCCACGAACACGATAGTCGCCCGCCAAAAGCGTTTGGCCTTTTTCACGAGGGTCGAATGATCGCCTATTACACCTGGGAAACCAACATTTCCGACGGCTGGCCCGATCCCAACATTCACGGCGACCCGCCGGCAGTGCGCGAACAAGCGCTGCAGATGGGAACGAATATTATGGTGTTTGCGTTGACTCAGTAGTAACCCCAGTTGGCTTGATTGACAAACGGTTGCAAAGTTTTTTTTAAAAAATTAAGGAGGAAGTGATATGGGAAAAATCATTGAAAAAATCAAAGTTGTCAACCTTGATGACGAAGCTCTGGCAAAGCAAGGGATCATCACACCCGATCAAATTCGCAGCGTTGAAACGGAGGCGCTCATCGACACCGGCGCAACGTTTCTCTGCCTGCGCAAGAGCTTGATCGATGAACTGCAGCTCGCACCGCTTTCGCAAAAATTAGTAAAAACGGCGAATGGCTCGGTAACACGAACAATTTATTCGGCGGTGACCATTCATCTGCGGGATCGCTTTGCCGTCGTTTATGTTTCGGAGATTCCGGATGACTGCCCAAACTTGTTGGGCCAGCTTCCATTGCAGAGCATGGATTGGGTGATCGATACAAGAAATGAAAAACTCATCGGCAATCCGGAGCACGGCGGGGAATGGGTGCTGGAGCAATACTGAGATACAAAAATGGAGATTCATGTATCAATCAATTCGAATTTTGCTGCGACTACGAAGCCGGAACAGTTACTTTGAAACGACGTTAATAACGACAAAATAAAAATGCCTTCCGAACAAATCTACGAACAACTTCTCGACCGCCTGCGCCAATTGCGGCGTCAAGATCGCCTGCACAAATGGCTGGCGACGTTTGGAATTTTTTTTATGGCGATTGCGGCGCTCGGCATCATTCTGCCGGTGCTGGCAAATATTGCCGCGCCGAGTTCGGGCATGCGTTGGTTCCTTTCCGGTGCCGGCTTGCTCGGATTTCTTTTTTTGCTGGCGCGATTTGTTTTGCTTGCGCCGGTAAAATGGTTTCTTCATCCCAATTCTCCTTCCGAAATCGACCTCGCGTTGCGCGTCGGCAACTCACATCCCGAAGTCAAAGATCGATTTGCGAATGCGCTGCAGGTTTATCATGAAACCGCGCAAGACAACCAAAACGGCGAGATCACGCGCCAGCTTGCGGGCACGGCGCTGCATGACGCTTATCAAACCGTTGAGCCGGTAATTTTCTCGCACATCATCGATCGTCGCACGCCGCAGCGACGATTATTGTTGGCAGCGTTCGCCATAATTTTTGCCGCCGTGATTTGGGGCCTCGCGCCGAATTTTATGGCGCAAGGCGCGGCGATTTTATTCACGCCGCATCGCTTGCCGCCGGAGCTGGCATTGCGATTTGAAGTTTCACCGGGCGATGCAGAAATTATTAAAGGACAGAATTTGCGGATCGTCGCGAACGTCAATCGACCGACAACCGATGACGCCAATATTGAATGGCGGCAAAGCGATGGCCGCGCTGTTGAACAAGCCGGCATGTCGCGCGCGTTATCCGCAGCAACAACGCAGTTTATGCATTCGCTGGAAAATATTCGCGAGTCGTTTTTGTATCGCGTTCGTCTCGGCAATGATAACAGCCGTTGGTACAACGTGAATGTGATCGAGCCGCCGATGGCGCGCTCGCTGCGCGTCACGGTAAATTTCCCGAATTACACCGGACGGCAGACGTTGGAGCTCGATGAAAATGTCGGCGATATTTTGGCGCTGCCGGGCTCGACCGTTTCCGTGCGCATGCGGCCCAACAAACCGGTGGAACAAGCCAGCATTGCTTTCAGTCACGGCGATGTGATGCCATTATCGGCGGACGGCGACGAGTATCGCGGCAAATTTACTGTGCGTCGACAGGGAACATATCAATTCGCATTGAAAGATCAGAAAGGTTTAACAAATGCGGATGCGATTCAATACCGCATTGAATTGGAAACCGATCAATCGCCGGCAGTGCAAATCACTTTTCCGGGGCGCGACATGGATCTCGATGAAAGCATGCGCATGCCGCTGGTGATCGAGGGCGAGGATGATTATGGCTTTTCAAAATTGCAAATCGTTTATGAAATTCTCGAAGCCGGCGCGCCGGAAGGCAAAAGCGCGACGCTTTCCATACCGATTGCAAATAAGAATAGCCGCGCTTTTCGCGAGCAGCCGATTTGGGAATTGGCGCAAGTCGATTTGCATCCGGAAGACGTGGTGCGTTATTACGCCGAAGTTTTCGACAATGATGTGATCTCCGGGCCAAAATCGGCGCGCAGCCAAACGTATCATCTGCGCTTCCCGTCGATGTATGAAATGTATCAGGAAATCGCCGGCGCGCAGGAAGAAGCGTCGCAGGATTTGCAGCAGATGTACGAGCAGGCGAAAAAGACGAAAGAGGAAATCGATCAACTGGCGCAGGAAATGAAAAAAGATCCCAATCTCAATTGGGAGCAAAAACAAAAACTCAGCGAAGGCGCGGGCGCGACGCAAAAAATGCAGGAGCAGATGCAGCAATTGCAGGAGAAGCTGCAGGAAATGGTCGACACGATGGAGCGCAACGACATGCTCAGCGGCGAGACGCTCGAAAAATATCTCGAGCTGCAAAAATTGCTGCAGGAAATGCAATCGCCGGAATTGCAAAAAGCGCTCGAAGAAATGCAGAAGGCCATGCAGAATGTCGATCCGGAAAAATTGCAGGAGGCGATGAAAAATTTTCAATTTTCGCAGGATGAATTTGTCAAAAGTTTGGAACGCACGATCAATTTGTTGAAGCAGGTGCAGGCTGAGCAAAAATTGGATGAGGCGATTAAAAAGACGGAAGATTTGTTGGAGCGCCAGCAAGAGGTCAATAAAGAAGCGGCGAAAAATCCTGCGCCGGAAAAACGCGATGAGCTGGCGGAAAAAGAAACGGGAATGAAAAACGACGCGCAATCGCTGGAAAAATCGCTGGGCGAATTGAGCAAGCTGATGCAGGAAACGCAGACGCCGTCGGAAAAAATCGACGCGGCAGCGCAGATGATGAACTCGCCCGATCTCGCCGGCGAAATGCAGCAGATGGCGAATCAAATGCAGCAGGGCAGCATGTCGCAGGCGCAGCAGAGCGGAAAACAAATTTCCGGGACGCTGCAGCAGATGCAGCAATCTTTGCAGGGCGCGCAAAAAGAAATGCGCGAAGGCCAAAACCGCGAAGTGATGCAAGCGCTGCAGCGCAGCTCGAACGATCTGTTGCAGCTTTCGAAGCAGCAGGAACAATTGATGAAACAATCGGGCGGCATGAATTCAAACTCGCCACAGTTCAATCAAAACGCCGATCGCCAGCAGGAATTGATGTCGGGATTGCAGCGCGTCGGCGAGCAGCTTTATCAGCTTTCGCAAAAAAGTTTTGCAGTGACGCCGGACATCGCGCGCGCGATGGGGAAGGCGATGAACGAGATGCAGGCGGCGCTCAACGAGTTGGAGCAGCGCAACGGGCAAGCCGCCGGCGAGAAGCAGGGGCAGGCGATGCAGGGACTCGATCAAGCCGTGGCGGGTTTGCGGCAATCGATGCAACAGGGCAGCGGCATGTCGATGGCGATGGGCTTCGAGCAATTCATGCAGCGCTTGATGGGATTGTCGGGACAACAACAGGGCATCAATCAGCAAACGCAGGGTCTCGGCGAGCAGGGCATGGAAGCGATGCAGCGGCAAGCCGCGATGGCGCGATTAGCGGCGGAACAGGCGGCGGTGAAAAAGAGTCTCGAGCAACTCTTGCAGGAATTTGGTCAGCGCAGCGAAGTTCTCGGCCGTCTCGACCAATCCGCGAAAGATATGGAAGATGTTGTGAAAGATTTGCAGCAGCGCCGCGCCGACCGCCAGACGATTCAACGCCAGCAACAAATTCTCTCGCGGCTTTTGGATGCGCAGCGCTCGATGCGCGAGCGCGATTACAGCAAAGAACGCGAGGCGCAAACCGGCAAAACTTATCGCGCTCTCGATCCGGGCAATTTGCCCGCCGATCTCGGCGAAAAAAAGAATCGTCTTTATGAAGATTTACTCCGCGCGTTGCGCGAAAATTATACGCCGGATTACAAGGCTTTGATTCAGCGGTATTTTGATGCGCTTACAAAGGAACAACAGGAAAGCAAAAAAGAAAATTAGTCAAAAAAGATAATGCGACAATTCGACAAAAAACAAAATCCCAAAATCATGCGACAATTATTGATTTTTCTTTTGCTCGTCGCGACTGCGGTTTTTAGTCAAACGCAGCAACCGAATGTTGCGCAGCTGCGGCTGGCGCAGGAATTTGAGCGGATGGGGCAATCTGATCGCGCCGCCGATATTTACGCGACGCTGTTCAATACCGATCCGCGCAACGGCTCGTATTATTTCGGCCTCAAGCGCATGTTGCTGCAATTGCGCCGTTATGATGATTTGACGACTGTCATCAACCGGCGTTTGGAAGTGATCGATGATATAAATACGCGCGTCGATCTCGGTGATGTCGATTTCAAACGTGGGCAGGCGGAACGCGCGCAGGCATTGTGGAAAGAGTTGCTGCAAAAAAATCCGCAGCCGGGAACGTTTGCCGCTGTTGCCAATGCGCTGGTTGAAAATCGCGCTTACGATGAAGCCATGCAAATTTATTTGCAAGCCAGACAGCAGTTGAACAATTCCTCTCTTTTCATGTTGGAGTTGGCCAATCTTTACACGCTGCGCGTGAATTATGAGGCGGCGACCGCCGAGTATTTGCGCTTTCTCGAAGCCAATCCGCGCCAGTTCCCGTTCGTGCAAAGCAAGATGAACGAGATGACGCGCGACGATGCGAAGAATCTTGAAGCGGTTGCGAAAACCATCGAAGCCGCGCTGCCGCAATCTTCGCAACCGCAGTCGTTGCAGCGCTTGCTCGCCGGAATTTTTATGCAAAGCCGTGAATATGGTCGCGCGCTAAATGCTTACCAAACTCTCGAGCGTCTCAGCACGGCGGCGGACAAAGCGAACGTCGGCAGCGAGATTTTTTCTTTTGCCGAGCAGGCGCGCAACGCCGGCGCTTTTGTGCACGCCGAGCAAGCCTATCAAATTATTTCGCGCGATTTGCCAAACTCGCCTTATTGGCTGCCGGCGCAATTCGGATTGGGACAGAGCTTGCAGGGGCAGGGCAAATACGCCGAAGCACAAGCTGCATTCAAAAGTGTTGTTGAAAAATCTTCGGGCAATCGCAATCCGTGGGCGCTGCGAGGATTGCTGGCTCAGGGTGAAATTCTTTTTGAAAATTTACGTGACGTGAAAAATGCGATTGCGATTTATCAGCAAATCAACGAACGCTTTGCGCAATTCGCCGGCAACGAGCGTCTCGAAGCGCTGTTCCGGCTCGGCGATTGTTATCTCGCGCTCGGCGATGAACGGCAGGCTGTCGATTGGTATGAGAAAGCGCGGCAATTCGGGCGCAACAATCAGCTCGTTTTGGATAAAGTGAATTATCGCGAAGCGAAACTGGCTTTTTATCAGGGACACTTTCGTGAAACCAAAAAATTATTGGAGGCCATCGCCGGTTCATCGCGTCCCGAAAATGAAACCGAAAGCATGGTGAACGATGCGCTCGAGTTGTTGTTGTTGCTCGATGCGAATATAGCGGATTCTGCCGGCGCGTTGTTGAGCTTTGCCCGCGCTGAGTATGCCAGTGTCCGAAACAATCAATCCGCTGCAATTGATACACTGGAAAATCTGCTCAAGAATTTTCCACAAGCTAACATTTTATCGCAAGCGCTTTTCAGTTTGGGAAATTTGTATGCGACTCAACAAAAGTTTGATGTGGCTATCGAGCGGTTCAATCAAATTCTCAGCCAGCACTCCGCCAGTGTCGTTGGCGACCGCGCCATGTTTCGATTGGCGGAAGTTCACGAAAACGGCCTGCGTGATTTGCGCAAAGCGCAGTCGCTTTACGAGCAATTGCTGAAAGATTATCCGCAAAGTTTGTATTTGGAAGAAGCGCGGCGACGGGCGCGGGAATTGGCGGAGAAGAATAAATCGTCGTAAATTTTTCCGTTATTGACAAAGCAATGAAGATTCAGTAAATTGATGAAACTTTTTTAAAACTCGAATCAAAATTCATTTGCACTTTTTCACATTGGTGAGAGTCGAATATGACTTATATCAAAATAGCTGAAAAGCATGATGCGAAGGGGCTTTATCTGCTCATGACCAATGGCACCGTGAGATGCCTGCCAGATAATGTTTACGTGGTCAATAAAGATCAGCTCAAGCTTCTTGATAAGCATAAAATTCATTATAAAAAACTAAAGCCGGGAGAAGTCCAGATAACTCAACCGAAAGCTTACAGCGATGAAGAAATATGAAATTTATCTGCCCATTAAATATAACGATGGGACAGACATCGAACTGGATAAATTTCGTCAGGTTAAGGTTACGCTTTCGGCATTATTTGGCGGGCTTACCATGAGCTCAATGGCGGTGCCATTTGAAGGAACCTGGATTCACCAGGGAATTGAATACAAAGACATGGTTATCAAGTTAGAAATCATAACTTCGGACGATGAAAAGATGGAAAATTTTTTTCAGAGATTTTAAGGAGACGCTTAAAGAAATTTTCCAGCAAAAAGAAATTTTGATCACCGTGCAAGAAGTCAAAACGCTTTAAGCGGGGCGCTTTATATTTTGGAGCTCTCTTTCATGCATCGATTTATCCGATTAATTATTTCACTGAGTTTGATACTTGCCGCTTCATCAGCATCAAGCCAGAAGCTGTTGATCCACATGGATCTCAAGCAAACCGATCATCTCAAAGCATACGGCGTCGCGTATTGGGCGCTCGATCACGGCGTGAATGTCGAGTGGCTGCTGAATTATCGCGGCGGCTCGTTTATGATCGATTACAATGCGGAGATCGAGCGCGAGTGCCGCGTGCGCGGGGTGGCGTTTTCAAATATCGGCGGTGAGGCGGCGCAGATTTATGCCGACATCGAAGCCGGCAATATGGAAGTGGTGCTGCTCGAAAAAGCGCCAGAGATCGGCATTTACACGCCGACGAATAAACAAGTGTGGGATGATGCGGTAACGTTGGCGCTAACGTATGCGGAGATTCCTTACAAAACCATTTGGGATGAAGAGGTGTTGCGCGGGGAGTTGGAGAAATATGATTGGCTGCATTTGCATCACGAAGATTTCACCGGGCAGTACGGCCGTTTTTATGCGAGCTTCAATGCGACGCCATGGTATCAGGAAGAAGTGGCGAAGAACGAAGAAATGGCGAGAAGGCTCGGATTTGCGAAAGTCTCCGAATTGAAACGCGCGGTGGCGCGCGCGATTAAAGAATATGTCGCGGCCGGCGGTTTTCTTTTTGCCATGTGCTCAGCCACCGATACCATCGATTTAACATTCGCGGCGGCGAGCACCGATATTTGCGCCAGCATTTTTGACGGCGATCCGCCTTCGCCCAACGCGCAGAATGAGCTGGATTTTTCGCAGACGTTGGCGTTTGAGAATTTCACGCTGGAGATGAATCCGCTGGTGTATGAGTTTTCCAACATTGATTTTCCGCCGAGCACGAACCCGCGCATGCGCAGCGCCGATGCGGATTATTTTACGCTGTTTGAATTTTCCGCGAAATACGATCCGGTGCCGACGATGCTCACGCAGGATCATGTTTCGGTGGTCAACGGTTTCATGGGACAAACCACTGGCTTCAAACGTTCGCTGATCAAAAAGTCCGTGACGATTTTGGCGGAAGTGCCGAACTCGGAAGAAATCAAATATATTCACGGCAATCTCGGCCGCGGCACGTTCACATTTTACGGCGGGCACGATCCCGAAGATTATCAGCACATGGTTTACGATCCGCCGACGCAGCTTTCACTCCACAAAAACTCGCCGGGGTATCGGCTGATATTAAATAACATTTTGTTTCCGGCGGCGAAGAAGAAGAAAAGAAAAACGTAGAGCGTGGGGGGAAGGGTGTAAAGCAAACTTTGTGTTTTTAGGTGGACGTTATCTCATTCTTCCAATGGCGGGTCATCCAAGATTTGTGGTCGAATAAGATTTATTTTCCCCGACATAACTTCGGCAAATTGGCTGAAATCGCGCAAAGCCGGTTTGATGCTGTCGTAAATTTTTTTTAAATCGACTTTGGCATAAGCATGCACAAGCAAATTCCTCATGCCGGCAGCATCCGATAAACGTTGCGCCAAATCTTCAGGAAGAATTTTCAACTCGCCCGCACGGAGAAAGGTTGTTTTTAGCGTGGTGGGCATATCTTCTTTTAACCGTGCAAACAAATTAAGAAGAATATCGCTGGCATTAATGACCAATAATTCCAGTAGGCGTTCGACACTAAAATTCATGCCTGCCTCAAACTCTTCGTAAGTGATATTCTCGAATTTTTGGAATTTTTCGAGATATCGCGTCATTTGCTCTAATTTATTTTCACCAATGAGTGACGACATACTTCTTTTTATCCACATATTTTAGGTCGAGAATCCGTTGGGCGAGGACACGCCGGCGCCAGCGCCGCAGCGGTTCCGTATCATCAAATATTTTGACGGCGAGAATGCGTTGTTCGATAAACAAATCAGGTTGCGATTCAAAAAGTGGTTTCCCGTGTTGAAAAATTTCCAACCGTAGAACCGGATCCATATCCTCTTCGATAACGACTAAATCAACTTCATAGCCGAAGAGGTCTTCCAATTCGCCATACAAGCTCAACAAGCGTTTTTTCGGATTGGGATCGGTCGCGGAAAACAGGGCAATATCGACGTCGCTATTCGGATGGGTTTTACCGATTGCCTGCGAGCCGAAGAGAATGCACAAGTCGATCTCGCGATCTTGACACCATTGTTTGATTTTGTCGGGTTCGGGAATTTTCATACTGAAAAGATACGGAACTGGCGCGGCAATGTCAATTATTAAATCTCTTGCATTTTCTGAGCTTTATGGCGGAATTGTTGGGCTTGATAAAACCCTGACGGCTTTTCCCTCACTCGATGATCATTAATTCCTGCAAGCGGGGGCGACCATATTCAGCACTACCGGTTTTCACGCAGAGATTCGGCAAGATATTGGCGACACCTTGACTATGTGTGTGTCCGCACAAAACTGTCAATTCGCACTCGGGGTGTTCTTTCATAATTTTTACTAATACCTCTCCAACTACTTTACAAGCGAAATGCGGCAGAAATTCGTCGTTGGAGATTTTGCCCTCGTGCCAACACGCCTCGCGGAACGGGGGCACATGCGTCAACAATATGATGTTTCTAAAATGCGCACAGACTTGAGGCAAAAAATTACGGAAGTGCGCCGCTGCTTCGTCTCCTAATTTTGCCAGTTGCATGAAGCGATGTTGCCGCGGCAAATCCGTCAATTCTTTAATAAGAAGATAATCATTTAACTCCACCTGCGAGGCGTTTCCATTTCCGAGACGCCCATCCGCCCATGAATCATGGCCAAGCAAGCACGTCGTCTTGGTTAATTGGACAATTCCTTGTTTCGATAGCCAGCGCAACCACGGCGCTGATTTTGTTATTTGCTCTGCGATTGCTCGAACTTGTGCTATGGAGCCGTGATAAAAATCATGATTTCCGAGCACGAAGTATATAGGACACTTTAGGCGTTTCTCAATGATTGTAAGGAATGATGCAAAGTTGAAAGCAATGCCAGTATCTCCTCCGACTAACACAACATCCGGATTAAAACCAGCGAGGTAGTCAACAAAGGGAAGCACCGCATCAGGTTCGAGAAATTCCAAATGAATATCGGTTAACCAAGCAATACGCGCCATAATCAACCCCCTATTTGTAAAACATCGGATATTTTTGCGGGTTCACCTCGTGCATCAGCTCGTACACCGTTTCAAAAATCGTTTCGACATTGGGCTTTGACCAGTAATCGCCGTCGGAGCCATAGGCTGGGCGATGCGCTTTGCCGGACAGCGTGCGCGGCTCTGAATCTAGCCAGCGATAGCCGTTTTGTTTCTCCAAAACTTCCTGCATCATATACGCCGTCGTGCCGCCGGGAACGTCTTCATCGACAAAAACAATGCGATTGGTTTTTTTGAGCGACTCAACAATCACGCCGTGAATATCAAAAGGTAAAAGAGTTTGCATGTCAATGACTTCAGCGTCAATGTTCGTTTTACTCAATAAATCCGCCGCTTCCATCACCAAGCGACAACACGCGCCGTATGTGACAATCGTAATATCTTTTCCGGTTCGAATGATTTCGGGCACGCCCAACGGCAAAGTGAATTCGCCGATATTGTCCGGCACTTTTTCTTTTATGCGATAGCCATTTAACACTTCGACGACAATCGCCGGATCTTCGGCGCGCAGCAGGGTGTTATAAAAGCCGGCGGCTTGTGTCATGTTGCGCGGCACGAGCACGTGCATGCCGCGAACGAGATGAATGATGCCCGCCATCGGCGAGCCGGCATGCCAGATCCCTTCGAGGCGATGGCCGCGTGTTCGGACGATGACCGGTGCTTTCTGGCCGCCTTTGGTGCGCCACTGCACCGTCGCAAGATCATCAGATAAAATTTGGAGCGCATATAAGATGTAATCCAAATATTGAATCTCCGCAATCGGGCGCAAGCCGCGCATCGCCATGCCGAGGGCTTGGCCGATGATCGTGCACTCACGAATGCCGGTGTCCGAAACGCGCAGCGCGCCGTATTTTTCCTGCAAGCCTTTGAAGCCTTGATTGACGTCGCCGAGTTTTCCGACATCTTCGCCGAAGGCAATCACGCACGGATCGCGGCCCAACGCCGCATCGAAGCAGAAATTCAGCACTTCGAAGCCATTCACCGTTGGAGATTTTTCCGAATAGATCGGCTTGATCTCCGGAACTTTCAGCGCCGAATCCGCCGCTTCATTATATAAATTTGAGCCGTAACGCGCGATATTGATCTCATCCTGTTTTTGCTTCCACGCCAGCAGATTTTGTTTTGCCAAAATTTTTTCTTCTCGCGTGGCGATGAGCGCTTCGCGAATCGCGACCATAATATCGCGGCGCAACGGATTCGGAATTGCCAAAAGCGCGTTTTTAATTTTATGCAGCTCCTCTGCGTGCGGCGAGCTTTGCGCCATTTCATCAATCATATTGGCAACCTCCTGACGCTCCATCAAAATCGGCGACAAATAAGCTTTCCACGCTTGATCGCGAATGCTCGCGACAAGCTTCACATCTTCTGATTCAAAACGATCCAACTCCGCTGCAGTGGAGATGCCATCCTCGATCATCCATTCTCGCATTTTCCGAATGCCGTCAAAATCTTCTTCCCATTGCAAGCGCTCTTTTGATTTATAGCGCTCGTGGCTTCCGGAAGTGGAGTGGCCCTGCGGCTGGGTGATTTCAATAACATGAACGATGGCCGGAACATGTTCTTTGCGGACAATGGCAGCGGCCTTCAAATACGTCTCAACCAACGCCGGATAATCCCAGCCTTTTACGGTATAAAGATCGAATCCGTCGCGCGCTGAGCTTGCCGAAGCGCCGCGTTTGCGTTGGAATCCTTTCAATAATTCGGAGATATTGGCTTTGGTAATTTGATATTCATTATGAACCGAAATGCCGTACTCGTCATCCCAGATCGACAATAGCACCGGCGCTTTGAGGACGCCGACGGCGTTGATCGATTCCCATAGCATGCCTTCGGCGCAGGTAGCATTGCCGATCGTGCCGAAAGCGATTTCGTTGCCATGATCGGAAAATTGTTTGAGATGCTGCAGCTCTTTCAATTCGCGATACAATCGCGAGGCATAACCGAGTCCTACAAGTCTGGGCATTTGCGAGCCGGTCGGGGAAACATCGGCGGAGCAATTGTACATCTCCATCAAATTTTTCCAACTGCCGTCGGGGTTCAAGCTGCGCGTGCTGAAATGCGCATTCATGGCGCGGCCGGCGCTGGCGGGATCGGCCTCGACGTCGGCATGCGCATACAATTGCGCAAAATATTCCTGCATGGTGTGCATGCCGAGGCTGAAAATTAACGTCTGATCGCGATAATAGCCTGAGCGGAAATCGCCTGCTCGAAAAGCTTTGGCGAGCGCGAGCTGCGGCACTTCTTTGCCGTCGCCGAAGATGCCAAACTTGGCTTTGCCGGACATGACTTCCTTGCGGCCGATGAGACTTACTTGCCGGCTTTGAAAGGCGAGGCGATAATCTTTAATGATTTCTTCCGGCGGCAATACCGTTGATGCAAGCCGCATCGTTTTATTTTTTTCATCCGTTTTCAATAGAGAGGTTTTGCCGTTTCGCTTTTGCCGTTTCGCTTTTTTAATCATGCTGCACCTATTTTATCGAGAAAATTCCAGATTTTTTTTCTGAGTTTTGCTGCGCAATGGCCTGCCTCACAATTTCTCCACCTCCACCCGCGCATCATTAAAACACGCGCCATCTCCCACCGAACTGAGGGTATCCGGTGCGAGCGCCGTTGCGGTTTGGCCATTCTTCGAAGCTTTCCGCCACGCGCCTTTGGGCAGGTTCACGACGCCGGGGCAAATCTGCTCGCTCAATTTCACGCGACACTGCACTTCGCCGTAATGATTGAAAACGCGCGCGGTGTCGCCGGTTTGCAGCGAGCGTGGTTTCGCATCGGCGGGATGCATGAATAAAAAAAGCTCCGGCATGTTATATTCCCCCAACGAGCTGCTGATCAATTTGTCGGTCGCCGGACTGATCAACGCCAGCGGAAAGCCGTTGGCGTGATCTTCCAAATATTCAAACGGATTTTCGCCGAGCACGGCGGGCGCGAGATGGGCTTTGGCGTCGCTCGTCCACGGCAATGAGGCGGCAAACTGGGTCGGCGTTGCTCCGGGAAAATCGAAGAAAGCAATTTTTTCTTTTTTCAATTTTTCAAAATTCAAATTTTTTATTCCGCCAATCGCATTCACCGCGCGGCGGAGATAACTTTCGGTGTCTTCTTGAAACGCCCGGTCATCCCAACCCATGGCGCGGCCGAGCCGGGCAAAAACTTCTTCATTCGGCTTCGCTTCGCCGAGCGGCGCGATCACCGGTTCCATGTATTGCAGCGCGTAACTGCCGTAGGCTTTTTTGATTTCTTTTTGCTCCAAAAAAGTGACCGCCGGCAGGAGAACGTCCGCATAAACCGCAGTGTCCGTCATGACTTGCTCGAACACCACCGTGAATAAATCTTCGCGCCGCAAGCCTTTCATCACGGCGTTCTGATTCGGAATGGTCGCCGCCGGATTGCAATTATAAACGAAGATGGCTTTAACCGGCGGATTATTTTCTTCGAGCAAAATTTTGCCGAGCAAACTCATATTACAGCGTTTTCTAATTGCGTGAATAGGAATAGCCACAATGTTCAAACCAACCAAGTATATCGGTTGGCGAAACCTTGTTGATGGCTCGTCGCAAGGAATTACCAAGTTTTCTTTGTGTGG
>Ga0247727_10005047_pt1 | contig 27251 bp, 25 predicted proteins | sample WisWelCaveWW1625_FD_202498 | JGI IMG/M metagenome (GOLD analysis project Ga0247727, IMG submission 202498) | Biofilm microbial communities from Wishing Well Cave, Virginia, United States - WW16-25 | ecosystem: Environmental > Aquatic > Deep subsurface > Groundwater > Cave microbial mat | place...
GTAATCTCTTCGGCCTCGGTGATGACGGCGGCAAACGTGTCGGCAATGGCGTCTTTCACCATTTGACGATTTTCGATCACGTCGATCCAGTTATCGGCGTCACCGCCGGAGCCGTGGGAAAAATAGACGACGCCTTTGTAGTTGGCGGGAAAATAATAATACACGTCTTTCAGATTGTTGACGCCGCGAATCTGTTCAAGTTTGATGGTGTAGGGCGCGACGCTGCGGAAGTTGGCCGTGATCATGGTGCTGCCGGCCGGCATCACCAAAGTCGTATGCCACTCACCGAGGTCGGCTAAGTTGTTGGTGTTGCCGGTCCATTTATCGAAGACGCTGTTCGCCGGAATCTCTTTCGACCAGACGTGAACGGTATCGCCGGCGCGGTAATTCCCGCTGCCGTAGCCGTTGCTCACGGCAAGGTCGAACGTCTGCGCCTGGCCGGTGACGGCCAATAACGACGTGATGAGAAGGAAGAGATATTTTTTCATAAAACCTCCGCAATGAAAGTAGCGCCCCGCTGTTGCGGGGCAAAGTTTGACTTGCGAAAATGATTTTTACAATACTTCACGAATTTGCAGACTGGAAGTCTGCGCTACATTTGCGTCGTTGCGAATTTCGTAGCGCAGGCATCCTGCCTGCAGAGATTGGCTCGCAAGAAAACGCTCTTTGCAATAAGCAAGGCTTCTGCAGACTGGAAGTCTGCGCTACGTTTGCGTCATTGCGAATATCGTAGCGCAGGCATCCTGCCTGCTTGAATTTGACTGACGAAAATGGTCTTTCCAATACTTCACGAATCTGCAGACTGGAAGTCTGCGCTACGCGTTCGCCGCACCGGAATCCTTTTGTGCGAAAGCGCTTGAAAACTTCCAATCTTCCGGCCTGGCACACAACCCCGCAGTGACCGGATTATTTATCGTATACTCGCAAATCAGATAAAACTCTTTATCATCGCGCACGAGATGATCGTATGCTTCAATTTGCCAAAACGGCTCGCCGACTCTTCCCAAAATCCGATTCGCCTCGTTGGCAGTGTACGATTTCCAACTGTGCAGAATAGAACTCAACGTCCACTTGTCGCGCGGCGTCACCATGACGTGCCCGTGATTCGGCATGACCACCCATGCGTGCAAATCGTAACGCTTTCCTTCGAAAAACTGGATCGCCTTGGCCACCAGTTCGCCAATATCATCGCGTTTGAGCCAGCACGCGCCCATGCCGGTATCGAGATAGACTTGCATGCGCTTCGAGTATTGCCGTTTCCACTGCTCGGCAAGTTCTTTTGGAGCGATCTTCTTCGAGGCCTGTTGCTTTTCCCACGCTTTTCGTTCTTCTTCCAACTTGTTTAAAACCTCCTGCGGCAGACTGTCGTGCAAGCGCAAAGTGACCCAATAAGTTCCGCCTTCCACTTTTAAATGCGGAAGATAACCACGCGTATGATAGCCGGTGAGAAGGTGCGGTTGCAAAAGCTGTGATGTAGCGCCCCGCGGCACGGGGCTTTGTTGCTCGTCGCGTTCTTTTTTGCTGTCGTTAGTTTGTTGGTTCATGCTTTTTCCCTTTCCCGTTTTATCGCAGGCTGGAAGCCTGCGCTACGTTTGCGTCACGATTTAAAGCGTAACGTAGGCATCCTGCCTGCAGAGATTGGCTCCCGAGAAAATACTCTTTGCAAAACTCAATAAGCCTGCAGGCTGGAAGCCTGCGCTACGATCTTATTTTACCGTGATCTTCGCCACACCGCCGCTCCACGTGCTGATCTTGTTCGAGGTGAGCCACGTGCGCGCTGCGGAAAGATTGCGCAGATACGCGTCAAAGAAAGCGATGCCCGCAGCGCTGACATATTCTTCGAGCTTGACATCTCCCGTCACCGGATTCAATCCGAACGTGCCGTGCGTTGCGTTCGGCGAGTCGAGATAGTTGAGATACTTGTCCGGCGGCGGCATGCGATTGAACGGATCGAGCCGGCCGGCCGCATCTTCATTCGCGGAGTTGTCGGCTGCACCGGTCTCGACCATTACGGGGACGACGGTGTTGTTCCAAGAAGTTGCCGTCATGCCGAGCCGCCCGATGCCCTGCGGCGAACACGCCAGAAAAGCTTTGAGGCGCGTGTCGGCTGATTTCATGTTGTGTACGCTCGGCGAAACATCGACCAACGCGTCGGCCAGACTCATCACCGTGTGCGCACCGCCGGAATGTCCGCCCACGCCGATGCGATTACGATCAAATTTCAATCCCGAGGCATTTTCGATGGCAATAAAATCATTCACCACCGCGCTGGCGTCGCGAGGGCGATTGTACCACAACACGCCGAGCGTGCCGCCTTCGGAAACTTCCTTCGTGAAATCCAGCGGCTCGCATTCGCTCGCGGGAATGCCGAGAATGGTGCAATGCGCATTGTACGCATCATCGTCGTGCGCCAGATGAATCACCGCATAACCTGCGCCGGCCAATGCTTCGCCCCATTCGTTGTAACTGTTTTGCCCATTCGGATTCGGGCCGCCGCCGTGCGACCAAATGATCACCGGCAGCGGGCTCGGCGCGCTGCGCGGATAGCGAATCAGAATTTTAATATTGCGATTGCGCGTCGCCTCGCGCACTGTGTAATTGTCGAAGATGGCGACTTGATACGTGTTCGGACTTTTGTAGGCGCTGTCAGCCGGGTCTTCAGGTTTGGGATCGGTGCCGTTGTCCTTATTGCAAGCGATGAGGGTGAGCAAGAGCATACAGCCAATTGCCGCCGCTCGCAAGCGATCTAATTTTGTTGTCGGTGTCATCTGAAGTCTCCTTTATTTGAGCAAAAACGCTTTGTGAAACCGTAACGCCGGCATCCTGCCTGCAGAGATCGTCTCGCGAGAAAACGCTTCTCTGCAATATGCAACCCTGCTGCAGACTGGAAGTCTGCGCTACGATTTATTTCATCAAAACCGCTTTGCGCGTTTGCGAAAATTTGCCCGCGGTGATTTTGTAGAAATAAAGACCAGTCGTTGTCTCGCGCGGCGTAAACGTCACGGCGTGATTTCCCGCTGCGAGATTGCTATCCACCAACGTCGCCACTTCCCGGCCATTCAACAAAAAGCAAAGTCGGACTTGCGCGCTACCATTTTGAATAATTCGGGAAATCATTCGGCGCAAGTCCGACTTTACGCATTACGTTTTAAACCTTACGTTTTACGTCTAATTTTTCGGCTTCTCGTGCGTCGTCTTCTTCGCTTTCACCATCGTCTTCTTGCCATGCTCCGTCTTCGTCGTTTTCTTTACGCCTTTGACCGTCGTCTCCTTGCCGGTTTTTGGATTGTGCACTTCGACTTTGCTCGCTTTGACTGTGGCGGTTCTATCGCCGCCGCGGGTGACGCGCGTCTGCTTTTTCACCAGTGTCGAAGAAGAGGCATGGTAATTGACTTTCGTCACGCGCGTGACGCGAGTGGTATGCGTGACATGAAACGTCGGGCGCGTCGTGAATCTAACCGTGCGCGTGCGATAAACATGCGCCGCCACCGGACGCCACGGATGCCACCAGCGCGGGTAAACTCCGAAATAGAAGGCCGAGCGATACGGATGATAAACCGGCCGGAAAATCCACGGAATGATCGGCCACGTATGAACGTGCACCTGCACTGGCGCGATGTAGTAATCGACGCCGTAGATGACTTCGTTGCCGCGAATTTGCATGTTGTAATCTTCCTCGCCGTTTTTCTCCACATCGATGGTGGCGACATCCTGAAGCTCATTTTCACCGAGCGGCACTTGCAGGACGATCACGTGCGCGTCGTCGGCAGCTTCTTCCATCACGCGAATGAAATCAACGTCGCCGTTATCATCGAGATCAAGATTGTTAATCCCGACTTCGGGATCGTTGAGCGACTTCTCAAACTCCTCTAAATCTTTAGCGTCTTTGAACAATTCCGCCACCGCTTGCAAATCCAAACCTTCCGCCGCTTCCGCAGTCGGCGCCACAACGGTGACATCCTGCGAAAAAGCGGAACTGCTCAGAACACTGATTGCACAAAATAGTGCTGCGAGAATGCTTGTTTTCGGTTTCACGTTTTCTCCTTATGGTAATTGGTTTGAAATTCAATTTACTCCTACTCGTACTCTTTCTCATACTCTTACTCGCCTTTGGGAATTTCAAAAGCGAGTAAGAGTAGGAGTAAGATTACGAGTAGATTATTCCGGCGGATATTCTTCCAAAATCTTCGCAATCGTATCGTCGATTTTCTCTTTGGCAACAGAATCGTTCGCTTCGCCTTTCGCCCAGCCGCGCCAAACCAGCTCTTTTTCTTTGGCATCGACGAGATCAACGACTAACGTGCCTTGTTGATATTCACGGACCGTCGTGCGCGTTCCGACGCGACGCCCGTAGCGGCCATAACGATAGCCGTAGGTATCGACGTCGATTTTATCTTTGACATTCGTGTGATACGCCACGAGCAAATCCGGCTTGCTCACGGATTGCTTCTGCAAACCTTTGGCAACGAGTTGCTGTTCAATCGCGGCTTCGACCCGCTTTTCATTCAGCGGATTGCCGCCGGGTTTGTTGGGATGCGGCATGAAATCAAACGTCTTGTATGCCGCGAAATTCGCGTTGGCATCAAAATCGGATTTGACCGTAACCGACGAGCAACTCATTAGTCCGCTCATTAAGAGCAGACATAAGATGAAACGCGAGGCTTGCATGAGGTTATCCTCCTCGGATAGTTGTTACAGATTTTGGCATTATTCGTTTAAATCACATCTGTCTTTATATTTTACAACGGGCATGCCATATTTGTCAAAACACTCAAACGTCGTTAAATATAAGAATTTTTTAATTGAATGCAAGGTGAACAAAAATTCTTTTGGCATAGTCTGTACGAACTGGTGCAAAAAGCATGTCCGGCATCGTTTCATCGTTTATTACAAAATAAATTGCCCCGCCGATCATCTCTTTCAACTGTGCAATTCTATGTTTGTGCGGCTTCTTTTTGCCAAAGTCTCACGGCGCATTTTTCACGGCCGGGATAGTCAGTAAATTCTTTCACGGGCACGACGCAAAAATGCTTTGACAAACAAGCGCGTTTTTGTTATTTTAATTGAAACAGTTAAATTATACAAATCCGGATAATTTCTGATTATGTTGCAACAACCACAATACGGTGAATCCCCCTTTTTCTACCGCCGTCGCGCGACGCATGAAGTGAAAGTCGGCGACGCCGGCATCGGCGGCGATAATCCCATTCGCGTGCAATCGATGACGATTGCCGATACAATGGACACGGCGGCAACCGTGAAAGAAGCCATTGAATTAGTCGAAGCCGGCTGCGAAATCGTGCGCATCACCGCGCCATCGTTGAATGAAGCGGAAAATTTGAAAAATATCAAAGCCGAATTGCGCCGGCAAAACATTCGCGTGCCGCTCGTCGCTGATATTCATTATACTCCGAATGCGGCGCTGATTGCGGCGGCCATTGTCGAGAAAGTCCGCATCAATCCCGGCAATTACGCGGATAAAAAAAAATTCGCGATCTGGGAATATACCGACGAGGAATATCAGGACGAGCTGGAGCGTGTCGCGGAAAGATTTTTGCCGTTGGTGAAAAAATGTAAAGCAAACGGCGTGGCGATGCGCATCGGCGTCAATCACGGCTCGCTGTCGGATCGCATCATGAACCGCTTCGGCGACACACCCGCCGGCATGGTGGAATCGGCGTTGGAATTTATTCGCATCTGTGAAACGCACGATTATCGCGATCTCGTTATCTCGATGAAGTCATCCAATCCGCAAGTGATGATTCAAGCCTATCGTTTGCTCGCCGCGCGCATGAGTGAGCTTGGCATGACGTATCCATTTCATCTCGGCGTTACCGAGGCCGGCGACGGCGAAGATGGCCGCATCAAATCGGCGGTCGGCATCGGCTCGTTGTTGGAAGACGGCATCGGCGACACGATTCGCGTTTCGCTTACCGAAGATTCGGTTTATGAAGTGCCGGTCGCTTTTGCGCTGGTTAAAAAATTCAATGATCTCCGGAAAAAAGCTGCGCCGTCTCCATCTATTCCGCTGCCGATTTCGGAAACGGAGTATTTTCAAAAAACAAATCCGTACGCGTACAATCGGCGCGAAACAACGCGCGTAAATTTAGCCGATAGTTCTTTTGGAGAAAAAGAACTCGTGCGCGTCGGTTTGGCTTTGCGAGAAACCGGCGTTCATGAAGATGAACTGCGCGCAATTGGCGTTGTGAAGCAAAATATCTCATTGCCGGTCTTCGGCGCGCAATCGGCAAATGATGACGCCACAAAGGTTGAGTTTCTCGAAATTAGATCGACCAACGGCTTCATATCAAAGCTTGAAAAAACTTTGCCGGTTGCATTAAATTGGGAAACGTTGAATGGCGAAGTTTCAAAGCAGCCGGAAATAATTTTGGTCAACGCGGGTTCGCTGTCTGTCGCTGAAATAAAAAAGATGCAGCAGCAAGCGAAAGATCGACGCACCATTATTGAAGCATTATTTACAATTGAAACCATCGCCGATGGCAGCGCCTTTGAAAAACTGCACTGGCTGGTCAAAGCAACGCCGGGAGAGAGTTTTCAGAACTGGTTGGTTGGCATCGAATTGCGCGCCGGCGAAATCGGCGAGGTCGGATTAGCCCGCGCGTTTGTGGCTTATCTCGATAAACTCGGCGCGAATATTCCGATTATTTGGCGCTATCGCGTTCCGGAAAATTATTCCAACTGGCTCACCGACGCCGGCTCGCAAATCGGCAGCTTGCTCTGTGATGGCTTCGGCGACGCCATTTTAGTTTACGGCGATATTCGTTTGCAGCAAGCTTTGCGCTTCAGCTACAATCTTTTGCAGGCGACGCGATTGCGCATTTCCAAAACCGAATTCATCTCGTGTCCGAGCTGCGGCCGCACGCAGTTCAATTTGCAGATGACGACGGAGCGCATCAAACAAAAAACCGGCCATCTCAAAGGCGTGAAAATCGCGATCATGGGCTGCATCGTCAACGGCCCCGGCGAAATGGCCGACGCGGATTTCGGCTACGTCGGCACCGGCCCGAAAAAAATTAATTTGTATGTTGGCAAGGAAATCGTCGAAAGAAATATTCCGGAAGAATTGGCGGATGGGAAGTTGATTGAGTTGATTAAGAAATATGGGAAGTGGGTGGAGCCAGTATAGAGACAAGGGCAGCGGCAATAACACTCTTGTAAAAATTTTTCCTGTTTTGTTTAAAAAACTGTAAGGTGGTTGCGTATATATTTATAGAGAGGTGCTCAGACGGCTGTTGAGCGCTTTTCCAAGAGGAGAAGGATTTCTACGATGGGCAGAATTTCTACAAAGATGAAGGAGGAATTCGATCATCCTGATTTTGTGAAACGTTTGAAGGCAGGAAATGAATCCGCCTATCGGGAACTGGTCGATAGCTTCTTGCCGTGGTCCAAAAGTTATGTCAAAAAAAGATATGGCCTTTCTGACGAAGACGCGAGAGACGTTACCCAAGATTTTTTCCAACGTCTCGTTGAAAAGATCGAGCAGTATGACGAAAACGAAGGAAGGTTTTTGGCCTGGGCGTTTCAAATACTACGAAATCTTGCCGTGGATTGGCTCCGGCATTACAAAATGCTTGATCGGACCTCTCTTGATTCCGTGCAAATAGACAATCTGGCGCTATCGTATGAAGACGATCCGACGACAAACCCAATAGATGATCTCTCGCCGCTTGAAAAATTGCCGCCCGAAGTTCGCACGGCTTTCTTGCGACTGAACGATCATTACCAACAATTTTTAGGCTTGATGCTTTTGGGAAAGCCTGATGAATCAATCAGGCAAATATTAAAAATTCCGAGCGAAGGCGCATTGTGGACGCTACGGTCGCGAGCGTTGACGAAATTAAAAGAAGAAGTTGAGAAAATTAAATTAACAACGTGAGGGCAATCATGGACAAACAAGATAAAGAGTTGGCCGCTTTTGAAAAATATTTGCTCTCGTTTATGAACGAGGCAACCCCGAGCACGCCGTTGACCGGCGACGAAGTCATTGCCATTCTCAACAACTATGGTCCGCCGAAAGAGGTTTCTGCGGAGGAAAGAGAACAGGCGGTCCAGCGCATGAAAGAAACGCGCGCGCGGCGGCTGGAGGTCGCAAGCAAAATGCAAAATCCCGAGCAAATCCAGTCTCTCGGCGAGCTGCTCCAATTATTTTGTGAATGGAAACATCTTCCCTCGTTTTGGTTGGCGCGGTTGCTGAATATGTCCGAAGGTCATCTTGAGGCGCATCGTCAGGAAAAAGTTTCTCCCGAGGAATTAGGGAAGGAACAAATTCTGAATTTTGCTGCGCTGGCCGGCATTGGCATTCCAAGCATATTGGCGATTATCGAAAGAACATTTAAACGGCTGCAATCAAAGTCCGCCACCAATTTGGCTGCCGGACACACAAAGATCTATAAAGAAGCAACAGATCCGCAACGGCTGAAGGTTATGGAGAGTGGCGCGACTGAAACGCCGTTAAAATTGGGCGGAACCGATGAGACAACACAACAAAAGGGAGGCTGGGAAGCTCTTCGCGAGGCGATATTACAGGAAGCGGAAAAAGAAGTTTTGTTGTTGAACCAATCCAACCAGTGTCTCACCATACGAGACGAATCACAACGCCAATATGCCAATGATTTGCTTCAGCAAATCTGAGGAATCAATTATGGACATCAACTCAAAACGAATCGAGGAGCTGGCCGAAAAAGTTCTGCGTGAGGCCGAAATGATAAAAGCGCCGGCGCCGGTTCAGGACATTGCCAGGCATTACGGTTTTCGTGTCGTGCTTTTAGATCAGCCGCCGGATAAATTTTCCGGCATTTTGCACCGCGCTAAAAAGGCTATCGGCATTAACAAGCATCACCTTCCGGCGCGACAAAGGTTTGCTTTGAGCCATGAATTGGGCCATTATTTTTTGGATCATCCCGACGCCGGCGAGGAAATTCCCGATGAAGAAGGCGGAGCGAGACGACGGCTTTACGAAGCGGAGGCCGATGAATTTGCGGGGGAGCTGCTCGTGCCGCGAGAATTGCTGAAAGCCGCTTTAAGAGAAGGCGCTGATCTTGAGGCGCTGCGCCTGAAATTTCAGGTGAGCCGGCATGTCGTGGCGACGCAGCTTGTCAAGTATGGATTTTTGGCGAAGGGAACTTCATGACCGAGCTGATTTGGGAAGGCAAATACAAAGACAATAAAAAAGTCGCGCCGGTGCGGATTGCGCTGCCGTTTCAGACGATTGAGACGGTGAATGAAAGCGCCGCCGACCGCGCGCGTAATTTGGATTTGTTTGCCACCGGTCTGGAAACCGATTGGCGCAACCGTTTGATTTGGGGCGACAAAAAATACGCGCTCCCTTCTCTCCTGCCGGAGTTTGCCGACAAAGTGAATCTCATTTACATCGACCCGCCGTTTGACACGGGCGCGGATTTCTCTTTTACCGCCACGATTCCTGATCACCCCGATACTGAAGAAGACGAAACCACTTCGTTTGTGAAACAGCCTTCGATCATCGAGCAGAAAGCTTATCGCGACACATGGGCCGCGGGCTGGATTCGTACTTGCAGTGGTTTTATGAAACCGCGGTTTTGCTGCGCGATTTGCTGGCAGATGACGGGAGTATTTATCTGCATTTGGATTGGCATGTGGGGCATTATGTGAAAACTACAATGGACGAAATTTTTGGTCATGAAAATTTTTTGAATGAGATTGTCTGGTCATATTTTGCTTTTAAAAGGAAAACGGCAAAGAAATTCCCAATGAAGCATGACACGATAATGTCATGGACAAAAACAGATCATTACAGATGGAATACACAGTTCAAACCGCACAGAGAAGAATATCTTAAGCGATGGAAAAAAGACGAGAAAGGCCGCTATTACCGTGACGATGTTAATCCGACTAAAGGCGGAACCAGAATTATTTATCTTGATGAGATTGAAGGCGACATTGTTGATTCAGTTTGGGATGACATTCCACCCGTGAATCCAGTTGCCCAAGAGAGAACAGATTACGCTACTCAAAAACCCGAAGCCCTGCTTGAACGCATCATCAAAGCCTCTTCCAACGAAGGCGATTTGGTGCTCGATTGTTTCTGCGGCAGCGGCACGATGGCAGCGGTGGCAGAGAAACTCAATCGCCGATGGATCGCCTGCGATCTCGGGCGCTTTGCCATTCACACCACACGCAAAAGATTGTTGGGCATTCCCAATGTCAAGCCGTTCGTGGTGCAGAATCTTGGCAAGTATGAACGACAGGCGTGGCAGGCGGCGGAGTTTGCTTCTCTCGAAGATCAAAGAGAGCGGGAAATCCGCTATCGCAAATTCATTCTCGAGCTTTATCATGCAGAGCCGGTGAATGGGCACACGTGGCTGCACGGCATTAAAAGCGGGCGGATGGTGCATGTCGGCGCGGTGGATGCGCCGGTGACGCTGGCGGATGTGAAAGCGATTGCCGCCGAAATTTGGCGCGCGATTGGCAAAGGCAAAGACTCGCCGCAAGAAGCCGGCGTTGATGTGCTCGGCTGGGAATTTGCGTTTGAGTTAAATGAGCTGGCGCGGCAAGTTGCGGCGGAAGCGCGGGTCGATATTCGCTTCAAAAAAATCCCGCGCGAAGTGTTGGAGAAGCGCGCCGTCGAGCAGGGCGATATTCATTTCTTCGAGCTGGCGGCGTTGAGCGTCGATCTCAAAACCAAAAAGAAAGGCGAAAATACCGCCGTCACGCTCAAGCTCAAAGATTTCATCCCGCCGCACGACGACGTGCCGCAGGACGTGCTGAAAGCCATTTCGCACTGGAGCCAGTGGATCGACTACTGGGCGGTGGATTGGAATTACAAGGGCGATACGTTTCACAACGAGTGGCAGAGTTATCGCTCGCGAAAGGGCAATGATTTTGTGCTGGAAACTTCGCGCGCGTATGAGAATGCCGGCACGTATTCCATTGTGATTAAAGTCATCGACATTTTGGGGAATGATACGACGAAGACGGAACGGGTGGAGGTTGTGAAATAAATTCGCGCTTTCATTTTTGAAGTTTTGTGCGTATCTTGGAAAAACGTGAAGTCGGACTTGCGCATGGATTTTGTGAAAATAGAAAGATCGGCGAGCGCAAGTCCGACTTCGCCCAAACTCGGGGCATTTATGAGCAAGCATTACAAAAACCCGCCGCTGCTCGAGGCCGTCTGCGAATTTAAATTCCAGCCGAACTCGAGCTGGAATTCCGCCATTCCCGATTTGATTTATGAAAAAGTGCAAGCGGAATTTCCGCAACGCGAGTCGATGAACGGCTTGAGCGGGGAAGAGCCGGCGCCGAGTGCAAAGACAAAATTTTTTCGCGCCGACGGTTCCGCGCTATTGCAAGTGTCGTCTAAACTTTTGGCGGTCAATCAACTCCAGCCTTATCCAACGTGGGCGCAATTTAAAAAAACGATTTTGGAAGCTTATTCGCTTTATCGCGAGATCGCCCACCCCGCGAGCATGACTCGCCTCGGCTTGCGTTACATCAATCAAATCGAAATTCCAGAAACCAATATCGAGATTAGCCGCTATCTGCGCGGCTGTCCGGAGGGTTATCACAAATTATTTTTGAGCACGAATTTTCCTTTTGCAGCGGAGCGGGAAAATCTGGCAATGATCCTTGCCCATGTCCCGCATAGCGAAGGCGATTTCTTGCGTTTTTATTTGGATTTGGATTATGGGGCATTTCCGATGGCAGCAGAGGAAATCGGCCCCGTGTTGGAGCGCGCGCACGATCGCATCGAGCAGATTTTTGAAGCGAGCATTACGGATGAAACCCGCCGGCTATTTGGATGGGAAAGAAAAGCAAAACCCTATCGCGACACGCAAGCGTCGCCGGCGGTCGATGTTGTTCGCGAAACGCAAGCGCCGTATGGCAAGCCGGCAGCGGCTACGGCCTGGCAAAATTTTTTGCCGGCGCTGTCCATTGCTGAACCCGCTGCGTCAAAAGCCACGGCTTCTGCAGTTGCAAAAAATTTTGCCGCGTTTTACGATGAGCGCCTGCAAGAGCTTGGCGAGAAAGTCGGAAAAGCGATGAGGGAGCGAGGAGCAGAACGCTGGGAACGAGAGTTGGAAATGGACGACATTGTGTTCAAGGAACCGGAGGCGCCCACCTATCGAATCAAAGGCATTTTGAATTATGTCGGTCGTGAGGAGCCGCCGACTTATCAGCTCGAGGCGGTGGAGGAAGACTAAATGAGCGATGATCCGAGCGGCGTCTCGTCGAAGGTGATGATTTGGAGCAGGGTGACCTCTTCGAAGCATGCCCGGTTTTTGCTATTGGCTTGCCATTCTCATTTGAGCAGTATCGCACCGCGGGCGCAAGCGCGCCTTTTGATGTTTTGGAACGCGACGTGATTACGATAACCCAATCTTGCGATCTTGCCAAAGAATATTCTAAAGTGCAGGAAGCCCTCCTGTGTCCGGTTTGGGATTTGGAAAAATTTTCAGAGAAAAACGAATATGTTCGCCAGATGAAAAGCCGTGAAGATATTCGACAAGGCAAGCAACCTGGTTACCACATGCTGAACGCCTGTGATTTGCCGGATTTTGAGCGCTCAATTCGATTAGTTGATTTTCACCGCGTCTTTTCCATGCCGTTGGAATTTATGCACGGCTTGGCGCAAGCACGAGGCAAACGTCTTCGTTTATTGCCGCCATATCGCGAACATTTAGGGCAAGCCTTTGCGCGCTATTTTATGCGCGTCGGATTGCCGGTTGACATTCCTTCCTTTCGCAAGTGAAGTCCGGCTTGGGAACGATTTCTCTCCAATTCACAAAACCCTGTCGCCCAAACCGGACTTCGCCTATTCTCGGAAAACTTTATGCCGCGCCGCAAAAAAGATTCAAATCCTTCCCAACAAGACATTCTCGACGTTGCAGTCAAATTGCACACGGCGCCGTGCGTTCCGGCGTTGCGCGAGGCCGTGAAAAAATGGCGCGACGAAGGTTACAAGGGCGTCACCGACACGACGCGGCTGCTGCTCAATCATTGGTTCAAAACCGATCATCGTTGGCCCAACGGCCAGCCGTTCGCTTATCATTCTTTCCAGCGCGAAGCGATTGAGACGCTGATTTATGTTTGGGAAATCGAGAAAGTGCGCCGCCGCAAAACGTTGCTGGAACGCTACGCGCAAAATTTGCAAAACGTGCGGCTATCGCCGTATGATGAATTTGCGCGCTACTGCATTAAAATGGCGACGGGCAGCGGCAAGACGAAAATCATGTCGCTCGCCATCGTTTGGCAATTCATGAACGCGAGGCGCGAGCCGGAAGAAATCAGCCGCGATTACGCGCGCACGTTTTTGATTATCGCGCCGAACGTTATCGTTTTCGAGCGCCTGAAAACCGATTTTGAAAGTGGGCGAATTTTTCGCGTCGATCCGCTTTATCCAAAATCATTGGAGATTTTTTGGGATTTTGATTGCGTGCTGCGCGGCGCCGGCGAACGGGCGCACAGTGAAGGCATGTTGTTTCTCACCAACATTCATCAATTTTACGAGCGGCGCGCGGCCAACAATAATGAAGAGCCGGAAGAAATAACGGGAATGCTCGGGCGAAAACCGCCGGCGCAAAAATTGGAGATTACCGATTTCGGCGAGCGCATTGGCCGCCGCGACGGCCAATTGATGGTGATCAACGACGAAGCACATCACACGCACGAAGAAGACAACGAGTGGAATGGAATCATTCGCCGCTTGCACGAGAAAACGCCGCTGGCGGCGCAGCTCGATCTTTCGGCAACGCCGCGTTTTCAAAAAGGCGCGATTTTTCCGTGGACGATTTTTGATTATCCATTGAAACAGGCGATTGTCGATAACATCGTCAAGCGCCCGATGAAAGGCGTGGCGAAAATTAACGAAGCCAAATCCACCATTGCCAGCGTGCGCTACAAACCGTATCTGATCGCCGGCGTCGAGCGCTGGAAAGAATATCGCGACCAGCTTAAGCCGCTCAAAAAGAAGCCGGTGCTGTTCATCATGTTGAGCGATACGCAGGAAGCGGACGAGGTGGGCGATTGGCTGCAGAGAAAATATCCCGATGATTTTGGCGGCGATAAAACGCGCATTATTCACACGGACAAGAAGGGCGAGATTACCAAATCCGAATTGGACGAAGCGCGCCAGGCCGTGCGCGAAGTCGATCTGGAGACCAATCCGATCAACGCCATTGTGAGCGTGTTGATGCTGCGCGAGGGCTGGGACGTGCAGAACGTGACGGTGGTGGTCGGCTTGCGGCCCTATTCGGCGAAAGCGAATATTCTGCCGGAGCAAACGATTGGGCGCGGCTTGCGGCTGATGTTTCGCAGCAGCGGCGGCATGGGCTATCTCGAGCGCGTCGACATCATCGGCAACAGAGCTTTTCTCGAGTTTGTCGATGATTTGGAAAAGCTGGAAGATTTGACGCTGGAGACGTTCGAGCCTGGCAAAGACAAGCTGCGCATTCTCACCATCGCGCCGCAGGAAGAGCGCCAAGAATTTGACATTGCGATGCCGCAGCTCACGCCGTCGCTGGTGCGCAAGAAAAGTTTGGCGGAAGAAATCGCCGCTATCGACGTGATGCAATTTGATTGCTCACCATTGCCGCTTAAAGAAAGCGCCGCCGCCGCGCAAAGTTTTGCGTTTGAGGGCTACGATATTTTAACTTTGAAAAAAGAGCTCGAACGCTTGTATATTTTGCCCGATCCGCAAACGGCGCAGGAGGTGATCGGTTATTACGCGCGCATTATTGCCAAAGAAGTCAAGCTGCCGTCGCAGTTCGCCGCGCTCGCGCCGAAAGTAAGCGAATTTTTCGCGCACAAAGCTTTTGGCAAAACCGTTGATTTGAATCAAACAACGATTATCAAAGCGATGAATTCAAATGTGGCGCAGTTTGTTTGCAAAGAAATTTTCAAAAAGGCGTTGATGCACAAAACCATTGAAGAGCAGGAACCCACGCTGCGGACGCCGGCGCGCTGGCTCTCTTCTATTGCGCCGATTCCGTGGTCGCGGCAAGTTTATGAAGCGCGCAAATGCGTCTTCAATCTCGTGCCCTGCGGCAATGCGTTCGAAAAAGCGTTTGCCAAATTTCTCGACAATGCCGATGACGTCCGCGCGTTTAGCAAATTGCCGGAATCTTTCGGCTTCGCCATCGAATACACCGACGCGGCAATGAACTTGCGCAACTACTATCCCGATTTTGTCGCCATCGATTCGAACGGCGTGCATTGGTTGCTGGAAACGAAAGGGCAACAGACCGAAGACGTTTCCCACAAAGATCACGCCGCCACAATGTGGTGTGAAAATGCCACCGTTTTGACTTCGACCAAATGGCGTTATTTGAAAGTGATGCAAAAAGTGTTTGAAAATCTTCGACCTGAATTGTTAGAAGATTTGGAAAGTTCTGTGTTGATTTAAGCCAAATCTATTTTTCCTCCCTCTTGAATTTTCCCCAAATCTTGCTACATTTAAATAAACCCGCAGTTTTAGATACCAACAAAATTTCGTTTATAAAAATGAGGACAACATGACGATTCATGGATTTGAGTTAATTCGCCAACAGGAACTTGCCGAACTGAAAACACAAGCAAAACTCTACCGCCATCTTAAAACCGGCGCGCAATTGCTGGCGTTGGAAAATGACGATGAGAACAAAGCGTTCGGCGTCACCTTTCGCACGCCGCCGCAGGATTCCACCGGCGTCGCGCATATTATGGAGCATTCGGTGCTGTGCGGCTCGCGCAAATTTCCGGTGAAAGAGCCGTTCGTCGAGTTGATCAAAGGCTCGCTGAATACATTTCTCAATGCCTTCACTTATCCGGATAAAACTTGTTATCCGGTGGCGAGCACCAATTTGCAGGATTTATATAATCTCGTCGACGTTTATCTCGACGCGGTTTTTTATCCGCGCCTCACGCCGTTCACGCTGCAACAGGAAGGCTGGCATTATGAATTAGAAAAGTCCGATGCTCCGCTCATTTTCAAAGGCGTCGTCTTCAACGAGATGAAGGGCAATTACTCTTCTCCGGATCGTTTGTTGGGCGAGCGCTCGCAGCAATCGTTGTTTCCAAATCATACATACGGCGTTGATTCCGGCGGCGATCCGAAACACATTCCGGATTTGACGTTCGAGCAATTTATGGCGTTTCATAAAACCTATTATCATCCTTCGAATGCCTACATTTATTTTTATGGCGACGATCATTCGGATGAACGCTTTAGCGTCGTCAACGAATATCTGAAAAATTTTGATCGCGCCGAAGCCGGCTCCGCCATTCCATTGCAAGCAAGATTCAATCAGCCGCAAAAATTCGCATACAAATACGACGCCGGCGAAGAATCTGATCTCAGCAAAAAAGGCATGATGAACGTCAATTGGCTGCTCACCGAAACGATTGACCGCGAGAAGAAGCTGGCGTTGAGCATGCTCTCGCACATTCTCATCGGCACCTCCGCTGCGCCGCTGCACAAAGCGCTCATCGATTCCGGCCTCGGCGAAGACGTCACCGGTGGCCTCGAAAGCGAATTGCGCGAAATGTATTTTTCCGCCGGCTTGAAAGGCATTGCCGTGAATGACACTGATAAAGTTGAGTCGCTGATTTTTACGACGCTCCAAAAACTCGCAGAGAATGGCATCGACCCGAACACGATTGAAGCGTCGCTGAATACTATCGAGTTTGGCCTGCGCGAAAACAACACCGGCTCATTTCCGCGCGGCCTGTCGTTGATGTTGCGCTCGCTCAACTCGTGGTTGTATGGCGGCGATCCATTTGCGCCGCTGACATTCGAATCGTCGCTTGATGCTATCAAAACGCGCCTCAAAGCCAAAGAACGTTTTTTTGAAAATCTGATTCGCCAACATTTATTGGAAAATCAACATCGGACGACGGTGATTTTGACGCCGGATTCCGAAGTGGCGAAGCAGGAAGAGGCTGCAGAAAATGAACGTTTGGCGCAAGCGCGAGCGAAGATGAATGAGGCGAATTTGCAAAACCTTGTCGACAATACGCTCGAACTAAAACGCCGCCAAGTCACGCCGGATTCTCCCGAAGCGCTGGCGGCGATTCCGATGTTGAAATTATCCGACCTCGATAAGCAAAACAAAATTATTCCGCTCGAGGTGATGGAAAAAAACGGCGATCAAATTCTCTTTCACGATCTTTTCACGAACGGCATTGTTTATTTGGATATCGGTTTTGATTGGCATACTTTGCCGCAGGATTTATTGCCGTATCTTCCACTCTTTAGCCGAGCCTTGACAGAAATCGGCACGGAGAAAGAAGATTTCGTGCGGCTGTCGCAGCGCATCGGCCAAAAAACCGGCGGCGTCTGGACGCGCCGATCAACCGCGACGCTGGCAAATTCGGAGTCCGCCGCGACGTGGCTGTTCTTGCGCGGCAAAGGCTTGATGCATCAGGTCGATGATCTGCTGGCGATTATGCGCGATGTGCTGCTGACCGTGCGCTTGGATAATCGCGAGCGTTTTCGCCAAATGGTACTGGATTCCAAAGCGAGTATGGAAGCGGGATTGGTGCCGAGCGGCCACGGATTTGTGAGCTCGCGTTTGGGCGCGCGTTTCAACGAAGCCGGCTGGCTGGATGAGCAAATGGGCGGCGTGAGTTATCTTTTTTTTCTGCGCCAATTGGCCAACGACGTTGATTCAAATTGGCCGAAAGTATTGGCGGCGCTCGAGCAAATTCGGCAAACGTTAATCAATCGCCAGCGCATGATTTGCAACGTTACGGTTGATGCAGCTAATTACAAACAATTTGAACCGAAGCTGGTTGAATTTCTAAAACAGTTTCCGGCAGCGCCGGCAAGTTTTGCCCAATGGTCGCCGGAATATCGTTCCGAGTTCGAAGGCTTGACAATTCCGGCGCAAGTGAATTACGTTGGCAAAGGCGCGAATCTTTACAAACTCGGTTATAAATTTCACGGCTCGGCGTTGGTGATCAGCAATTTTTTGCGAACGACGTGGCTATGGGAGCGAGTGCGCGTGCAAGGCGGCGCATATGGCGGATTTTGCAGCTTCAGCCGTCGCTCCGGTGTTTTGGCGTTTCTTTCCTATCGCGATCCTAATTTGCTTTCGACGCTCGCGAATTACGATGGCGCGAGCAAATTTTTGCGCGAAGTGGAATTGAATGATGATGAATTAACCAAAAGCATCATTGGCACGATCGGCGATTTGGATGCTTATCAATTGCCCGATGCAAAAGGTTATACTTCATTGGCGCGTTATCTTGCGGGCGAAACCGAGGAGGAACGCCAGCATTTGCGCGACGAAGTGCTTTCGACTACCGCGGCGGATTTTCGTAAATTTGCTGAAGCGTTGGAGGCAGTGAATCAGCACGGGCTGGTTGTGGTGATGGGTTCGCCCGCTGCGATTGAAACTGCGAATGTTGAACGCGGCAATTGGTTGAAAGTGATAAAAGTACTTTAGGATTCACTTGCATTTTGTGCGTGTTCGGGTTAAATTATGGCAGTCGAAATTCGTTTAGATTTGCTCAACAGAAAACACTTCATGAAATTCCGCTGGCATGAGGAGTTAATTATGATTACTGTTTCATTGAAAAATTTCAAACAAAATGCAAAAGTTTTTCTCAATAAATCACGAAAAAACCGTGAGCCGATTTTTCTTGAAAACAATTCGGATTCTTTCGTGTTGTTGGGGTTGGATGATTACAATTCGTTGATGGAAACGCTTTATCTTCTGCAAAGCGACGCCAATGCTAAATGGCTCAAAGAATCGATACAGCAAGCCGACAGCGGGCAGTTGATTCATCTGGAGGAGGTTGATGCAAAACTTGGTCTTGACACCCAACGCGCTTGAGGATTTGGAATTTTGGGCGCATTCCAATCCCAAAACGTTGAAACAGATTTTCAAACTTTTTAAAGATATCGCGAAAGAGCCGTTTAAAGGATTGGGAAAACCTGAGCCATTACGCTACAATTTACAAGGTTGTTGGTCAAGACGAATTGATCTTGAACATCGCCTCGTTTATCGCGTTCAAAACGAACAAATACAAATTCTATCTTGCCGATATCATTATAAATAATTCTTCCCACCAGAACCAGCAGACAAGCAAACCTATTTTGCTCCCACTTGACTTCGCGCGGCGCGAACGATTTCTTTCACTTCCGAAAACAGCGTCGGCGCGTGATAGGGAATGCCGTCTTTAATCGTCCATTCGATGCCGCCTTTTCCATTCGCGCGCTGGCGATCCAAATTCGGATCGATGCCGCTGGGAAAAAGAATGTGCAAATCGGCCAGCGGATTGCCATTCACCACGACTAAGTCCGCAAGGTAACCTGCTTTGATGCGGCCCAGTTCGTTGCTCTTGCCCAAAATTTTTGCGCCATTTCCAGTCGCGTGTTGAATCACTTCGAGCGGTTGAAAACCGGCTTCTTCGTGCAATTCCAACTCGCGCAAATAGCCGAAGCCGTACATTTGATAAATGAATCCCGCATCTTCGCCGGTGGTGACGATGCCGCCCATTTGCGCGAAATCGCGCACGGCCTTCATCCAAATACGATAATTTTCTTTCCAATAAACTTCGTCGGTGTGCGTCCAGCCGAAAAAGAACGAGCCGTGAAATTCCGGATTTGGCGTGAAGAAAGCTTCGAGCGAGGGGTGCAAATACTCTTTGAACCACGGCTGTGTCACCGCCCGTTGCAAATCGCGCGAAGCTTCGTAAATGCACAACGTCGGATCCCACGCCACGTTGGACTCGACGAGTTTTTGCAAAACTTTTTGCAGCTTTTCAGGATTGGCCTCGCGCCACAATCGTCCGGCGTAACGAAAGCGATGCAGTTCATTGTTGTAGTTGAAATCCGGCGGAAAATGCTGTGCGCCATCGAGCGCGGCATCCGGAACGCCGTACCAATGTTCGATGGTGGAAGTGCCGAGCGCCGCGTCGTCCCACGCATTCGCATCTTCCACGCCGACATGATGCGCGATTTTCAAACCGAGCTTGCGCGCTTCATCGGCGACAATCGTGAACGTGTCGCGATCAAGTTGATGGCATTTCAAACCATCGGCGCTTTTGGCTTTGAGCTCGCGAACTCGAGCACGAATTTCTGCTTCGGTACCGGCGCCGGAAATCCACATGTAAAGCCAAATTCGCGGCGAGATGATTTCATTTGCGGCGCTTTTTTGTTTTTGAATAACGGCTTTTTCAATTTCGCTGCCGACGTCGCGAATCGTCGTAATGCCGCAGCCGAGCCAGAGTTTTTGCTGATACTCGAACGGTTGCGGTTTGCTCGCTCGCTCGTCCTGCAAATGCCCGTGCATGTTGATGAAGCCGGGCAAAACATATTTGTCCGTGCCATCGATGATAGCCGCATTTTTTAAATAATCGGCATGCGGTCGCGGCCGGTTGATGCTCGCAAGGCGATTTTGTTTGATGACGATATCGACCGGGCCTTCTGCGGGTGTGCCGAGGCCGTCAACCATTATCGCATTCGTAATGACGAATTGAGCCGGGCGTTTGCCATGCTGCGGCGCATTGGGTTGGGCTTGCGCTATTGATATTCCCAAAAACAAAACTAATGAAAGGCTAATTAATTTTTGACGCATGATTCCTCCTCGCCATGAAATTTATTCAAAGCTTCCAAGGAAAACATGTCATTCTGGAAGAATCCTTTTCCAATTCAGCATGATTCTTAGACAAAAAAAGATTCCTTCTGAATGACAGTTTCGTGTTGTTCGTGTATTGCGCGCGGACGATAAAACTCACAATAGCTTGAAATACTTTTCGCGTTCCCACTCCGTAATCGTGCTGACATACTTGCGCCATTCCGCGCGCTTCACGGCGGCATAAACCTGCACGAATTCTTTTCCCATCCAACTTACAAGTTCCAGACAATTCGCGAGCGCCTCGAGCGCGGCATGCAAATCACGCGGCAGGGTGGAAGGAAAGGAGTAAGCATTGCCTTCAATCGCGGGTTTTGGCTCAATCTTTTCTTTTATTCCTAAAATTCCACTGGCGAGCGCAGCAGCAATGACGAGATAAGGATTTGCATCCGCTCCGGGTGTGCGGATCTCTAAACGACTAGCATTGCCGTGTGCTGGCGGCAAGCGCAACGACACTGTGCGGTTATCAATGCCCCACGCGTCATTCACCGGCGCATACGAACCATGACGCAGGCGTTTGTACGAATTGATCGTCGGCGCAAAAAATGCGGCAGCAGGATTGAGATATTTTTGGCAGCCGCCGATGAAGTGCAGCAATTCTTTTGGCAAAACGGTTGGATTCGGCTCGGAAAAAGCAAAAATATTTTCGCCGTCTTTCCACAAACTCACGTGCAAATGAAAACTCGATCCGGCAATATCCGCAAACGGCTTGGCCATGAACGTGACGTGATAACCGAGCTGCCGCGCCGTTTCTCTCACCATGTTGCGAAAGCTGAAGGTATGATCGGCCATCGCCAGCGCTTCTTCATAACGCAGATTGATTTCAAATTGGCCGGGCGCATATTCCGAAAGTGTCGCTTCGAGCGGAATGCCCATCATTTGGGCGTTGCGCTCGAACGCTTCGATTGGCTTTTCAGTTTCAGCAAGATTGGAAATGCTATAAGCTTGCAAGCCTTCGGTGGTTGGCGCGAACGTGTCGCCGTGCAAAAGATAAAATTCCAGCTCGGAAGCGACTTTGGCTTCGTAGCCATCTTGCGCCAAACGGGCGAGCACGTTCTTCAGAACATTACGTGGCGCGGCGAAAAATGGCTCGCCCTTCGAGGTGAAGGCGTCAACGATCACTTGCGCCGTATTGGCTTTCCACGGAATGAGCGTGAGCGTCGTGAGAGCGGGAATAGCAATGAAATCTGGGTCGCCTTTTTCCCAGAGCAGGCCGGTTTCGGGAATCGTCTCGCCTTCAATATCCATCGCGAAAATTGAAGTGGCAAAACCGAACCCGGCGTCGAGATTTTTCAGAAACATTTCCGCGGGAATGATCTTGCCGCGCGTGATGGCGTTTTGATCGGCGAAAACGAGACGCACGTTTTTGATCTCATGCCGGCGAATGAATTCTTGAGCAGCGGTTTCGTTCATTTCAACTCGAAGATTGGATTGGTGGAGTATTGGATTGCTGGATTCCAACGATCCAACAATCCAAACATCCATTAATCCGCTTTTCGCGCAACCACTTCTTGAGTAAAATTTTGAAAAATCGACAACGAAAATTCATCTTCCTCCCACGTGCGTTCGGGATGCCATTGGACGCCGAAGATATAATGGTCGTCGAGATTTTCGTTTTGCACGGCTTCGATAACGCCATCCGGCGCCCATGCAATAGGGACGAGTCCTTTGCCGATTTTGTTTACCGCTTGATGATGAATGCTAGTGATGGAACATGAATTCTCTTTATCGCTTGAATTGAGCACTGAATGCGGCGACAGTCGCACCTCATGCGCAAATGGCTTGTCGGGATTCCACTGATCATGCTGCAGGCTCTCGGGTTTTTGGCTCGTTAAATCCTGAATCAAATTGCCACCACGAAAAACGTTGAGTGCTTGAAAGCCGCGGCAGATTCCCATCAATGGAATTTTGCGCTCATGCGCGTATTCCAACAAGAGCCAATCAAACTGATCGCGCGCTTCGCTGAGTTGCCCCAACTTCGGATGCGGCGCCTCGCCGTACAATTTCGGATCGACGTCGCTGTAGCAGCCGGACATGATGACGCCGTCCAATTTCGCGAGCACGGCTTCGAGATAATCACGCGCCGGAATGAGCGGCAGCATGATCGGAATCGCGCCGCCGGCATAAATAGCTTCGGGATATTTGTGATTCAGGCGATATTCGTTTTGATCGGCGAGCATGCGGACTTGGATGCCGATGAAGGGTTTGGCGGACATGAAGGCATGAGGAGTTAAACGGTCAAATGAATTTCTTGGCCGATAATTTGTTTGGAATAAACGTCGGGCGAGTAGAAATTGGCAACGATCAATTGGAGAACGATTTCCAAATTGACTGGTAGAGCATTGAAATGCGGCAGGTTCAAAATGACGTGCATGTGGTATTCGGGCTTGCGAATGAAGTCGGTGGTTTCTTCGCGCTCGTAGCGAAAGAAGTAGCCGCTGGGACGTTCGTAATGGTAGGAATATCTTAATAACTGTGGTTCAGAATTTATAACCCGAACTTCTTCCAAAACGGAGAGCGTTGCGCCATCTCTGAAACTCAAACGTGGATCCAACGCAAGAACGACGCCTCCATCATGATGAGGAATTCCTTTCGCGTTGACAAAACGAATCGGTTTCGTGTTTTTGATAATGCCTTGCCGGCCATATTCCGCCATTAAAGCTCTGATGTGACTTTTATACTCCGCGTAAATCGCCGCAGCCATTTCGCCCTCACTTTTTAAACAGCATGCCCATTCAGAGCTTGATAGGATTCAAATAATGTAATCCACGCCACCGAATCAGCAACCCAATCGGTCTCGCCTTTCTGCCATTTTTCAGAAAAAGCTTGTGAGGTCATTCCGTACTCGCGTTCAAATTTTTGCAGAAGGGCCTTGACCTCTTCAACGGTCATGTCACTTTCTTCAATATCGAAGTCTGTTTCAGTCGTAGCAATCTCTTGATTTTTTGAATTGCTGAGGATTTGATAGGCCTCGAATAAACCGCGCCAATCCACGGATTCATCAACCCATTCGGTCTCGCCTCTTTTCAACCTCTCGTAGAATTCATGTGAAGTCATTCCGTACTTGCGCTCATATTTCTCAAGAGCAGCTTTGACCTCCTCCAGAGTCATTTCGTGTTCTTCTATATGGAAATCAGTTTCAACCATGATATTCACCTCTTTTCGTGGAGTTTTGTAATAATCCGAATATTGTTTCAGCTTGGATAAAATTAAACAAAATCTCCGCCACAAGCAACAGAAAAGTTGGCAACTATATTTGTCTCAATTCCACCGTTACCTCATTCCCAACTTCCGCGACGGCATAATTCCCCTCGCGCGCTGGGCCGCAATTCACCACAACGGTATCGCCAACTTTCGCCTGCCCGCGCGCTTCGTGAATGTGGCCGCTGATGACGAGTATCGGATTGACTTTGTCCATCCAGCGTCGAGCCGCGGTGCTGCCGACGTTGACTCCCGAAGCATTGCGATCAACTTCGGAATTGCGCGGCGGGCAATGCGGAACCATGATGAATTGCGGGCTGCCTTCGACTTGCGCAAAACTGGCGGCAAGAAAGCGATCCAATTCTGCTTCGGGAAATTCGTACATGTTGCCTTTCCACGGCGGCATTGCCGAGAGTCCGAAGAATCCGATGTCGCCGATGCGCGCGCCGCGCGTATGCAATGAAACGCCGCGCTCGATCAAGCGTTGGTCGATCTCGGCGCTGTCACAATTACCCGAAACCGCGAGAACCTGCGGCGTGTGTGCTTGCGCAAGATTGAGGAGGTGATCGACTTCGGGAGGCTTGCCAAAATTCGTGAAATCCCCGCCGATGATGAGCAAATCAGCTTGCGGCTCGTGAGCTAAAATTTTTTCAAAACTTTTAACTGCGCTGTGAATGTCGGTGATGCAGAGAAGACGCATTGTTTTGTAGTAGCGCCTTTAGGCGCAATATGTTTGTAATTGGAAATACTTTCTGATTTTCAACCATCTGCGCCTGAAGGCGCGACTACGAACATCTCATCCGTATCGGCCCTCGATATACTCCGCGGTTTTTGGATTCTTCGGCGTAAGAAACAAATCTTCGGTGCGGCTGTGTTCCATGAGTTCGCCGAGAAGCATGAAGATGCACTCGTTACTGACTCGTCGCGCTTGCGCCATGTTGTGGGTGACGATGAGAATGGTGTAGCGTCCGGCCAGACTGAACATGAGTTCTTCAATGCCACGCGTGGCTTCGGCATCCAGCGCGGAACACGGCTCGTCCATCAAAATGACTTCTGGTTTCAACGGCAGAAGGCGGGCGATGCAGAGTTTTTGTTGCTGCTCGAGCTGGAGGTTGATGGCTTTGTCGTTTAATTTATCTTTGAGATCTTTCCAGAGAAAAACTTCTTTTAAGGATTTCTCAACGATCTCGTCGAGCTGCGATTTTTTTAAATCACGGCGCTCGGAATGAACGCGCATGCCGAAAACAATATTTTCATAAACTGAAATGGGCAGCGGATTCGGGCGCTGAAACACCATGCCGACGGATTTGCGCAGCTCGGGCAGCGACACATCGGCATCGTAAATATTTTTGCCGTTAATTTTGATCTCGCCGCTGGTGGTGACATAGCCGTAGCGCTCATTCACGCGGTTGAAGCAGCGCAGCAGCGTGCTCTTGCCGCAGCCCGACGGGCCGATGAGTCCGGTGATGATCCCGTGTTTCATTTTTACGCTGACGTTGATCAGCGCTTGAAAATTGCCGTACCACAAATTCAGCTTGTTGGTTGTGATGCTGTATTTTGTCTCGTCGCTCATCCAAAAATCCCATTCACATAATCATGAGTTCTTTTATCCGCCGGATTATCGGAGAAGATCACTTCGGTTTTATCAACTTCAATCAAATCGCCGTTAAACAAAAATGCGGTGCGATTGGCGAGACGCCGTGCTTGTTGCACGAGATTGGTGACAAGGATAATGGTCACCTGCGAGCGCAATTCTTTGAGCACGTCTTCGATGCGCATCGTTGTGACCGGATCGACGGCGATGGAAAATTCGTCGAGGCAAAGAATTTCGGGTTGGTGCGAAAGCGCGCGCGCGATGGTGAGGCGCTGCTGCTGTCCGCCGGAAAGTTTCGTGCCGAGGCTGTTTAAACGATCTTTGACTTCATCCCACAAAGCCGATTGGCGCAGACAACGCTCGACGAGTTCATCTAATTGGACACGATCGCGCATGCCGGCCATGCGCGGCGCAAAGGCGACGTTGTCATAAATCGACAGCGGCAAGCCGACGGGCAATGGAAAAACCATTCCTATTTTTCGGCGCAGCTCATGAACGCTTTTCATTTTTTTTGTATCTTCGCCGTCGATTTTGACGACGCCGCTCACTTTGGCATGGGGAATAAATTCAATCGTGCGATTGATCACTTTCAATAATGTCGATTTGCCGGATTGCGCCGGGCCGATGACGCCGAGAATTTCATTTTTATAAACGTCGAGCGAAATTCCGTTCAACACTTGGTGTTGGCCGTATTTGACCGTGAGGTTGGAGATTTCTATTTTTTTTTCAACGTCTTGCATTCGGTAAAATTAGTTAGCGGTAATCGATCGCAATCCACGCATTAAGCAATGGCGATTGCCCAAATCCGTAGGGGTGAAATGTTTAGAGTCTCTAACAAGTAAAATGTGCGCAAAAAAAGCAAAGATTTTCAACACGGAGAAAACAGAGATTAAAAAGCTAAAGAGGATTTTCCAATCATTGCCTCTCCGTTTACTCTGTTTCTCTGTGTTAATCTTTTTGGGTTGCGGCTCGTCCGCGTTATGAGTTTATAAATCAATTGTACATACCGCAGTAAAAAAACCAGCAACTAGCAACGAGTGACCAGCATCCAGCATCCAGCCTACCACTTCTTCCGCGAACGCAAATAAACACGCAGCACAATCGACAGCGCATTAACCAGCAACACGGTGCCGAGCAGCACGACGGCGGTTCCATACGGCAATGCTTTCGGCACATCGGGAACTTGGGTGGAAATAGTAAACAAGTGCATCGACAACGCCATGCATTGGTCGAACAGGCCGTACGCAAAAATATCACCTTCTTCAATCGCTTTGAAAAATACCGCGCCGGTGAACATGACGGGCGCCGTTTCACCGGCGGTGCGTGAGACTTGCAAAATGACGCCGGTTAAAATGCCGCTAATCGAATTGGGCAACACGATGTGACGAATCGTTTGCCAGCGCGTCGCGCCGACATTCCAACACGCTTCGCGAAACGCTATCGGCACGGAGGCCAATGCTTCTTTCGTGCTGGCGATGATCACCGGCAATGTCATGATCGCGAGCGTCAACGAGGCGGCAAGTATTGAGCGGCCCATTCCGGCGAACAAAACGAAAGCGCCGAGTCCGAACAACGCGTGCACGATACTCGGAACACCGGCGAGATTGACGACGGCGAGATTGATGATGCGCCTGAACCAATTGTCGCGCGCGTATTCGTTGAGATAAACTGCGGCGAACACGCCGATTGGCGCAGAGATGAGAAGGGAGATGACGACCAAATACATCGTGCCGAGAAACGGCGCCCAAATGCCGCCGGCGCGCATGCCTTTTCTCGGATTGTCCAGCAGAAAATCCAGCGAGAGAATCGGAATGGCTTTATAAAAAAGATAAGCGAGAATC
>Ga0247727_10005048_pt1 | contig 27250 bp, 21 predicted proteins | sample WisWelCaveWW1625_FD_202498 | JGI IMG/M metagenome (GOLD analysis project Ga0247727, IMG submission 202498) | Biofilm microbial communities from Wishing Well Cave, Virginia, United States - WW16-25 | ecosystem: Environmental > Aquatic > Deep subsurface > Groundwater > Cave microbial mat | place...
AGCAAAGTTTTAATCGCTACGCTTCCATCGCCACGCGCTCGGCACCTGCGCCGCATCCGAACGATGCCAAGTTAGAACATCCGCTCCCCGTTTGTCAAGGGAGCGAGGAGGCCATTTGGCCTTATTTAAATAGCCTCATTCTTCGCTTCCAAGTTTTTGGAAGCAATCCCTCCGTTTAATTCTCCTCAGGCGTTGCCAGCCTTGTCAAGCCAACACGAGTAATTGCATTGTATTAAACTGCTGGGGCTTGTCGCAGCTATTTTGGTATCATTCTTGAGTAAGCGAGAGTCAAATCAAACAGGCAATTTAAACAAGTGACGTCGGACTTGGACAACACAAGTTTTCATTTAAGACCGTCGCGTCCAAGTCCGACGCCCAACCACGATGCATTGACCGGAGGAACAAGCCATGAAGCACAAATACCTGTTGACTCTCCCGGCCTTGTTGTTGGTAACGCTTTCTGCGACCTTCATTGAAGTGCAGAATCCCGATCCTCAGGGCAAACCGCTAGCACACCCTTCGCTGCCAGCCACGCCAGCGCAGAATCTTTCCAGCGACGTGCGCGAAGCTTGGGTGCGCCACTACGCTTCCGGCTTGATTGCAGGTGAAGATGCCGCGACCGCAGTTGCAACTGACAATGCCGGGAATGTTTATGTCACCGGCTCCAGCGAGAATCATCCGTTTGGCGTGGACTTCTACACGATGAAGTACGATGCCGCCGGCAATCAAGCATGGACCGCACAATATTGCGCGGGCACGGGACTGGACTACGCGCGCGCCATTGAAGTTGACAACTCGGGCAACGTCTACGTCACCGGAAGCAGTGACGAAGGTGCCGGCGCATTGGAGGATTTTGCCACCGTCAAATATAACGCCGCGGGAGTCGAGCAATGGGTGGCGCGCTACAACAGCCCGGCAAACCTTCCTGAGATTCCTACGGCGCTGGCGATCGATGACGCCGGCAACGTCTATGTCACGGGCGCAAGCGGCGCCACCGCAACGCCGGACTATCTCACGGTAAAATACGACGCTTCCGGAGCGCAACAATGGGTTGCCCGCTACACCGGTCCGGTTGGGCGCGATAATGCTTATGCTCTCGCAGTTGACGGCTCTGGCAACGTCTACGTCACCGGAACGAGTGCTGGCTCAGGCACGAGCACGGATTACGCCACCATCAAGTACAATGCTTCCGGAGTCGAGCAGTGGGCGATGCGATACGATGGCCCGGCGAGCAGCTTTGAAGAGGGCCGCGCCCTTGGGCTTGACGCTTCCGGTAATGTTTATGTGACGGGACGAAGCCGGGGCACCACCTCGCAAGCGGATTATGCCACGCTCAAATATAACTCCTCCGGCGTGGTGCAATGGGTGGCGCGTTACAATGGCCCGGGCAATGGCGTGGATGAAACCTTTGCGCTGGCGGTTGATGGCTCCGGAAACGTCTATGTGACCGGCGGCAGCATTGGCGCGGGCAATCAAGTGGACTACGCCACGGTCAAGTATAACGACTCCGGAGTTGAGCAATGGGTCGCGCGCTACAATGCTGCCGGCAACGCGGAAGACAAAGCCGTTGCGCTTGCGCTTGACGGCGCCGGCAACGTCTATGTGACCGGAGAAAGCGGGGCCGTTGAAGACTACGCCACCGTCAAATACAACGCCTCCGGCGTGGAGCAGTGGGTGGCGCGTTACAACGGGCCAAGGGGTTCTTATGACATTCCTGCTGCGCTTGCGCTTGACGGCGCCGGCAATGTTTGCGTAACCGGACTGAGTTTCGGTTCAGACGGGAGCAGGGAATACGCCACGGTCAAGTATAATGCTTCCGGGGTCGAGCAATGGAGCACGCGCTACAGCGGCCCGGGGAATTCTGATAATGATGTCTATGATCTTGCGGTTGACGGCTCCGGGAATGTCTATGTGACGGGACGCAGTGCAGGCTCAGACCGGAAAACTGTTTTCGCCACAATCAAATATGATGCTTCCGGCGTTCAGCAATGGCTAGCGCGATATAAGGGGCCGGGGAGTTCTTTTGACACTGAAGGTGCTAGTGCCATTGCGATTGACGGTTCCGGGAATGTTTATGTGACGGGAGGAAGTGTAGGTTCAGGCACAGGCTTTGATTACACCACAATCAAATATAATACCTCGGGTGTGGAGCAATGGGTGGCGCGTTATAACGGCCCGGGAAATACTAATGAAAGTGCTGGTGACATTGCGATTGACGGTTCAGGAAACGTCTACATCACTGGAGAAATCGGACCAAACGGTGATTATCTTACGATCAAATACAACGCCACCGGAGTCGAACAATGGGTAGCGCGCTACAACGGACCAGGGAATGCTCTGGACATCCCTGAGGGTCTTGCGGTTGACGGCTCCGGGAACGTTTATGTGACGGGATACAGTGAGGGTGCAGGCACGGGCGGTTACGCCACGGTCAAATATAACGCCTCCGGATCCCAGCTATGGGTGGCGCGCCACAACGGGACAATACAAACTACATTTCCCACCGCACTGGCCATTGATGCTACCGGGAATGTGTACGTGACGGGATTCAGTAATTCAGGCTCAGGCCAGGATTATGCGACGGTTAAATATAATTCCTCTGGAACCCAGCAATGGGTGGCGAGCTATAACGGATCGGTAAATTCTGGTGACGGTGCTGACGACATTGCGGTTGACGGTTCTGGGAATGTTTATGTGACGGGAGGAAGTGGTTTCGGCGTGGGCGCTGATTGCGCCACCATCAAGTATAATGCTTCTGGTGTCCAGCAATGGCTGGTACGCTATAATGGTCCGGGAAATGGTGATGACTTTGGTACAGCCCTTGTGGTTGACGGTTCCGGGAATGTGTATGTGACGGGAGGGAGCACGGGTTCAGGCACGGGTAGTGATTTCGCCACCATCAAGTATAATGCCTCCGGAGTCGAGCAATGGGTGGTGCGGTATGACGGGCTGGGGAATTCTTTTGCTCGCGCTCTTGCCATTGACAATGCCGGGTTTGTTTATGTGACGGGAACGAGTGAAGGGCAAACCCCACCATTCTCGGTTTACACCACAATCAAATACGATCAAACTCCGGTTTCCGTCGAAGAGCCAAGGCCCACCCAGCCCGGCGCGTATTGGCTCGCGCAAAACTATCCGAACCCTTTCAATCCCTCCACCACCATTCGCTACACTTTGGCGCAAGCCGGCCAAGTTTCATTAAAAATCTTCGATCTCGCCGGACAAGAAATCGCCACGCTGGTTGAGGGCAAACAAAGTGCGGGCGAACATCATGTGCAATGGCAAGCGGAAGGCGCGCCGAGCGGGGTTTATTTCTATCGCTTGCAGGCGGGTGAAAAAGTAGAAACGCGGAAGATGATTTTGATGCGATAGGGCAGAGGGCGCGGGGCAGAGCGCATGGCGTTTGGTTTTGCCGCTGCAAGCTTCAAGAGCGGATCAGGAGAGGTTGTTCTGATCCGCTTTTTATTTTCGGGTGAGTGAGAGGCCTGTGTGCTCGCTTCAGCAATACGATGTGGCTCAAAATCGAACTCGTAATCGCTCCGATCCGTGTTATGTGGAGTTGTGCGGGAAGATTGGGTTGGAAGAATGAGCGGCCACGCTCAAGTTTCTTGGGCAAGTCGTAAAGCCTGTTGATAAAGCGTTGGACTGATGCGAAAATCCACGGCATTCAATTCGTCGAGAATCGGCTTGACTTCAGAGATGATTTCTTTTGCTTTCGCGCGCAAAAGCACACCAACCGTTCCGATTATTTCTATCCCAATTTGTTGCGCGATCTTTCGCGCCTTCTTATCGTCCAGTACCAACAACTCGTTCAATTCAACGGCAAGCGCCATAGCCTCGGATTCGCCTTCGCCTATCTGTGTTCGCAGGGTTTTCACAAAAGCAAAGTTGCGAACCGGCTGGACGACAAGCCAATCTAGTTTGTAGCCCAATTCTCTTTCTACCGCGGGAGGAATGAAAACCACATCAAAGCTGTCGGCTAATATCTCCGAGCGTCCGATGCGCTCAAGCCCGATGAGACAAGCGCTGTCACTCACGTCATTTTCGCTCATAGCCTCATCTCGTGCTCAAGATCTTGGGCGGGATAATCAAACACCGCCACTCCCTGTTTTCCGAGCAATTCCATGAACGTAGGCTTCGAATAACCGGCTAACTTCGCAGCTTGTCCCAAGGAGAGCCGGCCCAATTCATAAAGCTCGAGGGCCAGCAAGAATTGCGCTTCTTCGGCTTGTACTTCGTCGGGTAATTCCAATTGCAATGCACTTATCATAATGGGAGACTCCTAGCATTGATACAAGTCAAGAAGAGATATTCGGATTTGCAATTTTCAATCACTATAGCAACCAACGCACGAGAGGGCAATGAGAAAATTCATCACGCCTCTTGCAAACCGAGGTATTCCACTTCTTCATTCGCAACTACGTTTTTGGCGTAAGCCAGGCATGCGCGAATATCTTCCGTCTCTAGATCGGGATAGTCTTCAAGTAGTTCCCGCTCCGTAACCCCTTGACTGAGCAAATCCAAAATCATTTCTACGGAGATACGAAGCCCGCGCACGATCGGTTTACAGTCGAAAATCTTGGGCTCGAACGTGATCCTTTCCAAGAGCGGTGTTTGTTGCATTTTAACTCCTTGCACTTTTTTAATTGGGATAAGTCCCATGATTTTGCGTGACGGCTTGGGCGCATTTTCAAAGACGAGTTCCAATATAGCACAAACCGCAAAAAATGCAATAGCCGCACTGATCGCTGCCCGAGTCGAATAGTTAGCGAACTGCTCCCTTTTCCGCGAACGGGACCTTCGGCATTCCCTCCACCACAATTCGCTATTCACTAGCGCAAGCCGAACAGGTTTCGCTGAAAATCTTCAACCTCGCGGGGCAAGAGATCGCCACGCTGGTTGAGGGCAAACAAAGTGCAGGCGAGCATCACGTGCAATGGCAGGCAGAGGGCGCGCCGAGCGGCGTTTATTTCTAGCGCTTGCAGGCGGGAGAGAAAGTGGAGACGCGGAAAATGATTTTGATTCAGTGACGTCGCAGAGGGCTTGGGGCATAGCGCATGACGTTCAGTTTTTAGCGCCGCAATCCTCGTGAGCGGATCAGGAGAAGTTGTTCTGATTCGCTTTTTATTTTTTGCGCGATTGGCAACAGCAAAAACTATCACGACTTGGGATTGGTGCGCGCCAAGACTTCGAAAATCGAGAAGCCGTAGATACAATTAGAAGCTGCTTGAATAAGCCTTTCATAGTACCCGTTTCCTTGTGCCGTTGTAAAACACCGAAAGTAAATTCTTGCTGCCTCACCGCTCCATATACGTATACCCCTCGAACCCGCTGCGATAGGTTTCCAAAATGCGGCGCGCTCCTTCGAGCGTGCAATTGCCGGCGCGCACCGCGGCTTCCACGCTTTGGCGGAATTGATTGACGAGATCGTCCTTGCTCTGCTGCACGTACGCCAGCACTTCCGAAACGTTGTCGCCATATTCGACGTGCTCGATCAAGTAATTGTTCTTCTCGCCGTCCAGCGCGATGTGTACGGCATTGTTGTCGCCGAAGAGATTGTGCAGATCGCCGAGAATTTCCTGATACGCGCCGATGAGAAACACGCCGATGAGGTAGTCTTCTTCTTCACGCCATTCGTGCAGCGGCAATACGTTTTTCACGTCGCGCAAATCCACGAAGCGATCCACGCAGCCGTCGGAGTCGCACGTAATGTCCGCGAGAATGCCGTTGCGGCCCGGCTTCTCTTTCAAGCGCTGAATGGGCATGATGGGAAAAATTTGATCGATGGCCCACATGTCCGGCAAAGATTGAAACAGGGAAAAGTTGCAGAAGTAAATGTCGGCGAGCGATTTCTCCAAACCTTCCAGCTCGTCGGGAGTGTAGCTGCCGTCTTTGATGAGACGGTAGATTTTGTAATTCGCGGCCCAATAAATCAGCTCGGCATACGCGCGCCATTTGAGATCAACGTAGCCCAAGTTGAACATGTTGAGGAGCTGCTCGCGCGCGTGTTGAATGTCGTGATAGGCCTCTTCGAAGTTTTTGCGGCTCAAGCTTTGATAAGAGTCCCACAAATCTTTCACGAGCTGTGGCGCGTCTTCGGAAGCGGGCGGGTTCGGCTCCACGGGCTTGAACTCCGTAACGCCGAGCACGTTGAACACGAGCACGGAATGGTGCGCGGTGATCGCGCGGCCCGATTCGCTCACGAGAATGGGATGCTCGACCTTCGCCTCGTCGCACGTGCTCATGATTTGATAGACCACGTCGTTCGCGTATTCCTGCATCGAATAATTTGCCGAAGCCGCGAAGTTCGTGCGCGAGCCGTCGTAATCTACTGCGAGGCCGCCGCCCACGTCGAGATACTGCAACGCCGCGCCCATCTTTTTCAATTCGACGTAATAACGCGCGGCCTCGCGCAACGCATCTTTCACGCTGCGAATTGCGGTGATTTGGCTGCCGAGATGGTAGTGCAGCAGATTCAAATAGTGCAGCAGGTTTCTTTCTCTGAGCCATTCCACGGCTTGCAATAACTCAATCGGGCCCAATCCGAATTTCGAGCGGTCGCCGCCCGAAGCTTCCCACCGGCCCGAGCCTTTGGCAGACAAGCGAATGCGAATGCCGATGCACGGCTGCACCTGCAATCTCTCCGCGATGCGAATGATCAACTCCAGCTCGCTCAACTTTTCCACCACGAGAATGACGTTCTTGCCCACTTTGCGCGCGAGCAGAGCGAGCTCGATGAACTCTTCATCTTTATAGCCGTTGCAAATCACCAAAGCCTCGGGGTCGTTGATCAACGCAACGGTGGTGAGCAGCTCCGGTTTGGAACCGGCTTCCAAACCGAAGTGATAGGGCTTGCCCGCATCCACGATATTGGCGACGACGTGGCGCTGCTGATTGACTTTGATGGGATAGACGCCGCGATAGGCCGACTTATAATTGCACTCTTGAATCGCGGCTTGAAAGCTTTCGCAGAGCATTTTGATGCGCGCGCGCAGAATATCCGAGAAGCGCACGAGCAACGGCAATTGAATGCCGCGCTGCTGAATTTCATCGACCAGAACCTTCAAATCAATTGCGCGGCTCGGGTCGCCGGTGGGATAAACTTCAACATTACCGTTCGCGCTGACTGAAAAAAAATTCGCCCCCCAATTACTGACATTATAAAGCTCCAAAGCATCCTGGATTTTCCACACGCTCATTTCCACCTCGGGTTTGCACTTTCAAATAACTTGTGTTCGTAGTGGCGCTTTCGGGCGCTTTCCTGGTTGATCATTCACGTTCTAAGGGTGTGCTACGAGCTTCTTCGTGTTCGCAAGCGCGGCGATTCTACAAAATTTTCATTTGATTTACAAGCACGCACTTTTCCGAAAATGTTCCAGCCTCGTATTGTCAGCGCGCGAAGGTGTCCACACATAACTGCGGGATTACCCTTCCGCAATCTTCCCGAGATGCGAGTACCTGCTCACTGCGCTAGTCGCATTCATGAGGCTCGGAGAGCATCGGTTCCATTGACGGAAGGCCATTGATGAGCAGCAATTTGGTTTTCATTTTGGGCAATTACAAAAGCGGGAGCACCTGGCTGCTGAAAATTTTGAGTCTCCACCCCGAGATTCGCAGCATGGGTGAGACGCACATCTTCAACCACATTGCCGCCGCGCAAAACTTCGGAGATTGCACGCACAAGCTTTTTCATGAAGTGCCCTGGAGCAATGGTGGAGCGCGCCGCTTGCTCTCGCATCGCTTTCTCAACCTGTCACGCCCGCTCCTCAAAAAATGGCGGCCGGATTTTGCCTTCGACTCGCACGACCGCCCGGCCAGTTTGCTCGATTTGAGTTTTTTCGATCAACTCGCCTTGCAGCGCGGCTTGCGAACGATGCGCACGAAAGAAGAGTATTGCCGCTATTTTTTTCAATTCCTCCTCGAACGCTTGCAGCCGCGCAAATATCTGCTCGAAAAATCCACGGACACCGCGCGCTACGCGCCCTTCATTCAATCCGTTTTCCCGCGCGCGAAGTTTCTCGTCATCTATCGCGACGGCCGCGACGTCGTGGTTTCCAGCCGCTTCTTCACGGAGAACCATCTCAAGCGCAATTCCTGGTCCCTGCAAAAGAGCACCATGAAATGGCGCGCAGAGATCGAAGCGCAACTGCAATACGGCGAGCACTATCGCATCTTCACGTGTTCATACGAAAGGCTTTTAGAAAACAGCAAAGCCGTGGTGGCGCAGTTGTTCGAATTTTTAGAGCTGCCGCACGAAGAGGAAACGATCAATAGCATTCTCACACGCACCTCCTTCAAATCGCTCACCGGGCGCAACGCCGGTGAGGAAGCACGCGACCGTTTCATTCGCAAAGGCGTGTCCGGCGATTGGCAAAACCACTTTACTGCTGAAGATAAAAAAGAATTCAAAGAGCTTGCCGGTGATTTGCTCATCAAGCTCGGTTATGAAAAGGACCACAACTGGTAAGGAGCGCCTATGAAACGCAAACTCTACCACCTCGGCATATGCCTCTGTCTGTTCGTGATGTATGCTCACGCCGACGCGCAAACGGAAAGTCCATTTGAGACTCACGGCATTCCCCCCTTGAGGGGGGTGTCGCCCGCAACCTCATTCGATCAGAAAGTCACGGCCTCAAAGCACACCCCCCTAACCCCCCTCAAGGGGGGAATTACTGGAGCGCGTCCGCACGTTGAAGCGTTGCGCCAACAACTCGGCCTCTCTTCTAACTTACAATTTGAATGGCTGCCGAGCCGGACCGGCGCAGACACATTCAGTGTCACCGACAATTTCAACCGCTCTGACATTGGCCCGAATTGGGCTTTGGATTCGCGCTATTGGGCGATCAAAAACGGCGAGCTGGTGCTCACCTCGGCGGCGAATGCGGAATGGCGTTATCTCGCGGTGTTCTTGCCGGCGTTCAATGACGGCGAGCGCGAGATTTATTCGGTCACTTATACTTGGGGGAAAAATGCCGACGCCGTCGGTATTGGCGAAGGCGCGCACGCGTTGATGATCGACACGACTTCTTATCAAGGCAGCGGCTATTGGCTATGGCGCCGCACGAATCAAAACTCGGTGTGGTTGTATGCGATCAAAGACGGCGCGTGGGAATATACGCCGGGCGAAAGCAAGGAATTTCATCGCGCGGATTCGCACACGCCCATTCCGCAAGCCGGCGACGTGATCACCGCGATCATTCGCAATGAGCCGCACGCCGTGTTTTTTGATTACTACATCAACGATCACTGGGACGCCACGGTTTATGACGGCTCCAAAGAGTTTGCGCAAGGCGAGGTGTGGCACACCGGCGTGTTCATTCACGGCCAGGATTTGAACAATCAAGTCGATGATTTCACCGTGACCTGGCTCGATGGAGAAGACACGGTCGCGCCCGCCGCAGTCACGGACTTGCGCGCGATCGACAGCAGCGCGACAACCGCGACGCTCGCGTGGACTTCGCCGGGCGATAATTATTGGGACGGCCAAGCCGATCATCTCGAAATTCGTTATGGCGCTTCACCAATCGACGCGGATAACTTTTCCTCGGCCAAACGCGCTTCGAATATTCCGGAACCGGCGCCTAGCGGCGAGCAGCAGCAATTCACGATCACCGGCTTGAAGAAAGATAAAACGTATTACTTCGCGCTGCGCGCTTATGACGAAGCCAACAACGTCAGCGAACTTTCAAACGTGGCGCAAGCTTTCACGAAGCCAACCAGCGTCGCGACTACTTTAGAACTGGTGAGTGGTTGCGATCAAGCCGGCGTGGTCGGTGAGCCGCTGCCGCAGCCCATCGTTGTAATGGTGAAAAATCAAGAAGGCTCCCCCTTCGCGGCTTATCCTGTGAAGTTCGCTATTAAAGCAGGTGAAGCAAGCTTGCCGAATGGCGAGGCCGAACAGATCATCATGACGGACAGCGCCGGCATCGTTGCGGTAAGATTAGGTTTCGGCACAACGCCAGGCGCGATTGAGATTGAAATCAGCGCGACGGGCTTGAGCAATTCTCCTATACTTTGTAAAATGACTGCCCTCGCGGATGCAGCGGCAGATGTGGTACAAGTGAGCGGCGATCATCAGCTTCTTTCTGCGGGAAGGAAATCCGCGCCGCTCGTCGTGCGCGTGACGGACCAATACGGCAACTCGGTTGTCGATCACTCTCTCGCTTTTACGATCACCGATGGCGGCGGCAGTTTTGTGAATGGTGAAGATTCTTATCAAACCAGAACTGCGTCAAACGGCACTGCAAGCGCAGAGTTATTCGCGAGCGAAGTTACGGGCGACACGACGATGGTTGCGGTGACGGTGATCGCGAATTTGCAAACGCGCTTTTTGCTCTTTACTGCCGCAGCGGATTCGTTGCGTGCCGTGAGCGGCAATAATCAAAAGGCTCCGGTTGAAACGCGGCTCGCTGAACCGTTGGTCGTGCGCGTGTTCGACGTGCTCGGCGCCGCGGCGCAAAATTTTCCTGTGCTCTTCAAAGTGAGCGCGGGCGGAGGCGCGTTGCAAAATGGCACCGCGACTTTGACGATTGCAACCGACAGCACGGGAACGGCCGCAACAACGTGGATGCTCGGTGCTATTGCGGGCGCGAATCAAGTGACGGTTGAAGCGCAAGGCTTAAAAGGCTCGCCGTTCACATTCAAAGCAACCGGCACGGGCAGCACCGGCGTGGCCGAAAATACCCTCGCGTTTCCCAAAGAATTTGCGCTGCTGCCCAACTCGCCGAATCCATTCAATCCGGAGACGACGATTCATTTCACTTTGCCGGAAGCGGCGGAAGTGACGCTCGTGTTGTTTGATGCCAACGGCCGTCGTGTGCTTAGTTTGATGAGTGCAGCGCTCAATGCCGGCGCGCATCACGTGCGTTGGGAGGGCCGCGTTGCGAATGGCCGCGCGCTCGACTCCGGCGTTTATTTCTGCCGCATGCACGCCGTCGCGAAGACCTCCGGCAAAAGCTTCAATGCCACGCGCAAGCTCGTGCTCATGAAATAAAAAATGCTTCCTTCCTCCCAAGGCCGGCAAGGTTGTTTCTTGCCGGCCTTTTTGTTTGAACAAATGCCTTGACAGACCCAGCTTGCCGCACTATATTTTCCGGCAGAAAATCTGCAAAGAGCACAATTGGCAAGGAGGGTTTATGCAGCAAAACCGTTTTCACATCACTATACTCTTTTCCCTGTTGGCAATTTTCGCGCACGCTGCCGCGCAACCCCCACGACCACACCTCGACGCTTTGCGCCAACAACTCCGCCTCTCGACGAATTTAAAATTGGAATGGCTGCCCAACGCGAACGGCCTCGATACGCTGCACGTCATCGATGATTTCAACCGCGCCACTACCGGCCCGGATTGGCTTTTGGACGACCGCTATTGGGCGATCGAAGACAGCGAATTGGTGCTCAATTCGACCGCACCCTCCGAGTGGCGTTATCTCTCGGTCTTCACGCCGATCTTCAACACCATCAACCGAAAAATTCATTCCAGCACCTATCGTTGGGGCAAGCTCGCGGATTCCGTGGGCATCGGCGAAGGTTCATATGCGCTCTTGATCAACAAACGTTCTTATATAGGCGACGGCTACTGGCTCTGGCGGCGCACGAATCAAACCTCCGTGTGGCTGTATGCGATCAAGAACGGCGCGTGGGAATATACCCCGGGCACGAGCAAGGAATATGACCGCGCGGATTCAAACTTGCCCATTCCGAAAGCCGGCGACGTCATCACCGCGGTCCTGCGCAATGAAGCGCATTCCATGCTTTTCGATTACTATATCAACGGCCGTTGGGACGCGACGGTGCAGGACACCTCCAAAGAATTTGCGCAGCAGGACACCTCCTACTTCGGTTTATTCATGCACGGCCAGGATTTGAACAATATGATTGATGATTTCACCTTGACGTGGCTGGCGCCGGACACCGTGCCGCCCGCGCCCGTCACGGATTTGCGCGCGAGCGATAGCAGCACGTCGAGCATTACTCTCGCGTGGACTTCGCCGGGCGATAATTATTGGGACGGACAGGCCAAAGTTTTTGACCTGCGTTACGCCACGTTCCCGATTACTCCCGCCAACTTTCCGGCGGCAACGCCGGCGACGAATCTTCCCAACCCGGCGCCGAGCGGCGCGCAGCAGCAATTCACGATCAACGGTTTGCAAAGCAACACCACTTATTACTTCGCGGCGCGGTTTTATGATGAAGCGAACAACGCGAGCAGTCTTTCGAACGTGGCGCAAATCACGACGCCGGCCGTTCGTGTGGCGACCGCATTGGAGCTCGCCGGCGGTTGCGATCAAGTTGGAAGAGTCGGCGCAACGCTACCGCAACCTTTGGTTGTAACTGTGAAAGATCAATTCGGCGCTCCCTTCGCCGGTTATGCCGTACACTTCGCCGTCAAAAGCGGAGAGGCTAGTTTTGTAAATGGCGGAACTGAGCTCAGTATGAACACGGATAGCAACGGCGTTGCCGCAACTGAATTGCGATTGAGAACGACAACCGGGCCGATTGAGATTGAAATCACCGCAATGGGCCTGAGCAACTCTCCACTGCTCTGCCGCGCTACGGCCACCTTTGGCGCGCCCGCGGATCTCTTGCAACTCAGCGGCAACTTGCAATTGGTTTCAGCAGGAAAGCCGGTCGCACCGCTCGTCGTGCGCGCGACGGATCAATACGGCAACTCGGTTGTTGCCGCTCCCGCGCTCTTCGCGATTACAAATGGCGGCGGACGCTTCATCAATGGCGCGGCTTCTTATTCAACCCAAACGGCTTTAAACGGCGCTGCCAGCGCCGAACTATTCGCGAGCGAAGTTGCGGGCGACACGACGACGGTTGCCGTCACGGTGAGCGATAGTCTCTCCGGCGCGCATTTGCAAACGAGCTTTCTTATCTTCACGGCTGCCGCAGATTCATTGCTCGCCGTGAGTGGTGAGGGACAAACGGCTCCGATTGGAACGCAGCTCGCTGATCCGCTCGTCGTGCGTGTGCTCGATGTTTTCGGCGTGCCGGTGAAAAATTTTCCTGTGACGTTCAAAGTTGTCGCGGGCGGCGGCATGTTGGGAAATGACAGTTCGACCGCGACGATTTCAACCGACAGTAGCGGCTTTGCTGCCACAACTTGGAAGCTCGGCCTCAACTCAGGCGCGAATCAAGTCTCGGTTGAAGTCAACGGCTTGAAGGGCGCGCCGCTCAGGTTCAACGCGACGGGCACGGGCACCTCCTCGGTTGATGAGCATGCAACTGCGCTTCCCAAAAAATTTGCGCTGCTGCAAAACTCGCCGAACCCATTCTCCCGCAACGGCGGGACGGAGACGGCGATTCACTTCGCCTTGCCGGAGCCTGCGGAGGTGACGCTTGTGTTGTTTGATGTGAATGGCCGCATGGTGCGCAGCTTGATAAACGCGGCGCTGAATGCCGGCGCGCATCGCATGCGCTGGGACGGCCGCGACGCAAATGGAAGAGCATTACACTCCGGCGTGTATTTCTATCGCATGCGCGCCTTTGGAAAAACTTCCGGCCAGAGCTTCGAGGCCACGCGCAAGCTCGTGCTGGCGAAATGAGGCATTAAAACCCCGAATTGTCTTTGAAGAAACGTACTGAAAAAAATTTCACCCCGGAAGAATTGCGTTGCGAGACCATTCTTGTGTTGCATAAAAAATTAGGCGCGTTGAATACTCATCGTTTTCTGGCGCAAATCAACCAGAGCCAGGACCATTATATCAAGCTCCAACAACGCCTGTTTAATGGGCAAAGTGTAGGCGAGCTGTATCGTGCAGCAAAACAGCATTGGCAAAAACGCAAGCCGTAGGTGAAGATTTTTTTGAGCGCACTTTTTCTTCATTATTAGCTCCGAGCGATTGTATGATCTCGCCAATAGTTTCGCGTCGAAAATTCTGCCAGCAACTCCTCGGCGCAACGCTTTCTCCCTTTATTCTACCATTCACAATCAGCACCTCACGCAAACGCCTGCGTGAGCTCGGCATCGTCATCGGCACATTGCCCACTGGGCAATGGAACGCCATCACCGACGTGCCCGGCGTGAAAGTGGGACATTGCACGCGCATCGCAGGCGAAGGCGAGTTGCAAGTGGGTCGTGGTCCGATTCGCGCGGGCGTGACCGTGATTATGCCGCATGAAAATATCTTCCATGAGAATATCACGGCCGGCCGCTTCGTCATGAACGGCAACGGTGAAATGACGGGCGTGGGCCGCGTCGATCAAACCGGCTTGTTGGAATCGCCGATCTTTCTCACCGATACTTCGAACATCGGTCGCGTCATGAACGGCGCGCTTTCGTGATTCCTGCAAACCTACCCTGAAATCGGCGACACTGCGACCGTGCCCGTTCCGGTGGTCGCAGAAACGTGGGGCGGATTTCTGCACGACACCGAGGGCCGCCATCTTCACGATGAGCACGTGCTCTTTGCAATCGCGGATGCGAAAACCGGTCCGGTGCAAGAAGGCGTGGTCGGCGGCGGCACGGGCATGGTGTGCTACGATTTCAAAGGCGGCATCGGCACGGCCTCGCGCGTGCTGCCGTCATCGCACGGCGGTTATACCATCGGTGTTTTGGCGCAAGCAAACTTTGGTGCTCGCAAGGAACTCATGATTAATGGCGTGCCGGTGGGAAAAGAAATTTCCGATCTGCAAACCCTCGAAGGCAAAAAATCCAAATCCATCATCTTGATCGGCGCGACCGACGCGCCGATGATTCCTTCACAACTGCAAAGACTCTGCAAACGCATGGCGTTCGGCTTGGCGCGCACGGGCACAACTTCCTCGCACAGTTCCGGCGACCTCCTGCTGTTCTTCTCGACCGGCATCAAAATTCGCAAACAAGACCCGGCCACCGGCATTCAAATTTTCAATGATGAATGGATCAGCCGCGCGCACCAAGCGGCAATGGAAGCGGCTGAAGAGGCGATTTTGAGCGCGCTCTGCGCGGCGGAAACGACGGTCGGCATCAACGGCAACACGGCATTCGCGCTGCCCTTGGAACGTTTGCCGGGGATTATGAAGAAGTATGGACGCTAGGCCGCGTTGATCGTGGATCGTAGATCGTGGTTGGATTGTTCGGAGACGATCTAGCATCGACGAACCACTAGCCACGGCTGGGCCGCAAATCGTTCTTGGAAATCACGGATTCTCGTTTAAATTGTGCGCGTGAAAAAACAACCGGAGGGCCATGATGAGCGAGTTCTTATTCGACCCCTTGATGACCTCGCGTTATATCGACGCGACCACGGATTTCGGTTTCAAAAAGCTCTTTGGTGAAGAGTCCAACTTGGATATCATCACGAGCTTCCTCGACGCGGTTTTGGAGCGCGAAGCGCCGCTGCGCGAAATTCGGTTCATGAACCCGGAACAGCTTCCAGGCAGCAAAGACGAACGCCTCGGCGTGTTCGATATCTTTTGCCATGACGTGGAAGGCAATTCCTTCGTGGTCGAAATGCAAAGAAGCCCGCTGCCTTATATCGAAGACCGTATGGTTTATTACGCCACGTTTCCCATCGCCAAACAAGCATGGAAAGGCGCGCGCCCGGCATATGTTTATCCTTACCCTTCTTATGAATCCTCCCGCGTGCGTGAAGCGGCGCTCGCCTATGGAAATGCCGTCGAGCCCGTGACCGCGAGATCCTGGAACTATCGTTTGGAAGCGGTTTACTGCATCGCGGTTTTGGGCTATGCTTTGAACGGCAGCAAAAAGGCCGTGAACCGCACCAGCCTGCGCAACGACGAGCCGCCGCACGAGTTGTTTTACGACAAGCTGAAATTCGTGACGCTCGAGTTGCCTTTGCTCGACGTGAGGCGGCCGGAATACAGCCTGGATCGCCCGATCAACAAATGGCTCTACTTTTTGAGATACCTTTCCAGCTTCGAGCGCATGCCGGAAATTTTCAAGAACGACCCGGTCTTTCAGAAAGCTTTCTATATCGCCGAAGTGGCCAACATGACGCCGGAGGAAAGATGGCGGCATCAAAGAAGCATGATGCGCCTTTGGGATGCCAACGCCGAGTTGGAAGGCAAATTTCTGACGGGTGAGAAGAAAGGCAAAGAAATAGGTATAGAGATAGGCATCGAGAAGGGGATGGAGAAGGGCATTGAGAAAGGTATCGAGAAAGGTAAAATTGAAGGCAAGATCGAAGGAAAAATCGAAAGCTTGCTACTTTTGTTTTCTCAAAAACTAGGACCAACACCGGCTGACATCGAACAAAAATTGCGCGCGCTTCAAGAGTTGAGCGTGATCGAAAATCTCTTTGCCCATTTCATGACCATCAACGACTGGGAAACTCTGCAGCAGTATCTTCCGCCTCCTGCTTGAGAGATTCGCGGTATCGTGTCGTTGCCTCCCGCTTATGCGCCAATGTTGACGCTGCCTTCATCAAATGTGTGAGTCGCGTATTGTTTACTTCCGGCCCTAAGAATTGTCTCACCGATGTCAGCGGCGTTCACGTCGGCCACTCGACTCTCGCCGAGGGCGAGGTTCAAACTGGTCTCACCGTTATTCTGCCTTATCCTCTCAGCCAACGCAATCGCAAACTTTTTATCGGCAGCTTCGCGCACGGCAACTGGAACGAATGGACCGGCCTGCACGTGGCGCAGGATTTCGGCACGTTCTCTTCGCCGATCGTTTTGTGCAATGCCACCACCGTCGGCATTGCTTACGATGCGCTCATCACTTTCGGGCATCAGCGCGATCCGGGTTTGCCGATCGATAATGCCTGGCCGCCCCTCGTGATCGGTATTGACGACGGCTATCTCAATGATCAACGCCAACGCCGCATCACGCACGACGAAGTGCTGCGCACGATTCGCGAAGCAACGAATGCTCCCGCGCTCTGCGGCAGTGTTGGAATTGGTCGCGGGCTTTGTGCGTTCGGTGGAAAGGGCGGTGTGGGCGCAGCTTCACGCGTGGCGAATATTGCAAATGTGAACTACACGGTAGGCGCAATGCTCGCGGCGAATGGCGGACAAACTTTAACGAGCGAAATCAACTCCGCCTCTTCGCTCTCTTCAAGTTTTGCGCTCATCATCGCAACGGATGCGCCGCTCTTGCCTGAGACGTTGCGTCAACTCGCCGAAGCGGGATTGCGCGGGCTCGATAAGTTCGGCTTGGCAGAAAGCGGCGCGCAACAACTCGCATTGGCATTTTCAACCACGAACGTCATCGACAATGCATTCGAAGAACGGTTTCAACTTTTCTCAGAGCGCTGGCTCGCGCACGAACAACTCTCTCCCCTTTTCAATGCCGTTGCCGAAGCCGCTCGTGAAGCCTTGCGCAAAGGCCTGCAAAGCGCCGAACCCGTGACCGGAAGAAAGGGCCGAAGGCTTCAGCCGATTGCTTGGCAGCGGTTGATCAAGAAATACGAATAGAATGAAGCCGAAACAGAAAGCCCTGTGGCAATGCCCCAAGTGTGGCGAGAAATTCGTCACAAGAAACATGTGGCACTCGTGCGGCAAGTTTTCGCTTGAAGCGCTGTTTGCACGCTCCGAGCCGCGCGTGTTCGAATTATACAAACGCTTCGCGGCGCTCGCGCAAAGCTGCGGGCCGGTGACGATTATTCCCCAAAAGACGCGACTCGTTTTTCAAGAACGTGTGCGTTTTGCCGGGTGTGTGCCGCGCAAGTCCTTCTTGCTCTGCTCGTTCGGATTCCATCGCAAACGCGAAAGTCCGCGCTTTCATAAAATCACGCAATACGCGCCGCTTTGGTACGGCCACGAATGCCGCGTGACTTCCGAGAAAGATTTCGACGAAGAATTTATGGATTGGATCCGCGAGTCATATGCCGTAGGGCAACAAAAACATTTGGAAGCTTCATGAAGGCATTCTTAATTTCAAAGGAGCGGTGTTATGAAGGCTTATGTGCTCATGTTGTTGGCAACAGCCTCTTTCGCAGTCATGGCGATGCAATCTGCCAAACCCGCCAAAGTCATTTTCTTCGGGGATTCGATTACCGAAGCGGGCGTGCATCCGGGCGGATATATCGACCGCGCGCGCAAAATGCTCAAAGAGAGAAATCCCGCGAGCAGTTTTCAATTGATCGGCGCGGGCATCGGCGGCAACAAAGTGTATGATCTCTATCTGCGCGTGGAAGACGACGTGCTCAGTCAAAAGCCGGATTGGGTGTTCATCTACGTCGGCGTCAACGACGTGTGGCACAAGAAGTCGTTCGGCACGGGCACCGATCCCGACAAGTTCGAAAAGTTTTATGTCGCGCTCATCAAAAAACTGCAAGCGCACGGCATTCAAGTCGCGCTCTGCACGCCGGCGGTGATCGGCGAAAAAGCCGACGGCCAAAATGAAATGGACGCGAACTTGAACAAGTTCTCGCAAATCATTCGCGCGCTCGCCGCGAAATATGATTTGCCGCTCTGCGATTTGCGCCAAGCCTTTTTCGAGCATCTCGCGAAGAACAACAGCGCGAACAAAGAGAAGGGCATTCTCACCACCGACACGGTGCATTTGAATGAAATCGGCAATCAACTCGTTGCGGAGCAAGTGTTGAAGGTTCTTGTGAAGTGATGCAGTGGCTATCGTGTCCCTTCCCCAGCTTTGTCATTCAGGGGGAATCTTTTTAAGCGCTGGGCAGCATCTCCTGCACGTAAAAAGTTTCCTTCTGAATGACATGCAAGGAGGGAGAAGTGTAACCAATATTTCGCTCTGAGTAATAAAAAGATTCCTACGAATGACAATATCTAGCCCTAGCCTCACTCTGAATCAGGAGTTCTTATGAAAAGCAAAAGCGTTTTTCTTTTGATTGTGCTCCTCGCCGGTTTTGAGGCGGCAACCCATGCTTTGTATTCCCAACCGGAAACCAAAGTGAAACACGACACGCGCATGCAATGGTGGCGCGAAGCGCGTTTCGGCATGTTCATTCATTGGGGCTTGTATTCGATACTCGCGGGCGAGTGGAACGGCGAAACCAATCACGCAGAATGGATTCGCACCACGGCGCAAATTCCGCTCGAAGAGTACGACAAACTCGCGCCGCGCTTCAATCCCGTGAAGTTCGATGCCGAGGCCTGGGCGCAAATGGCGAAAGACGCGGGCATGAAATACCTCGTCATCACTTCCAAACATCACGACGGCTTTTGTTTGTTTGATTCAAAGCACACAGACTTCGACGTGAAGTCCACGCCGTTTCAACGCGACATTATGAAAGAGCTGGCGGAGGCCTGCCGCAAAGCCGATATCAAAATGTGCTGGTATCATTCCATCATGGATTGGCATCATCCCGATTATCTGCCGCGCCGCGAGTGGGAGAAGAGCCGTTCAACGGAAGGCGCGAACTTCGAGCGTTACATTCAGCACATGAAAGCGCAGCTCAAAGAATTGGTCACGAACTACGGCGAGATCGGCGTGCTCTGGTTCGACGGCGAATGGGAGAGCACGTGGAACAACAAATACGGCCGCGAGCTTTATGATTACGCGCGCAGCTTGCAGCCGAATATCATCATCAACAATCGCGTGGGCACAGGCCGCGCGGGTTTGGAAGGCTTTGCGAAAGCGGGCGAAGGCGTGGGCGATTTCGGCACGCCCGAGCAGCAAGTTCCCGCGACCGGCTTGCCCGGCGTGGATTGGGAATCCTGTATCACGATGAACAACAATTGGGGCTATAACAGCCACGATCAAAATTGGAAGTCAACGACGGAGTTGATTCAAATGCTCGCGGACGTTGCTTCCAAAGGCGGCAATCTTCTGTTGAACGTCGGCCCGACGGCCGAGGGCTTGTTTCCGCAAGCGAGTGTTGAGCGTTTGCGAGAGATCGGACAATGGATGCACGTGAACAACGAAGCGATTTACGCCACGCAAGCCAGCCCGTTCAAACATCTCGCGTGGGGACGCTGCACGCAGAGAAGTATCGACGGCGGCACGCGGCTTTATCTGCACGTATTCGATTGGCCCGCGAACGGCAAGCTCAAAATCCCCGGCATTTTTAATCAACCCCAAAAAGCTTTTTTCTTGGTTGATAAACAACAAACGGCGCTCGCCATTAACCGCGAAGATGACGCGCTGCTCATCTTCGTTCCGCAACGCGCGCCCGACGCGCACAACAGCGTCGTGGTTTTGGATCTTGCCGGCAAGCCGGACATCAACAATCCGCCGGAAATTGTGAGCGAGTTCGACATCTTCATTGATGCGATTGCAGTGGCGGTCAAGTCCGAACGCGATAACGTGGAAGTGCGCTACGCGATTGATGGCAGCGCGCCTTCGAATACTTCGCCGTTGGTGCAAGGCACGATCAAGCTGAACGAAACCGCAACGATTGCCGCGCGCTGCTTTCGCGAAGGCAAGCCTGTGAGCGAAGCGGCGCGCGCGACATTCACCAAAGTCACGCCGCAATCGGCAATGAAGGTCGACAAGCTGAAGCCGGGGATTCGTTATTCATACTTCGAGGGCGAATGGAACAACTTGCCGGATTTCAAAACGATCACACCCGTAAAAAGCGGCGTGCTCGCGAATTTTGATTTTTCACCGCGCCAGGAAGTGGAGCGCTTCGGCTTTGAATACACCGGTTTCATCCGCGTGCCCGAGACCGGCGTCTATGCTTTCTTCACCGATTCGGATGACGGCAGCCGGCTTTACCTCGGCGACGAAATGGTCGTCGATAACGACGGCTTGCACGGCATGGTTGAAAAGCGCGGCGTGATCGCGCTCGCCGCAGGCTTGCACCCTTTGCGCGTGACGTTCTTCGAGAAAACCGGCGGCGATGATTTGAAGGTGTATTATAAAACCGAAAAGAGTGAGAAGCAGGCGGCGCCAGAAGCGTGGTTGTTTCATGAGAAGTGATTTATCATGAGTCGCACTTTGAGCACGCTACGCGAGCAGTTCAAACGTTACGATCTCGGCATGCCGCAAGAGGCGATGCAAAATTATCTGCGCCTCGAATTTGAACGCCACGGCATGGCGCGCGTGTTAGAGTTGTTGTGGGAATGGGAAGCACGCGTGGGATATTGCAAGCCCGAGCTTTTGCGCCAGAACCGCCGTTATCATTACGATGATCCGGAAACCGGCGTCGCATTTCGCGCGCAAATCAATTTCGCGCGCGACAACTATACGCCCAAGCCTTCGCCCTCGGCGCGTGAACTGCACTGCGCGATTTGTTATGACAATCTTCACCTGCCCGGCAAAGAGAATTTGCGCGTCTTTGAATTTTTGTTGAATGAAGCGCGCGAATACTTCGTGCAAGTCACACCCTTTCCTTTGTTCGAAAAACACTTCGTCGTGATTACGAGAGACCAGCTGCCGATGCAAATGAGCCGGCAAAGTTTGGAAGGCTTGCTCTGCTTCGTCGAGCTCGCGCCGGATTACACCGGCTGCTCGAATAGCGACGTGGAATGGGCGGGCGCTTCGATTCTCGCGCACCATCACTATCAAGTGTTCGAAAAACTTTCGTTGCCGATTATGCAAGCGCGTGTGTTGCCCGGTTTTTATGTGGAAGAGGAAAGGCTCTCATTCGGACTCTTGAACTTTCCAATTGCATGCTGCCGCGTGGTGAGCAAACAGCGCGTGCCATTTCTATACGTGTGTGGAAAGATTATCGAGGAATGGAAACGCCGCGAGCCCGGGAAAAATACTTGCAATCTCGTTGTCACCAAAGAGGCTGAAAGCTATTGTTGTCACATTCTCTTTCGCAATCCCGCTTTTCGAACTGCGGAAGAGTTTCGCGCGCTCAAGTCGGAGGGCGTGGGCGTCATCGAAGTCGCCGGTGAAGGCATCTATCCCGTGCCGCGCGGCGAACATGCCGAAGCGATTTGGCGCAGCCTCGAGCGCGAGGGCTTGCGCGCGCTCAAAGGCATCATCGCGAGCAACAATCCCGTCCAGCGGGAAAATTTTGGAAAGATGTTTGAAGTGATTACACGCGCGCTGAGCACGAACAACACGCGGATCTAGCGAGAGCCCGTTTCTTCCAAACGCGAGGCTGACGCTAAAATTCCATCAATCGCGCTCAACTCTTCTCGGCTGAACTCGAGATGCTCGAGCGTATCCACGATCTCTTCGATTTGGCTCACTCGGCTGGCGCCGATGAGCGCGGAGGTCATGGCACCGTGACGCAGCACCCATGCTATCGCCATTTGCGCGAGCGTTTGCTGCCGCTGCTGCGCAATTTGAGTGAGCCGCCGCACTTTTTCCAGCTTGGCTTCGGTCACGTCCTCGGGATTGAGATAACCCCAGGGCTTGCCGGCACGCGAGTCTTGTGAAATGCCCTTCAAATATTTGTCCGTCAGCAAGCCTTGGGCGAGCGGCGAGAACACGATGCAGCCCACGCCTTCTTTCTCCAACACGTTCAGCAAGTCGCCTTCGATCCAACGATTGAACATGTTGTAAACGGGTTGATGAATCAAGCAGGGCGTACCGAGGCTGCGCAGAATGTTTGCAGCTTGCTGCGTTTGCTGCGCGTTGTATTGCGAGATGCCGGCATAGAGCGCTTTACCGCTGCGCACGAGATGGTCGAGCGCGCCCAACGTTTCTTCCATCGGCGTTTCGGGATCGGGGCGATGGTGATAGAAAATATCAACGTACTCCAAGCCCATGCGTTTGAGGCTTTGATCGAGGCTGGCGATGAGGTATTTACGCGAGCCGAAGTTGCCATACGGCCCGGGCCACATGTCCCAACCCGCTTTGGAAGAGATGATCAGCTCATCGCGATAGCTTTTGAAATCCTTCTGAAAAATTCTTCCGAAGTTTTCCTCGGCGGAGCCGTACGGCGGGCCGTAGTTGTTGGCGAGATCGAAGTGCGTGATGCCGAGATCGAAAGCTCGGCGCAACATGGCGCGTCCGTTTTCGAGCGTATCCACGCCGCCGAAGTTGTGCCATAGCCCGAACGAGATGGCTGGCAGTTTGAGGCCGCAGCGGCCGCAACGATTGTAGCGCATGTTGTCGTACCGGGTGTCGGTTGCGAGATAGGGTTTGTTCATATTCTTTCCTCGTGTTGAGTTTTTTGAACACATGATATAAAGCGAAAATCAGAATGTCAAAAGCAAAATGCTTTTATCGCGGGTTATGAAATCTGCCCTTGCATGAAAACGGCGCTCGCTCTATCTTCGCAACGTTTGAATTTGCGCTCTTGTCCGTTATTGCAAGCCTCGAGCCGTATCCGGATTTTGCAACGAAATGAGATTTTAGAATTATGAATAGCACAAAGCATTGGGAAGCCCTGCTGAAAATTGCCTCATGTCTCGCAACCCTCGCTGCTGCGGCTTCGGCGCAAACTCATCTCGAAGTGCAAGCTCTCGGCGCGCTCCTCGGCGATTCCACGAGCGCAATTCGGCTTGCGCAACCGTTGGGCATGAGCGTCGATCTCGAAGACAATATTTATATCGCCGATACCGGAAATCATCGCGTGCTCAAGTGCAATCTGCAAGGCGAGCTTCTGCGCGAGGTGGGCGGCTTCGGTTTCGGCGAGCAGCAGTTTGACCGGCCCGTGGAAGTCTGGGCCGGAAACGGCTTGGACGTTTTGGTGGCGGATTACAACAATCAACGCTTGCAACGCTACGACAAAGATTTGAACTTCATCTCTTCCTACTCTTCGAATGAAACGCTCGGCGAAAGCCTGCGCTTCGGCTATCCGGCGGCGGCGGCGCTTTCCGCGCAAGGCGAGCTCTTTGTCGCAGATCACGAATTCAATCGTGTGCTGCGCTTCGATGCTTTCGGCAGCCCGAAGGCGAGTTTCGGCGATTTCAATTGGGGCGAGGGCCGGCTCGAGCGTCCGGCGAAAATTTTTATTTCGCGCCGCAATGAAGTGTGGGTGAGCGATTCGTTGCGCCCGGCTATTATTGTGTATGACACCTTCGGAAATTTCGTGCGTCGTGTAAGTGCGAGCGAGCTTGCCGCTCCCTGCGGCATGGCGGAATGGCCGCCGGGCATGATCGTCACGGATAGCAAGCAACACGCTTTGATTTTTTTTAATGCCGAAGGCGAACGCCTGGGAACATTTGGCAAACCGGGGAAAGGCTTGGGCAAATTCGATGCGCCCACCGCAGTGATGGTGTTGCGCAGGGCCAATGCGAAGTCCCATGAAACGAGTCGCGTGCTCGTGCTCGAAAGCGGAAATAATCGTGTGCAGCTGTTGGGGGTGAAATGGCGGCTTTAATCCAAGAAAGAACTTGCAATTTTGAGGGTGTGAACATAAATTCGACCTTTGCTTTTTGAAAAAAGGAGACCGTTTTGTACGCCAATATTCAAACGTTACTTGAACTGCAGGAAATCGATCGTAAGCTCTACGCGCTCGATCGTGCCCAAGGCGATCTGCCGCACACCTTGGAAGAGTTGAAGCGCAAACTCGCCGAATTGACCGGTGTGTACGATCAAAAGACGGCGCGTTTGGCCGAAGTCGAGCGGCAACATCGCGCCCTCGACGGGGCATTGAGCCTGGCGAAAGAGCGCAAAAAAAAATATGAAACTCAGCTCTACGCCGTGAAAACCAATAAAGAATATGACGCCATCACATTGGAGATCGAGAACACCGAAAAAGAAATCGATCAAAGTGAAACGAAGATTATCGAAGCGCTCGAGGCCGAAGAGAGTTTGAAAGAAGAGATCACACAGTACGAAGAGCAAATCAAAATCGCGCAGCAAGAGCGCGGACAACAGGAAGAACTGCTCAATCAACTGTTGGAGCAAAACAAGCATCAAGTCGAGGACTTGCGGAGTGCGCGTCAAGGCCTGGCTGTCGGCATCAGCCCGGGATTGTTGCGCTCATATGAGCGCATTTTGCGCGGCAAAGATGGCGTGGCAGTAGTCAAAATCGTGCGCGGCTCGTGCGGCGGCTGCAGCACGCGGATCACTTCGCAGCGCGCCATGGAAATCCGGGAGATGAGAGAAATTTATTATTGCGAAAGCTGCGGCCGCATTTTGCTTTGGCAGGAAGAGGAGCCGGTGCTGGCATAGCAAGCTCCGGCAAAAGCATTACACATTTTTGAATAGAGCAAGCCGGCCGGACCATCGCGTCCCGAGATTTCGGGATGAGGAAAGTCCGAACACGATAGAGCAAGGTAAGAGGTAACGCCTCTCGTCAGTGATGGCGTTATAGGGCCACAGAAACCAAGTCTGCCCGCTCCTGCGGTGTAAGAGTGAAAAGGGTAACCAATACCTCGTGCAAGTGCAAATAGGCTTACGCGCTCCGCTTTGGCGGAGTAAAGAGCGGCTCGCTCGAGTAAGCGGGTAGCATGCTCGAGGCCGTTGGCGACAACGGTCCCAGATAAATGATGGTCATTCCGTTTCAACGGAATACAAAATTCGGCTTACAGGCCGGCTTGAAATATGATGAGGGCACAGTTTTCCAACTGTGCCCTTTTGTTTTGGAAAACCGTAGCGCAGACTTCCAGTCTGCAAACCAGGCAGGATGCCTGCGCTACAAAATTTCTCAACCCAGGAGTATGCAGCATGAAGGGCATCATTCTCGCGGGCGGAAGCGGCACGCGGCTTTACCCCATCACGCAAACGGTGAGCAAGCAGCTTTTGCCGATTTACGACAAGCCCATGATCTATTATCCGCTTTCAGTATTGATGCTCGCCGGTATTCGCGAAATTTTGATCATCTCCACCCCGCAAGACTTGCCCCGCTTTCGCAGCCTGCTGAATGACGGCACGCAAGTCGGGTTGCGGTTCGAATATGCCGAGCAGCCTCGCCCGGAAGGTTTGGCGCAAGCATTCATCATCGGCGAAAAATTTATCGGCTCGGACAACGTTGCGCTCGTGCTGGGCGATAATATTTTTTACGGTCACGGTTTGCCGGAGATGTTGCGGCGAGCCGCAACGCAAGAAAGCGGCGCGACGGTATTCGCATATTACGTGCGCGACCCCGAACGCTACGGCGTGGTTTCGTTTGATGAAAACAACCATGCCCTCACCATCGAAGAAAAGCCCAAACAACCCAAATCGAATTATGCCGTAACTGGCCTCTATTTTTATGACAACCACGTGGTGGAGATTGCCAAAGGCCTCAAACCTTCCACGCGCGGCGAGTTGGAGATTACGGATGTGAATATGAGCTACTTGCGCCGCGGGCGGCTGTGCGTGGAGTTGCTGGGCCGCGGATTCGCGTGGCTCGATACCGGCACGCATGAGTCCCTGCTTCAAGCCGGTAATTTTGTGGAAACCGTAGAAAAGCGGCAAGGTCTTAAGATTTCTTGCGTGGAAGAGATTGCTTATCGCATGGGCTACATTGATGCACAACAACTCCGTGCTTTGGCCGAGCCGCTCGTCAAAAGCGAGTATGGCAATTATCTTTTGCAGGTTTTGGAATAATAAACCTCCGGCCTCTGATTTTCACACACGCTGAAAACCGAATCCCTTCCTCCGTTTTCCTCGCCGACTTTAAAATTGACAATCTCTCCTTTTTTGGCTACTTTGCCCAACCAAAATTTGATGCGTCGATCCGTTTACCATGCGAAAGCTCAAGCACCTTTTCGAATATGGCGGTCTGTGGCTGCTCATTCAACTCGCTGCGATTCTGCCGCTCAAGCGGCTGCTCGCGCTCGGAGCCGGTTTGGGCAGATTCACTTTTTCGGTGTTGCGCATTCGCCGAAGCGTGGCGCTCGATAATTTGCGCCAAGCCTTTCCCGAAAAATCCGAAGCCGAGCTGCTCGCCCTCACGCGGCGCAATTATGAAAATTTCGGTATGATGATGCTGGAGTATCTGCGCCTGCCCAGCCTCTCGCTGGAAGAATTGGCCAAGCTTGCGTCTTTTCGCAGCGCGCAAGATTCTGCGCCGTGGTTCGAAGCTATGAAAGCTGGGACCGGCGCGGTGTGCATGACCGGCCACTTCGGCAATTGGGAATACATGGGCGCGATGGTCGCGCAGCGTTTTCCGATGGCTTATCTTTATCAATCGCAGAACAATCCTTACGTCGATGCCCTCATTCGACGCACGCGCGCGCGAGTCAACATGCACAGTATTCCGCGCCAATCTTTGAAGGAAATTTTAAAAGCGCTGCGGCAAAAAAAATTCGTCGCCATTCTCGCTGATCAAGACGCCGGACGCAGCGGTCTGTTCGTCAATTTCATGGGGCGGCCGGCCTCGACCGCGCAAGGCCCGGCGGCCTTTGTGCTCAAAACCGGCGCGCCGATTTTGTTCGTGCTCGCGTTGCGCCAGCCGAACGGCAAGCACATGATTGAGAGTGAATGCCTGCGCTTCAACGATCTGCCCTTGCATTGGAGTGAAGCAGAGAAGCTGCAACACATCACGCAAGCGTGGACGAGCGTGCTGGAAAAATACGTGCGGCGTTATCCCGATCATTGGTTTTGGATGCACCG
>Ga0247727_10005049_pt1 | contig 27249 bp, 18 predicted proteins | sample WisWelCaveWW1625_FD_202498 | JGI IMG/M metagenome (GOLD analysis project Ga0247727, IMG submission 202498) | Biofilm microbial communities from Wishing Well Cave, Virginia, United States - WW16-25 | ecosystem: Environmental > Aquatic > Deep subsurface > Groundwater > Cave microbial mat | place...
GATTATCGAAAAAGTCAAAACCGAGAGCAAGCCGATCTATCTGCCCAATGCCATGGAAGACGCGGCGCTGCAGAAAAGCAAGAGTGTGGACCTGTTGCGCATTCTGTCCGTCATCTGCCTGCCGCTCGTGCAGGATGAGCAAACATTCGGCGTCATTTATCTCGATAACCGCACCGTGCAGGGCGCGTTCAAGCCGGATATCTTCGCCTTTGTGCAATCCTTTACCGATTTCATTTCCCTGGCTGCCCATCACGCTCTGGAGTGTCGGCGATTGCACGACCGGCAGCAAACGCTGGAAGACGAGCTGCGCGCGCGTTGTGATTTCAACGCGATTATCGGCCACTCCCCCAAAATGATGCAAGTGTTGGAAGTGATCTCGCAAATCGCCGATACCAACGCGCCGGTGCTCATCGAAGGCGAATCCGGCACCGGCAAAGAGCTGGTGGCACGGGCGATTCATTACAATAGCCAACGCCGCAGCCAGCCTTTGCTCTGCCTCAACTGCGCCGCCTTTCCGGAAAATCTTTTGGAATCCGAATTCTTCGGCCACGAAAAGGGCGCATTCACCGGCGCTTACAAACGCCACAAAGGCATGTTCGAGCGCGCCGATGGCGGCACCATTTTCCTGGACGAGATCGACGAGATGAGCCCGGCCCTGCAAGTGAAACTGCTGCGGGTTATTCAATGGGGGGAGTTCAATCCCCTGGGCGGCGATGAGACCAGGCACTGCGACGTGCGCGTCGTGGCCGCCAGCAAGCAAGCGTTGCGCGGTTTGGTGGAAGCCGGCCGATTTCGTGACGAGCTTTATTACCGGCTCAACGTGATTCGCTTCAAGATGCCGCCGCTGCGGGAGCGCGGCGAAGACATTTTGCTGCTCGCCGAATATTTTTTAGCGCGCGCGTGCAAACAGATGCAGAAAGCCATCCCACCATGGAGCCGCGAGGCGAAACAGGCGCTGCAAAATTACGCTTATCCCGGCAATGTTCGTGAATTGGAAAATATCATTTCTCGCGTCGCGATTCTCTGCAAGGGCGGCTCTATCGAGCTGGAACACTTGCCGGAAGAAGTGCGTGCTTCCCACGCGACCACCGCTGTAAGTGAAAAGGCGCAAGCTCGCACCTTCAAGCAAGCGAAGGAAAAGGCCGTGACGGATTTTGAGCGCCGTTATCTGCAACAAATACTGGACGAATGTGACGGTGTGATTAGCAAAGCGGCGCAGATTGCCGGCATGCACACGAAAAACTTTCATGAGAAGCTGAACAAATACGGGATACACGCAAAAAAGCCCATCGTCGCGCAATCAAAATAAAAAGACAAAATGATTAAGGGCAAAACAATTTTTCTTTGTGCGCTTTGTGGCCTTTGTGGTGAAAAAAATCCCTGGCCTGCGGCAGGGCAGGCTTCGCGGTTGTGATAGTTTTTCGAGAGTAATATTATAAACCGGACGAGCCGGAACCAAACAAGAAAAAATGTCCAACGGATGAAAGCGGCCAACGGATTTTGATTTGGTCATCCGTTGGCCGCTTTTATCCGTTGGAAAAATCTTTGCTTTTTTTGCTCACATTTTACTTATTAGCGACTAACTCACCCATAGAAGATATCCTTCCCACCCAACCACAGCGGTATTTTCACCCCTCAACGCGGCAAAATTACCGCTCAGTCCCCCCATTTCAGACAGTTGCGAAAGTCAAATACACATTGCTCTTCCCGACTACAATCGCATAATGAATCTGCCACTTAGGGAGATATTTTCCGGTGGCTATTTTTGTCGGGCTTTTGTGGTACGCGAGTTGAATAGAGTTTGGGGAGATTGAGAAGTAGCGTACCGGACTTCCATACTATGTTGGTAAGACGGGCAAATCGAATCCTATTCCAAACTGAAAGATCTAATTTTTCTAACCGTTTGTAAGGAGGTGATGTCCCTTGATTGTCTACAGATATTATTAGCATACTCTAAACCCGCTTTCGGCGCCGAAAAACCCGCCGAGTTTAAACATAAAGGAGGTTATCATGTGTAAATCAGATGCTTTCATCGCAATGCGCGGCCTGGCTTTGCTCGTCGCAGCACTGAGTATGGTCAGCACGAGCACTAGTTTCGCTCAAGGTGGCGCATGGACAAGCAAGGCCAACATGCCAACGGCAAGATCAGTGCTTACGAGCAGTGTCGTTGATGAGAAGGTTTATGTCATTGGCGGACTCGACCAAAATTCTAACAGCCTTGCTACTACAGAAGAATATGACCCAATGACGAACACATGGACAAGAAAAGCTGATATGCCAACCCCAAGATTTGGCCATTGCGCCTGTGCTGTCAATGGCAGAATCTACGTTATAGGTGGCCTTAACCGCGGCGCTGGCTTCCGCGCAACAGTGGAAGAATACGACCCGGCTACGGACACCTGGACAGCTAAGGCTAATATGCCGACGGCCAGAGCCAGTTTGTCTTGCAGCGCGGTTGATGGAAAGATTTATGCTATGGGAGGTGACACTCTAAGCGGCCGGAGGATAATTTTCTTGTCAGTCGCAGAGGAATATGACCCAATGACTGACACCTGGACGGCTAAAGCTGACTTGCCAATACCAAGAGGCAGCTTCGCCAGTAGCGCAGTAGGCGGTCTAATCTATGTTATGGGTGGGTGGAAGCCGGGCGGTACAGCAGAACTAGTGGAGGAATATCATCCGGCCTTCGATATTTGGATAGTAAAAAATGCCACTATTCCGACACCACGACCTGATCTAAGCGCCAGCACACTAAATGGAATAATCTATGTGATCGGAGGTCAATCTCGTGGGGGGGGTAGTTTGTCAACAGTCGAAGCGCATGATCCGGGAAGCGACAGTTGGACAACCAAGGCGCCCATGCCTACAGATAGGGCAAATCTGACCACCAGCTCTGCCAATGGGAGAATCTTTGCCATCGGGGGTGTTCAATATAGCTCGCCAAATCGCCCTGTTCTTTCAACTGTTGAAGAATATGACCCAAGTGCTCCAACTTCTGTCGAAACCAATGCCAGCAGCATACCAACGGCTTTCGTGCTTCATCAGAATTATCCAAATCCGTTTAATCCCAGCACCACCATTGTCTACTCCTTACCAACGCCGCAATTGGTCAAGCTGAAAGTTTATGATGTGCTGGGACACGAAGTCGCTACACTTGTTAATGAGCGCAAGGCTGCAGGAAATTTCCAAGTAAGCTTTGATGCAAGCAAGCTGACGAGTGGGATCTATTTGTATCGTTTGGAAGCCGGAGACCCTTCGACCGGCTCAGGGCAGGGTTTTGTCGAAATCAAAAAAATGATATTGGTCAGATAAGGATAAAACGTAAATCGTAAAACGTAATTTCGCCTTACGCATTACGTTTTACGATTTACATTTACATGGTGTTAAGATGTTACGAATACCTTTTTTATTAAGGAGGCCTTATGAAAAACGTTACGCGTGTTTCCATCCTGTTGGCTTTTGCCGTGCCATTCAGCATGATGGCGCAAACGCTGGACAAAAAAGCCATCATCAAAAGTCCGTATCAAATTCGCCAGGGTATCATCGATGGCAGCGACATTTCGTTTGCGCCTTACCCAGGCAAAATGCCCAAAAGCCATTTTGCGATCAAGGCCAATTATCGGAATGCTCAAACGCATGAACCAATGCGATTCCCCTACCAGGATCCGGCAGGTTTTTACTCTAATTCCTGCCCGATTTCACTTGCCAATGGGCAAATTCTGATGGTTTGGACGAATCAATCCGGGGATACGGTTTACTGTGCGTCAGGCAGCGATGGCGGGGTTTCCTGGGGTAGGCCCATCGTCGTGGCCGCAACTTCATTTGCTTTCAGTCTCACCGGGGTGCGAACCAACACGGGACGCGTTATTGTGGTTTGGGGAGGCAACGGTGTGGCGCTCACATGTTTCTCAGACGACCATGGCGCAAGTTGGACCCCACCGGCTTCCGTTGCCTCTGCGGGCGTGGAGTTTAATCTTACCGTAACGCAGACGATTGACGGGAAACTCTGGTTGGCCTATAACCGTTTTAGTCAGAGCACCGGCTTTGATATTTATTTTCGGACCAGCATCGATAACGGCTCTTCCTGGAGCACGGAACGAACATTTGTGGCGACTTCCGCCGCTGAGTTTGATGGCGCCGTCGTTTCAGGCAGTGGTTCCACCCTGTATGCCTTTTATGACGACAACTCGAGTGGAAACCTTAGCATTTACCGGAGAACCAGCACCGATGGGGGAAACACGTGGTCTCCGCGGTCGCCGATTGTGAATTCTTCCTTGTCCGAAAGGCGTCCGCGGGTTTTGCGCCAGTCGGCTGACACCCTGTGGATGACTTATGAGCGCCGGGAACCAAGCACCATTCCCGGCTACTCTCAACTTGAGATTTATTACACCAAAAGCATGGATGGGGGAATTTCCTGGAGCACGCCGGTCGAATTTACGCGCTACGCCGGTAACGATCGCGTCCATAATGCAGATTTGGTTAACGACCTGCCCTTTGTCTCTTTTACGTCGGATCGTTGGGCTTCCACCATCTTTCAAACACAAATATGGTACGGCATCATCGGAACGACAATGGACAACAACCCGCCACCGGTTTTAATGAGGGCCCTTTCTTTGACGACGCCGCAGAATTTCGTCACTGCACAAGCCTACGTGGATGATGAAACCGGAATCGCTGACGTAAAAATTTCCTATCTGCTCAACGGCCTCCCGAATGGTCCATTCCAGATGTATGACGACGGACAACACAACGATGGAAGCGCCTCAGACAATATTTGGGGAACCACTATCGGGCCATTCCAAATTGGGGATGCCGTCCTTCCCGCTTTCGCGATCACGGATATTTCATCAAACGCTGTAGAGGTCAATATCTTCCAACCCAAAATCAAAGCCGTTCACAATGCCGGCAACGTGACCCTTTCCTTTGATGATAATTCGCAACTGGCCGAAGGCGGAGGGGCGCCAGGCACCTCGGCCCGCTGGCCGCGCGCCAATGGGCAGGATTATTTATACCTTGGCGGTTTGTGGGTTGGCACCAATGTCGGCGGAGAAAACCGGATGATGAACCGCGATTATTCTGAATTTGATTGGAATAGAACGCCGGGAACGCCTTATACTTTAGCCCCTGGCGTTTCTGATCAGGATGGCAGTGTGACGTACGACGATCAGTCTGCCATGTCACCACCCATCGGATTGCGAGTCCACCAGCAGAGTTATCAATGGTCGGCTCAGACGCGGGACGATTTCATCGTTTTCAAATATACGATCCGGAACCTCGGTACCAACGGCAACTTGAGCAATGTGTTTGTCAGTCCATGGCTCGATCCGGACGTGACCGTCCAGACAGCCGCCGATAATGATCGGGTGGGCTACGATAGCCAAAGACGCATGATTTATGTGAATGATAGCCAAAATAATCCGGGAGGGTATATCGGGCTTAAATTGTTGGGCGCCGGCAAGACCCCGCATACGGTCCATGCCTATAACATCGACCAGGATCCTGATACCGATGAAGCAAGATATCAATATCTGGCCAATGGGACGATTACGATTCCAACTGAAATCAATGATTATCGCGTGCTGCTGACCGCACCACCTTTTTCGTTGACAGCCGGCGATTCCGCCACGGTGGCGTATGGCATTGTGATGGGCATTGATCTAAGCGAACTGCAAGTTCATGCTGATACGCTCGAGGCCATTTATGGGAGTATTCGTACTGGCGTCGCGGCATCTCGTTCCGATCAAATTCCAACCAGCTATGCGTTGGCGCAAAATTATCCCAATCCCTTCAATCCCGGCACGAAGATTGAATTTGCCCTTCCGCGCCAGAGCTTTGTCACGCTGAAGGTCTACAACCTCTTTGGCGAAGAAGTCGCGACCCTGGTGGAGAAAAATCTTTCTGCAGGATTCCACCAGGTCAATTGGGAGGCGGGTGAGCTCTCCAGCGGCGTGTATTTTTATCGCTTGCAGGCCGGTGACCCTGCGACAGGCTTCCCGAATAAATCGGGACAGGCGGGGCAGGGTTTTGCTGAGACTAGGAAGCTCGTTTTAGTCAAATAGCGGAGGGCAGAGGGCGAAGGGCGTGGGGTGAAGAGTGAAAGGCGATGAGCGCCCCTTCTCCTTTCGCCCTGCGCTCCTCGCCTACGCTCCTCGCTCCACATGCCATGGTTTTGCGAACTAACCATTTGAAAGGAGAAAATCATCATGAAAACGAGTTTTTATTTATCCTGGCTCTGCCGGGCCGCGTTGGCCCTGTTCGGGATGTTATTCGCAGGGTTTTCCGAGGCGGTTGCGGGCGGTAAGATAGGCGTCTACGGCATTCATATGGCGCCTCGCGGTGACGATGCCAAAAATTTCAGCCGGCCGGGCTATGGGCTCGGCGGCCACATCGTGGTCCCGGTTCCGCAACTGTTGAATTTTTTCGCCGGCACCGCAGGGTTTGAAGGCATCAATCTGCTCAGCGAGACCGTCACCTTTAGAGACCGATTGACCGGGCTCAGAGTCGAACAGCAGACCAGCCAGGATTATTTCCGCCTCTTCCTCGGCGGGCAAATCGGCGGGCATGGGAAAGGCTTTTTTCGCCCACACGCGGGGCTGAATCTGGCGACGGTATTTTACGGCATCAATACTGACGTCGTCATTCCCGACGACGAAGATCGTGAGAAAGAAGTTCGGCAGAAATTGCGGGGAGAGAACCACACCGTATTCGGCTATGACATAACGCTGGGCGTCGATTTGAACTTCTGGAATAAATGGAATCTGGACGGGGGCGTGCGATATCTGAAAAGCTTCTCACTGCCGCAGCAGCTTGGGGCAGGCTCGGGAAAAATTCATCCGGAGTATTTTCAGGTCTATCTTGGCATCGGATTGTCGTTTCGTGCATTTCGCCAAGCGCGTGAAAAGGAAGAGTAATTCCTCAAGCCCCAACGCGGACGCGCCGCAACCAAAAAGATCGCTCACGGAATGTCCCGCCCTGCGGGATCACGGAAGAGATTTTCATGAATTCATTTCCGTGAGAGTTCTATTCCGTGAGTCAAAATTTTTTTGCAAAGATATCACTTGTAACAGACTACGCAGGCTTTTCAGTCAAGCTGAAAACTTGAGCCCTTCGGGCAGCCTCGGGAAAACAAAATTTTTCAACGGCTAGAAAAACCCAACTGTAAAAGCTTTATCCGCTGGGTTTTCCATCCGTTGACTGCCATTCGTTTTCATATTCCGATCTTGAATTTTGTAACATTGAAAGTGTATGACCTGCTCGGCCATGAAGTAGCAGGCTTAGTCAACGAACGGAAAGTCCTGGCAAATATCAGGTTCATTTTGATGCTTCAGGCCTCGTGGGCGGAGTTTATTTTTACAAATTGCAGGCCGGAGAGTTTTCCGAGATCAGGAAACTGGTATTGCTGCGATAACGCGAGCAGAAAAAACAGAAGGCGTCATGACGAGAATCCCTAAACTAACCCAATCACTTTTACTCCAAAGGAGGAACAACCAATGAAAGCAAACCAGTCATTTTGGATTATGGTGACGGCGGCATTCATCATGTTTGCGGCCGGCACTCAGGGGCAGGTTCCCCAGGTGATCAACTACCAGGGGCAGTTGACTGATGCCGGCGGCAGTCCCCTCACTGGCGCTCATACCATTGTTTTTGAAATCTGGGACGCGCCCACCGGGGGAACCGCATTGTGGGATGAGACCCACTCGGTAACCATATCGGCGGACGCGAACGGTTTTGTTAGCAGGCTCCTGGGAAAAGATGGAACACCGCCCAAGCCTATTCCCTCGAATCTTTTTGATTCCGGCACGGAAAGATACCTGCAGTTGACGGTGGATGGCAGTGTTTTATCGCCCCGGCAGCAATTGGGCAGTGTGCCGTATGGTTTCCGCTCCCAAGGGACTTTGGATCAGGGGTACGATCAAGGTGGTCCAGGCGCCGGCCGAACTATTACCGCCGATGCCGGTGCGGTGAATATTGCCGGGCCGGATGGCTTGACGGTGAATGGCAATGTCGGCATCGGGACGACAAACCCTACAGCTAAACTTCACGTTCTGGGCTCCGGTACTATCGGGAGACTGGGCTCCAGCCTCGACGGCGTGGTCGGCCACAGTTTCGTCATCGGCGGCGCTGGTGTGACTGGCTTCAGTAACGGCGATGGAAGCTATGGCGTGTATGGGAAACACATATCTAGCACCAACTACGGTTATCTCGGCTCCAGCAACTCCGGCGTGTACGGCTCCAACAGCGCCCCCTCAGGTGCAGGGGTATATGGCACCAGCAGTAACGACGGGAGTGCCGTTTATGGTGCCAACAACACCGGCAACTATGGTGCTATCGCCGACCCCGTGAATGGTGTGGTGGGTGTGGGTTCCAGTTCTGTTAGTAACGGTGCTGGCGTCTTTGGCGGGAGTTTCAGTAGTTCCGGAACTGGTGTTTATGGTCTCCACTACAACAACGGTGCCCCCGGCAACTATGGGTATCTCGGTTCCAGCAACTACGGTGTGTATGGATCCAACAGCGCCACCTCTGGTGCCGGCGTGTATGGCACCAGTAGCAACGACGGGGTTGCCATATATGGTATCAACAACAACGGCAACTATGGCGCTATCGCCGACGCCTTGGATGGTCTAGTGGGTGTGGGTTCCAGTTTGGTTAGTGGCGGCGCTGGCGTCTTTGGCATGAAAGTCGGTGGAGGCAACTATGCAGGATATTTCGACGGGAATGTGCATATAACCGGAACCCTATCAAAAGGTGGCGGTTCCTTCAAAATTGACCATCCGCTCGACCCGGAAAACAAATATCTCTCCCACAGCTTCGTGGAAAGTCCCGACATGAAAAATGTTTACGACGGGATCGCCACCCTCGATGCCAGAGGTGAAGCCGTGGTGCAACTGCCCGATTATTTCCAAGCCCTCAACAATGAGTACCGTTATCAACTCACCTGCATCGGTGGCTACGCGCCCGTTTACATTGCCGAAAAGATTACTAAAAATCGTTTCAAGATTGCGGGCGGTACTTCAGGACTGGAAGTCTCCTGGCAGGTCACCGGTATCCGACAAGATGCTTTTGCCCAAACCCACCGCATTCAAGTTGAAGCAGAAAAAACCGGCAAGGAGCGCGGCAAGTATCTTTATCCCAGGGAACATGGCATGCCGGAGTCCATGGGCATGGAGTATGAAAGAATTCAGCGGATGGAGCAGGAGAGGAAAGCTCACGCCGAGAGAATAAAAGCCGAGCAAGAGCAAATGAAGGTCAGGGGGGAGCAACACCGTCTGGAGCGGGAGAAGATGAGGCAAATGGAGCAGCACCAGCGGCCGGAGGAGAAATGACGCGCTTTGAAGAGCGAAAGGGAAAGGGCGAAAGGGGAAGAGCGAAAGGCGAAATCCCCTGAATGATGAAAAATTATTTTGTCGTCCATCCCTGGCCTGTGGCACTGACACCTTTGGCGCCACAGCGGGCGCCAGGGCAGGCATTTTGTCTTTTGGGGTTTGCGGCTCAACCGCCAACTTTTTAATTGTGGTATCCGGATTTCCCGAATTAACCGGATAAGTTAATCCGGTCGATTCGGCAAATCCGCATACCAAAAGCTTTTTTCTTTGTAAAACAGGGAGATGGATATGTATAAATCGAACAATTGGACAAGAGGGTTTTTGCCTTTGTGGCTGGCCCTTTTGCTCATCATCAATGCAAAGGTCGGCGCACAAACCCAAATCCGGAAAAGTGTGGTGAGCGCGGCTGGTGGCATCTCGCAGTCCACCAGCTTCAAAGCGCTCATGACGGTTGGCCAGTCAACGCCGCCTGGTTTGTCCCAAAGCGCCAGCTTCAAAGTCTCGGCGGGTTTTTTGGGCGGTGGATCGTCGCTCGTGACAGTGACCTTCAATCCCACAGCCGACGCCTACGTGAATTCCAATCAAACCACCACGAACTTTGGTACGGCCACGACCCTGCGAATGAAGCAGTCCTCGCCGACTCTCAACAGTTATCTGAAGTTTGTGGTGAGCGGCGTGAATGGCGTCGTGCAAAGCGCAAAGCTCAGATTGAAAGTAACCGTGGCGAGCAATAGCGGCGGCTCGGTCTTTTCGGTTTCCAACAATTTCACGGGAACTTCCAACCCGTGGACCGAGACCGGCCTGAACTTCAACAATGCACCAGGCATCAGCGGAAGCCCGTTGAGCACGGCTGGCAGCGTCACTGTTGGCCAGACGGTGGAGCTCGATGTGACGCCGGCGATTACAGGCAACGGCACATTCAGCTTTGGTTTGAACAACGCCTCAACGACCACGGTGCAATACAGTTCGAAGGAAGGCGCCAATCCACCTGAGTTGGTAATCGAGGTTGGACCACCGCCGCCACCACCGACGATCACTTCTTTTACACCTACCATCGGCGCGGTTGGCACGTCAGTCATTATCACCGGAACCAATCTGAGCACGACCAGCCTGGTCAGGTTTAATGGCGTGACGGCAAGCTTTTCCGGTGTGACCAATACGAAGGTGACGGCAATCGTACCAACTGGCGCCACCACCGGCCCGATTAGTGTGACGACGCCTGGCGGAACTGGCGCCAGTACGACCAACTTCACGGTCTTGTCACCTCCAAACCTCGTTGCCGATGCTTACGTGAAGTCTGACGTGCCCACCACGAACTTTGGCACGGCCACGACGCTGCGAGTGAGACAAGCGTCAATCATTCTGCGCAGTTATTTGAAATTCACTGTGAGCGGCCTGAGCGGCGTGGTGCAAAGCGCGAAGCTGCGCTTGAAAGTCACCGTGGCGAGCAATGATGGCGGCTCGGTGTTTCTGGTCTCCAACAATTTTCTCGGCACTTCCACGCCGTGGACCGAAAGCGGCATCAATTACAACAATGCGCCGGCGATCAGCGGCACACCGCTCAGCAGTGCGGGCAGCGTCACCGTCGGCCAAACGGTGGAGCTTGATGTGACGCCGGCGATCACGAGCAACGGCACGTTCAGCTTTGGTTTGAACAACGCCTCAACGACTACGGTGCAATACAGCTCAAAGGAAGGCGCTACTCCGCCGGAACTGGTAATTCAGGTTGGGCCACCGCCGCCACCGCCGACGATTACTTCTTTTGCGCCTCCCAGTGGCCCGGTTGGCGCGTCGGTCACTATCACGGGAACCAATCTGAGCACGACCAGCCAGGTCAAGTTTAATGGCGTGACGGCAAGCTTTTCGGGTGTTACCAATACGCAGGTAACGGCTATCGTACCAACTGGCGCCACTGCCGGAAAAATCAGTGTCACCACGCTTGGCGGAACCGCCACCAGCGCCGATGATTTCACCGTGATTCCTTTGATCGTTTTGAATCCCATGGATGATGCGTATGTTAAATCTGATGTGCCAACCACGAACTTTGGCACGGCAACGACGCTGCGCGCCAGGCAATCTGCGATCATTCTCCGAAGTTATTTGAAGTTTGTGGTCAGCGGCGTGACCGGCTCAGTGCAAAGCGCCAGGCTGCGCTTGCAAGTGACTACCGCCAGCAATGATGGGGGTTCGGTGTTTTTGGTCTCGAACTTCCAGGCCGGCACCTCAACGCCGTGGACTGAGGGCAATCTGAACTATAACAATGCGCCGATCATCAGCGGCAGTCCGTTGAGCAGCGCCGGCAGCGTCACGGTTGGTCAGACGGTGGAGCTTGATGTGACGCCGGCGATTACCGGCAACGGCACGTTCAGTTTGGGTTTGCAGAGTGCTTCAACGACCGCGGTGCAATATAGCTCGAAGGAAGGCGCGACCAAACCGGAATTGGTTATTCAGACCGGCACGAGTTTGCTCACCAGGAATGCTGATTTGACGCCAAATCGGATCGGCGCGGAGGCTGAAGAAATTGCAACGCCATTGCCGGAGCATATTGCGCTCAGCCCCAATTACCCAAATCCATTTAATGCGCAAACGGTGATCGAATATGCCTTGCCCGAGGCGGCCAGAGTGCGTTTAGTCGTTTACAACCTCGTGGGCCAAATGGTTCGCAAGCTGGTTGATGAAACGCAGCCGGCAGGATACAAGCGGATTCTGTGGGACGGAAGAAATGAATATGGCGGCGAGATGAGCTCGGGCATTTATTTCCTGCAATTGATGATCGATCGGCAAAAACTGCTGAGAAAAATGCTGTTTCAGAGATGATGAATACCGCCGAGAGCGTATTTAGAAAGCCACTGACCGGTCACTTTTTGCGCGTAAAGTGTCGTCATTTCAACAACTTTAAGTGACCGGTCAGTCTAGATTTTTAACTTTTCAAACACGCTCGGAGTCGGACTGGCGCAAAGGTTATAAAATAATAAGGCGCGATCTCAACAATGACGCATTGTCGAGATCACGCCTTTAAAGTTTTCGCGCGCAAGGTTTCGTTACCTGGCTGCCGGATATGCAAAATCCGCGGTTGTCGCGCCGCTGGCGGCAACGGTGATTTGCCTGGTCTGCACGCCCAGTTTTTCCTGCCAGAACTCAAGCGTGTACGTTCCCGCCGGAACATCCGCAATCGTGAATTTGCCGTTCGCGTCGGTCACGGCGTAATACGGATGATCGACGGCGATGATCCACGCGCTCATCCAGCCGTGCACGTCGCATTTCACCGGAATGGCTTCCGGCTGCGCAAAGGTTTCGGTTATTTCTCTTTTGAATTTCGGCTGCGCAATATTTTTGGGCGGGTTCTTTTTGCCGTACGAATGAATGTTGTGCAAAATGCCGTCGCTATTCAAAATCTTCAACGGCTTGTTGATCGGCACCACGAGCACGTGCGGCTTGTACGTGCAAACTTTCTGGTCGAGCACGAAGCTGGCGCCGAGCGCTTCCATCGCTTTGCCCTGTTTGATGCCTTTAATCGAAACGACAACGTCTTTAATGCATTTGTTGGTGCAAATCAGGCTTTCATCCACATGGCCTTCTTTGCCGCACACCGCCACGTCTTTCGTCACTTCCAACTTTTTGGGAACCGGCGCCGTGCCGGAATAAGTCACCGTGCCGCTCACCGTGCCGCCGGCCACTACCGGTATCGTCGTGTATGTTGAAGACGGCACCGTTTTGGTCGCCGGTGTATTCGCATTTTTGCCGTCATGATTTACAAAGCCAAATACGAAAACTGCCATCACGCCGAGAAGCAACAACGAATAAAACTTCCGCATTTTACAACCTCCTTTGGCACATAAATTTTTTTCTGTTTTTTATAAATTAAGACCAATTCTATAATAACTTTTTTTGAGATTTTAGTCAAGAGGATTTTTGCCGGTGATAAGGAAATGATATTTAACTAGACCGGATGATTGTACGCGCGTGGAATGAATTCTTCATCATTCCAGAGAAGGACATTTTCGCCGGATTGCGCCAGAACGAACAAACCGTTTTTGTAGGCATAACGATCAACCTCTTGATCGATACTCATGCCCGCAATGGCGCCATAAAGGGTGCGGTCACGATAGTGTGGAAAAAAGTTGAAAAAGCGCGGCAACTCCTCGAGGAAATCCGTCACATACTCCTGCCGGAGCCTATACTTGACTTCAACTGCGATAACGAATTGCGGCCCGACGCCGAGGACATCCACTTCCATCGTGCCGCCATTGCGGCGCACCGAGGCGCGCGAATAAAGCTCGGTAATTTCGATGCCGCGCGCGGCCATAAGACGAGGCACCGCCGGCTTGACCGTATGCTCGGCAAATAGCCCCATGGACTTGGTCAGGCCAAAAACTTCCTTGGACAAAGCCTTTACTATTTTCTCGGTCTCCTGCAAATGTTTACCGGTTTCTCTTTGCAAGCGGTCGGTTTCTTTGAGCTCGCGGTCGGTTTCCTGAATCTTCCGATCGGTCTCTTTGGACAGCGCAGCGGACTGCGCAACCATTTCCTTAAACTTCAGGTCGGTTTCCTTAAACTTCAGGTCGGTTTCCTTAAACTTCCGATCAGTCTCCTGAAACTTCCGATCAGTCTCCTGAAACTTCCGATCAGTCTCCTTAAACTTCCGATCAGTCTCTTTGGATTGCGCGGCGGACTGCGCGGCCATCTCCTGAAACTTCCGGTCAGTCTCCTGAAACTTCAGGTCGGTCTCTTTGAAACCTTGATAAATCAGCTCTTCAAGTTTTTCCAGGGTCGTCATAGCCTTTACCGGCAATTAAATAATTTTTATGGCTGGTTTGATCGTGTTTGAAGATACGAGAATTATTTCAAAAAATCAAGCCAGAATTTCCTGATAATAACTCTCCCATTCCGGCATGATTTTGTCAATGGCAAATTCCTGGGCGCGCTGCCGGCTGGCGTTGGCGAAGCGCCAACGTTTGTTATCGTCATTGAGCAAATCGATGGCGGCTTGGGCCATGGTGTTGATTTCGCCGACCGGAAAGAGAAAACCGGTTTCGCCGTGGACGATCACTTCCGGCACGCCGCCGGTGTGCGCGCCAATCACCGGGACGCTGCAATTCATCGCTTCCAGCGCGGCGAGGCCAAAACTTTCCTGCTCGCTCGGCAGCAAAAAAAGGTCGGCGCAGCGCAAAATTTGTTCGATGTAATCCACCTCGCCGAGAAACAGCACGTCTTCGCGCAGCTTGAGCTCCTTGACGAGCTGCTGCATAAAAAGCCGTTCCGGGCCTTCGCCGACGAGCAAAAGCTTGCAGGGCATTTGCTCGCGCACTTTCGCAAAGATCCGCACGACGTCGCTCACGCGCTTCACCGGGCGAAAGTTGGAGGCGTGCATCAAAACTTTCTCGCCTTTCGGCGCATATTTTTCGCGCCGGCAAACCGTCGTCTTCGGCTCTTCGCCTTTGCCGGGGTCGATAAAATTGTAAATCACGCGAATATCGCGGTTGATGTTAAATTCCTCGATGGTCCGCTCTTTAAGATAATTCGAAACTGCGGTCACGCCGTCCGATTGCTCGATGCTGAATTTGATCATGCTGTAAAATGATTTGTCCGCGCCGACCAGCGTAATATCCGTGCCGTGCAGCGTGGTAATCACTTTCAGTTTTTTGGAATTGAGCACGTGCTTGGCGAGATAAGCGCTGGTGGCGTGCGGCACGGCGTAATGCGCGTGCAACAGATCGAGGCCATATTCCTGCGTGACGTCGACGATTTTGGTGGTGAGACTGAGATCATACGGCGGATATTTGAACAGCGGATAGGCGGCGATGTCGACTTCGTGCAGAAAGATATTGGGATGAAACTCGCGCAAACGAAAGGGCACGGCGTAGCTGATAAAATGCACTTCGTAGCCGCGCCGCGCCAGTGCCAGACCAAGCTCCGAAGCCACGACGCCGGAGCCGCCGTGCGTGGGATAACAAATCATGCCGATTTTCATCATCAGGCACACCTGAGGTTATTTTTTAAGATCACTCATTTCGCTAATAATGGGCGGAGGGCGGCTGCAAAAGTTTCAAAATTTTTTCATTTTTAAAATTTGCAATTTAAAATTTGCCATGCCTTGCGATTGCGGCTAAAAACAGCTTACACAGTTACGGCATCGCCTCCTGACACCACTCGCCGAAGGCCGCGACCGGATCGTCGATTCGCACCAGCTCGCGCACGACGAAGGCCTCGCCGTATTTCGCGCCGATCATCGCGCCCCAGCGGCGATTTTTGATTTCAATGACGTCAAGAAATTCCGGGCGTGAAATCGAAGTCTGGTCGCCGCCGTATTTTGCCATCTGGGGACCGTGAAATTGCGATTCATGCATGCGCACGGCGCGCATCTTTTGCTCAAACGCGGCGCTGATATCAACGATGAAACTCGGCGGCAATTCGTAGCGCTCCAGAAAATACAGCACGCGATTGGGCCGCCACGGCTCGCCTTTGCCGCCGTTCAAATTTTTCAAGCCGGAAATCATCGCGGCGTCGCGCATCAGATTGGAGGTGTGAATATGATCCGGATGGCGCGATTCCCAGTGCACCGTCGCAATGACGCGCGGGCGCAGCTCGCGGATCACTCGCACGAGCTTGAGCTTGTTGTCATACGTTTCTTCAATCGCGGCGTCGGGCATGTCCAGCCGGCGATGCACGGCGACTTGCATGATCGCGGCGGCGGCGGCAAATTCCTGCTCGCGAATTTCCGGCGTGCCGCGCGTGCCGGCCTCGCCGCGCGTGAGCGTAATCGCGGCGGTGCGATAACCCTGCTGCGCCAGCTTGATCAACGTGCCGGCGCAGCCGAGCTCGATGTCGTCGGGATGCGCGCCGAACGCGAGGAAGTCGATAATTGCTGCCATGCAGATAATGAAAATTTGATTGCGTTTGTGTTATAAGATATGTAGATTGACAATACAAAACAACACTCTATTAAAATGAAGACTACAATTGATTATCAAACGGAAATATTGGCTTATCTGCAAGAACGATTTAAAAGCAATCTCCTTGCGATCGTTCTGTTTGGCTCGCGTGTTCGCCAAACGCAAAAGGCCTTTTCCGATTTTGATCTTTTAATCGTCGCCAACGACTTGCCGCGAGAACACAGAAGACGCCGCCAAATCGCCGCCTTAATTCGCCGCGAATTGGCTCTCCCGATTGATGCGACCGTTCTTACTCCCGACGCCTTTGTGAGTTCGGTACGCTATTGCGCGCCTTTGATGCTTGAACTGGCTAATGCTTACGAAGTCTGGTTCGAGAAAGATAATTTTTTTTCGAGGCAAATTCGCTTCCTGCATTTACTGATACAACAGGGTAAACTAATTCAGCTACAACCGGGGGTTTGGAAGTTACCGGAGAATGTCGATGAAATGGCGCGAGATGGCATTTTCGTTTCTGCGTGAAGCACAATCCGACCTTCATGCGGCGCAAGTGCTTTTAACCGAAAATGAATTTGCCAAATCTCCATGCCGGATACCGGATAAATGATATTCAACTTCACCAGCTCTCTCTGCACGAAGCGCCAGTAATCTCCAGCCATCGACAGGCGAGGCCGCCTGTCCTACTTCAGCATCTTCGCGTTCCGCTTCGCAATAAAACCTTCCCGTCCATCCAGCAATTTCACTTTAAACCAGTCGCCGGAGGCTTCGACCAAATCCAATTCGATTTCGCCGGGGACTCGGACCAGCGTCGGGCTGCCGGCATCGGGCTGCGCCTTGATCTCGACGCGATCCGAGCTGGAGCCGGCCACCTGGATTTTGGGAATGCTCGCCGCCTGCACCTGCTCCGACGAAACTTCAAATTTGCGCTCTTGAATTGAAATGCCGAGCGCGTTCAGCTTTTCCCAGAACGCCAACTGCTTGCTCACCCGCGTTTGGGCTTTGGTATATTTATCCTCCTTGCTTTTGAGCTTCGCGGCCATCGCAAATTTTTCCAGCGCGTGCTTATAATCGCCGACGACATCGTACATCACGCCGAGATTGAATTGCGCCGCGTGATTGTACGGATCCTGCTCGGCCACCGCGGCATATTGCAAATACGCGGCGTCGATGTCATAGCGCTCCAGCGCATTCTTCGCAGTTTCATGAAAACGCTTGAAGTCGTCGCCTTCGAGCCTGGCAAAATCGAATTTTTGCTCTTCAAAATGCGGCGCGAAATAATCCACCAGGTCCGCCGTAACGGCTTGCAGGCATTCCTCAACCTGCGCTTCCGGCGTGGGCAAATCCCCGCTAAAACTGCCAGGACATTTTTTCTTGTCAACTTTATGATTGCTTTGTTTCGACCCGATCACTTGCCCAGTCTCAATTTTGATGACGCGAATCGTCGCGGAGACATTGGCGACACGCTTGTTGCAATCCACCTGATATTTGTTTTTGTTTTTATCTTCGCGCTCTTCTTTCAGCCACCGATCTTCCGCGTAAATCGAGAGGCCGCCGGTAATAATAGCGTCAACCCCGAGCAGCTTGCCGACTTGCGCGGCCTGCGCTTCGCTGATGGCGCCGCTTTGGCCGAGTTGCTGCTCATTCATCACCGCTTGAAGTTTGGCGCGCTCCACCACGCCAAAAACATTGGTGCGCGCGCCATTTTGAAAACTTTTGCCTTCTTTGGAACCCAGGCCAAACAAACCGCTGCCGACTTCTCCAACACCGCGTTTATCCTGCAGTAAATGCGCAATTATCATATCCGTCAATTTCGTCGCGCCGTCGGGAAAACGTTGCGGCTGATTTTTGCCGGATTCCGCCACCCTTTCGAGGGCGCCGAGCAAGCCTTTTTTCTCTTTGCCGGGCGCCTCATCGGCCTGAAAACTGGTCGACAAAGCAAAATCGATAATCGCCACCTGCTTCACGCCTTCCAGCAGTTGTTCCGGCGGCGTGAGAATGAAACATTTGAGATTTTGCGCGCGACTCGTTGCCGGCAACGCGAGCATTGCCACCGCGAGACTCGCCATCGCAAAAAGCTTAACACGACCAGCAGAGTATTTCATACCTTCCTCCTGTGATTTAAGAATACGACCGTCAAATCAAAACAATAAACAAATTACGTTTTACGCATTAATTTTATTCAGCATGGCAAAATCCCAATGCCAGATTCCCAGCTCGCGCAGTTTCGTCAGCGCCGGTTCATGAAAGCCGTTGCAGCTGTAAAACAGGCCCTGCAGTTTCACCGCGCCACGATGCGCTTGCAGCGCCTGCAATTTATTCGCGAACGTTTCCACTTCCGCAATCCCAACTTGTTGGACGTGGCGATTTTTGACTTCCACCGCGAGAAACCATTCTTCCGACTCAGAAGCCCTTGCGGCTTGCGCCGGTTGGCAGAAAATATCCACCTTAAAATCGCGGCCGGGGTCGGTGAAAGCATACGCTTCGATCTCGCGAAAGCGCGGCAGGCGGATTTTCTCGGCGTTGTCGCCTAATTCGCCGGGAGCAAAATAACGCCCGCGCTCGGAATAATAGCGCAGAATGGATTTGACCCACAACTCGCCGATCTCGCCCTGTTTCTGATTCAGCTTGCCGCGCAGCACATTCGCTTCATGAGTCTTGCTCGTCAGTTGCGTTCTCAACTCCTGAATCGCGCGCTCGAACTCCGCGATCATGTCCTGCTGGATCGCCTCGAAACTGGTTTGCTCGATTTCTTTCTCATATATCGTGCGAAACACTTTATCGAAGGTTGGGTCGCCCAGTCCTTGATAGTCAAAATTCGAGCGGCCCTGCGCAATAATGTCGCCCGCCACCAGGGCTTGCAGTTTCTGCTGCAGCTCGCGGTCATCCATCTCGCTCAGGCCGCAGCGTTCTTTGATCTCCGGCCGCGTCCATTCCTGCTCGCGATGTTTGGCGAGAAACAGCACGATCTTTTTGGCGTAGGCTTGATTGATCTGATCCAGAGCCGCCTCAAGATATTCTTCCCAGCCGGCGCGGATGCGGCCCTGCGGATTGCCCGCTTCAAACAGGAAGGTCTCGTAAAGTCCCTGCGGCGTGGTCAAATCTTTTTCCGGACGCTTCGAGCGGAAAACGTCGCGCAAATAAGCCGCATGCCCGCCGAGCAAGCGGTGCGCGAGCAGGAGGCATTCGTCGGTCGTCGGAATGCCGTACAGCGCCGAGAGTTTGTAACCCAGCTCCAAAAAATCCGGCGCCTCGAATTTCTCCAGAAAATAAAATTCAAACCGCTTGGGCAATTGCCGGTAAATGAGCTTCATCAGCATGCCGACCTGACTGCCGGTGATGAGCATGGGCGCGACTTTGGATTCCGCGGTGCCGAGATAGTTGCCGGCAAACGTCATCGCCTGATTCTCCGGCGTGGCGGGCCAGTGCCGATAAATATATTGATTGAAATATTGAAACTCGTCGATGATCACGAGAAAGCGGTCGCCGGTGAGCTCGGCCAGACGATGCGGCGCTTCGCGGGTGAAATCCCACAACACGCCGCCGCCGACCGGCAGCAGGCCGTGCCATTGTTTGATATCTTGAGCCACATGATCAAGCCGCAATTCTTTGCTGATCTTAAACAACTTTTTAGGGGAGTAAGAAATTCCCAGCCATTGCCGCTTCTTAAATGAAAGAAGCTGCGAGATGAAACTCATGTAATAGATCCGTGAGAGCTCATCCACGACACGGATATCTTCTTTAAGCTCGAAAAAGAAGGGAATAACTTTTCCATTGCGGGCATATAATTCATTATAGAGGCGCTGGATCAAGGTCGTCTTGCCGACTTTGCGGTGGCTGATCAGGGCATTGGAAAGCGCGGCCTTCTTTTCAATGTCATCAATCCATGAATAAAAATAGGCCAGGTCCTTCTCACGGTTGGTGAAAAGTTCCCGCTCGCCGATGCGTTCTTCAAGGGGATATTCCATAAGAATATTTTTTGTATGTTACGTTGCTCGAATCGCCATAAATGAGCTACCCCACCGGCACTTCGCCGATCTTGACGGCGCGGCAGAGCGCATTGAAGCCATAAATGTCACAGTGCAGAATGCCGAGCTCGCGCAGGCGCGCCGAGGCCTGATCGTCAAAACCGCTGCGCGAAAAAAACCATAACCGCTTTCCTGCTGCAGGCGGTCCCGCCTGGCGGGACCAATCATCGAGCTTCGACAACTTCTCGACGAACTTTTCCACATCGTTGATCTTCACCGGCGTTTTGCGATATTTCACTTCCACGAGCCAGGTCTCTTCGCCTTCGGCCAACAGATCAAACTCGACGGTTTCGCCTTCGATAATCAGGCCGGTGCGATGTTCCACCTTTTTGAATCGCGGCAATTGCAAAAGGCTGGCTTCGAGATTGAAGATCGCAGCGGCATCAACCTCCTGATTCGCAAAGCTCATGAGTAAATGGCGCGTGTAAAGTTCGGCCGCTTCGCCCAAAAGCCGGGAGGCGCTGCCGATGCGCTGGCGCAAGGCGTCAAGCTGCGATTGCAGAAAGGCCTCGATGCTCTGCCCAACCAAACCGGTTTGATATTCTCGCGCGATATAAGCGGCGAGAACCGGATCCTTGATTCGTTCATAAACCGGAAAAAGCGATCCGGTCTGGCGCTCGATGAGATCGGCCTCGTCCAAATTCTTCAGCACCGCGCGGGCTTTTTCCGGTGGCACTCCGAGCTGCGCCGCCACCTCGTCGATGCGAACCTCTTTCTTTGCAACGGCCAGTTGATACAATACCTGCAAGCCGATTTTTTCATCATTGACCTTATCCGCGACCGCTTTGAAATGCGTATTCCAAAATTGCCGAATTTTGCCTTTATGATCCGTCGTCTCGAAAGCATACAACGCCTCCACCTTTTCGGTTGTCGACAAATCCTTGTCCGTGAGCACGACGCTGTTGAAAAAACACCAAATATAATACGGATTGCCGCCGGTCAGGCGATGGATTTCTACAGCCGCGGCTTCAGAAAGCTTGATTTGCTCTTTATTGCTCAACTTGTAAGCATATTCCAGCGTATGTTGCTGATCAAAAGGTTCGATATAATAAGGCCCAAAACGGCGCGCCAGCAACCCTCCCATCACCGTATCGACAACCAAAGTCACTGCGGAGCCGGAGACCACCATCGGACACCAGCGCGCCTCAGCCGGTTTCTGAAACCACTCGGTGATGTTGCGAAAAGCTTTATAGCGCGCATCGTAAATTTCCGTTAGCACTTGAAATTCATCGATCATGACGATACCGGCCTCGCGGCGTCGCGACGTAATTGCCGACGCAAATTCAATCGCGTGGTCAAACGCATTTTCGACGGCGCCGGTTTGCAAAGCGTCGAGGTGACCGAGATACTGCTTCTCGAGATAGGAATCGCCGCAGGCGGCAAAAAATTCCTTCATCTCCGCAGGCAACCTGGGAAGCCCGGGCGGCTGCAAATATTGGCCGGTTTTAAAAACGCCATATTGAAAAGCAAACGTGACAAACAACTTCGAAACAAATTTTTCCAGCGTTAACTGCACGACGCCGGGCTTGCTGCGATATTCCGCGAAACTGACATAAAAAGGCACGACTTTTCTCTGGCGCGTAAACAATTGTCGATAAAACTCCTGCATCAAAGCGGTCTTGCCCATGCCCTTGCGGGCGATGATCGCATAACTTGAGGCTGTTCGCCGCGCGGCTTTGTCGGCAAGGCTCCACAGAAAATCCAATTCCTGCCGGCGATTGGTAAATTCTTCGGCGCTGACGACTTCTTCGGCGGGAGCGAGAGTTGTGTCCATCTCATCTATTGCCATTTTTCACCTTCACAATTCCACAATCTGATGTTGAAAATTGGTTAAATCAATTTGCTCATAAATTTTCTGAATCAACCCGCGGCCGTATTTACACAAATACGGGACGAAACTCAACTCGCGTTCCTGCAAATGCCGATGCGGATAAAGCGCATGCGCGGCTTTGGCGATCTGTTGCGCCAGCGTTTCATTTTGCCGTTTCGCCGCCTGCAATAATTTCTTTTCGATCGTTTCCAGTTGATGAAAAATTTTGCCCTGCTCTTTTTCAATAAAACCGCCGAGCGTGGCGTCAATCGCGGTGACGCGGGATTTCAATTCAGCGAGACGTTGGCTCAATTCATCGCGCGCCGCTGCCACCGGTGCGAACAGGCCATCCGCGGCTTCGCGTTTCAAAATTCGCCCGACCAATTCTTCGGCGGCCTCGCCCTGCGCCGACCAGAAATCGGCGATTTGTAATTTATATTTTTCGAGCACGTGAGAAATTTTCTTTTCCAGCAACGTCATGCTCTGGCGCGGGAAAATGGCCGGCATGGGAACCGCGAACGCTTCATAGACGCCGCGCAGTTGCGCGCAATAGGCGATTTCCGCGGGGCCCGCAACATACGCCACCGTGGGCAAAAGAAAATCCTGCATCACCGGGCGCAACATGACATTGGGCGCAAACGCTTCCGGATGCTGATGCAATTTTTGCAGCAGCTCGTCGCGCGAGAAACGTATCGTCGCGTCGGTGCTGTTGAAAACACCGTCGTGACGTTCCAATGTATGCCGCTGCGTCTGCACGTAAAAAAGATTCAATCGCCCCGACCGCAACGGTACTTGCGCCGAGTAACCGGCGGCGGAAAGCTTCTCGATTGATTTCAAAGCGGCGTCCGTCGATGGGCTGTTGGCGAGAATTTCGCGCTCAAATAACGGCGCAGCGAGTTTTTTAATTTCGGGGTCCGCCGGATTCAACACCACCAGTCCATAGTGTCCGAGCAAATTTATCAGCCAGCGGGCGAAAGCCTCCGGCAACGAAACGCCGCTTTGATAAGCCTGTCGCAGCCCCTGCAAAAGCTCATTTTTAAATTCAGTTTCCGGAATCGCTGCGGCGAGCGCCTCGTGGCAATTCGTGATGTTGTCGGTGAGATGAACTTGCGAAACCGGACGGCGCTCGGCGGTGTCGAAGATGCAGGAAAACGGCGTCAGCTCATTCTCGCGGTTCATCACCGTAAGCTGATTCACTTCGGCGACGTCATCATCATCCGCCGCGAGCCAGAAAATCGGCACGACTTCCCTGCCGGTGCGCGCGCTCAAGCTTTCCGCGAGCTTCAAACACGTCAGCGCTTTGTAGAGCGTAAACAACGGCCCGCCGAAAATTCCCACCTGCTGGCCGGTCACAATCGCGACGCTGTTGTTTTTTGCCAGTGCCGAAATTTGCCGTTCGTTCGCTTCACCGGCACCCCACCGGCGATTTTGTTGATGGAGAATTTTCGCCAGCTCGACGCGAGGGTAATCGCGTTGGGCGACGAGATCGATCTGTGCCAGCAACGCCGCGCGGCTGCGATAATCCACCGCGTAAAAATCGGCGAACTGATCAAAATTTTCGAGGTAACCGGCAAAAAGCCGATTCGTGCCGGGAAGCCGGGAAAAGGGAATTCTCACAGTAAATCTCACTGCTCCGTGGTTGATGGCAAATACATCAATTTAAAAATTTTTCGGCAGGATGCAAAGGGATTTTATAATTTTCCTTGCCTTCATAGCGGAAGATTTCTATATTGACTATTTGGATTAACAACTTTGCAATAACATCATTGACCAAAAAATTTATGCACCTGATTACCGACATCACGGCACTGCAGGAAATCGCGCGGGAATTGCGCGGCGATATCATTCGCATGTTGACCGCCGCCGGCTCCGGGCATCCGGGCGGCTCGCTCTCGGCGATCGATATTGTAACCTGTCTTTATTTTAGCCGCCTGCGCCATCGGCCTGAAGAGCCGCACTGGCCGGATCGTGATCGCTTCATTCTCTCCAAAGGTCACGGCGTGCCCGCGGTTTATGCCACGCTCGCGAAATGTGGTTATTTTCCAAAAGAAAACCTGATGACGCTGCGCCAGATCGAGTCTCCGCTGCAGGGCCATCCGGATCGCGTGCGTTTGCCGGGCATCGAAGCGTCGACTGGCTCGCTCGGACAAGGTTTGTCCATTGCCCTCGGCGTGGCGCTCGCAAGTAAAATTGACAATAATCGTTTTCATGTTTATTGCATGATCGGCGACGGCGAGACGCAGGCCGGGCAAATCTGGGAAGCGTTGATGGCCGCGCCGCATTTGAAGGTCGACACGCTCACCGTCATTCTGGATTACAACAAGGCGCAGATTGACGGCCTGACCAATGAGATCATGAATCTCGAACCTGTCGTCGACAAGTTACGCGCCTTCAACTGGAACGTGGAAGAAATCGACGGCCACAATTATTCGCAAATTCCTGGCGCGTTGGATCGCTCCAGAAATGGTCGCGGAAAACCGACGTTTATCGTTGCGCATACGATCAAAGGCCGGGGCGTCAGTTTTATGGAAGCCAATCCTGTTGATTGGCACGGCAAGGCGCCGACGCCGGCGGAGTGTGAAAAGGCGCTGGCAGATATTCGGGTGATGAAATACTAAACATCATAACCCGATCACGCCAGAACCAACACGTTTAAAAAATTGTCCCAACGGATGAAAAAACGACCAACGGATAAAGGCAAATGATCGCAAAATAATTATGGCAACATTATTGGTTTGTGGAACCATTGTCAATTATCTTGCCACAATTATTTTGCTTAAATTTTTTTTGTTAAACAATTAAGTTGACGTAAAGGAAAACAATGGCTGCTACTGCAACTCGCGCTGCATTCGGTGAAGCCCTTGCAACTTTAGGTGAGAAATATCCGAATATAATAGTCGTGGACGCCGATCTGGCGAAATCCACGATGACGTTGGCGTTCGCCAAAAAATTTCCCAGCCGGCATCTGGACATCGGCATTGCGGAAGGCAATCTCGTTGGCGTCGGCGCCGGGCTGGCGCTGGCCGGAAAAATTCCGTTCATCTGTAGCTTTGCCTGTTTTCTCGCCGGGCGTTTCGAGCAGATTCGACTCTCGGCGGCGTATACAAATGCCAACGTGCGGATGGTCGGCACGCATGCGGGCATCGGCATCGGCGAAGACGGTTACAGCCAGATGGCGCTGGAAGACATCGCGCTGATGCGCTCTTTGCCGAACGTCGATATTCTGCAACCGGCGGATAAATTGGAAACGCTGCAAGCCGTGGAGTTTTTGGTGCATCATAATCGCCCGGCCTATTTGCGCTTGACGCGGCATAAACTCGACGACGTGCATGATTCGTCATATCGTTTTCAATTCGGCAAAGGCGATTTGTTGCGTGAAGGGAACGAGGTGACATTGATTGCCACCGGCGGCCTTGTAAGGCCGGCGCTTGATGCCGCGGAGACGTTGGCGCAACAAAGCATCAACGCAACCGTAATCAATATTCACACCATTCGTCCGCTCGATGATGAGCTAATTTTGAAATGGGCCAACAAAACGCGTTACGTCGTGACCCTCGAAGATCATGCGATTCGCGGCGGTCTCGGCGGTGCAGTAGCGGAATTGTTGAGCGAAGAAATGCCCGTGCCGGTGAAACGCATCGGCATGAACGGTTTCGGCGAATCCGGCACGCAGGAAGCTTTGTATGAAAAATACGGCTTCACCGGCGCCGCGATTACGGCGACGGTCAGGAAGTTTTTAACGGCGAAATAAATCACAACGCGGACAAAGCCGCAAATTCTCTAAATCCGCTGGCTGTTTTTCATCCGTTGGCAATAAAACCCCTGTTGACATAACGTTGTCACAAGCCGCCTTTATATTGACACCAGCTTCAATATTCGATCATTTATTTTAAGAGCACAATTTATGGCAGAATCCAACGCACCCGATTTATCCAAATTGCGCATCGACCGCAGCCGCGACGATGACTCCAACGACGGCTCGTCGGGCCGCAAATATCTTTTTCTCTTTGGCGGCATCGCCGTGGCGGCAGTGGCCGCTTTCTTTTTATTTTTTCGCGGCTCACTCGCCTCAAGCGTGGAGGTGCAAACTTTCACCGTGACCGCGATTTCTTCTGCGCAGGCCGATGCGGTGCTCACGGCCAGTGGTTACGTCGTGGCGCAACGACAAGCTGCCGTTGCTTCCAAAGGCACCGGACGTTTGGAGTATCTCGGCGTGGAAGAAGGTGATCAGGTTAAAGCCGGACAAATTATCGCCAGATTGGAACACAGCGATATGTCCGCAGCGCTGGCGCAAACCCAGGCCGATCTCGCGGCGTCGAAAGCCCGTTTGCCGCAATCACAGGCGGATTTGCAAGAGGCGGCGATTCAATTTGAACGCTATAGAAAACTCGTGGCCGAGCAGCTTGTGCCGCGCGCAGATTATGACGCTGCCGAGGCGCGCTACAAACGCGCCGCCGCTGCCGTCATTGCCGACTCGGCTGCAATTCGTTCATTCGCAGCCGCCGTCCGCGCCGCCGAAGTCGCGCTGGAATACACCAACATTCGCGCGCCGTTTGACGGCACCGTGCTCACGAAGAATGCCGACGTCGGCGAAATTGTCGCGCCATTCGGCTCCGCGAGCAGCGCGCGGGCGGCTGTCGTTTCCATCGCCGACATGTCGTCGCTCGAAGTCGAAGCGGATGTTTCGGAATCCAATATTCAGCGCATTAAATCCGGCCAGCCGTGCGAGATCGTTCTCGATGCGTATCAGGAAACGCGCTATCCGGGCGTCGTCGGCAAAATCGTGCCGACCGCCGATCGCGCCAAAGCCACGGTGCTCACGAAAATCAAATTCGTGCAGATCGACGAGCGCGTGCTGCCGGAGATGAGCGCGAAGGTGACGTTTTTGAGCAAAGCCGCGTCCGCCACGATGACGACCGGCGTGAAAAAAATCGGCGTCTCCCCTGCCGCGATTGTCACACGTGGTGAGCAGAAAGTGGCGTTCGTCATTCGCGACGGCAGCGTGACCGAAACTCCTGTTGAAATCGCCGGCACGCTCGGCAACATGCTCGAAGTGCGCAACGGCCTGACTGAGGGCAATCAAGTCGTGCTCAATCCGCCGGAAAGTTTGCAGACGGGGACGAAAGTGAAGTTGACGGCGAAATAATGAATTGGCCGAAATGCGATGAGTGAATTTTTTATGGCCCGTACTTTCAATGTCA
>Ga0247727_10005050_pt1 | contig 27248 bp, 24 predicted proteins | sample WisWelCaveWW1625_FD_202498 | JGI IMG/M metagenome (GOLD analysis project Ga0247727, IMG submission 202498) | Biofilm microbial communities from Wishing Well Cave, Virginia, United States - WW16-25 | ecosystem: Environmental > Aquatic > Deep subsurface > Groundwater > Cave microbial mat | place...
CCTGGTGCATGGCGCGCATCTCGGGGTAGTCAACCTCCCGGCGCGAGTAGGGGATGGTGGGGATGGTTTCGGGGGACAGCCGGGGAAGCTCCGGGGGCGGGGGCGGAGACGAGTCCGGCTGCCCCAGTCGGACCATCGTGAGCGCCACCTCGCGTTCGGTGTCCATCCCCAGCAGGCCGTTGAGGTCGGCGTCGACGAATCCGCACTCCAGGTGGGCAGGCCAGCCTTGGGCGGCCGCCATGGCGTGCAGGTTGGCCAGCATGGTCCCGTTGTCCCAGCCGAAATGCCGATAGGTGCGGGCCTGGTATTTCCAGGCGTTGCGCCAGTACGTGCCCGTTGAGACCACCAGCAGCGGGGTGGCGACCCCGAGCAGGCCCCGGAAATCCCCCCGGCGCAGCGGGCGAAGCGCCATCTCGGCAGGACTGAAATGGTAGACGCCGGCCGCCAAGTCCTCGAGAGGTCCGCAAACCACATACAGCTCGATCTCGTAAAGGGCGCCGGTCGAGGCTGCGGCGCGGAACTGGATTTCCCCGCCGGGGTACTGGCGTGTCTTCGTGATGCCGCCTGTGAAGTAGAGCAGGCGGGCCAGCTGCGAAAGGTCGAAGGGGACCGGGGCCGGGGTGGAGGCGAACTCGCGCGGCAGGGCAAGCGGCTCCAGGTCGGGATAGATCTTGAAGGGCCGGGGGTGGTTGGACCAATCCAGGGCGTGGCCGGACCGCCGGACGCTTTCCCAAGAGTGCTTGGTGAGATTGTGGTACTCCCAAGCATGGCTGATGTCGGTGTTCACTTGGCGCGCCTTTCGAGCTGCAGGATGACGGCCCATAGTATGAGGAAGCCGCCCACCTGGACCAGCGTGACCCGGGCGTCAAGGAAGAGCCAGTTCAGCACCGTGGCGGTGGCCGGGAAACTGAGCTCGGCGATGGCGGCGATGGAGGCTCTGGTTTGCCGCAGGCCGTAGTAGTAGACCAGCAGGGCGGCCAGGCCCGGCACCAGGGCCATCAGCAGGAGAGAGCGCGCCTGGCTGAATTCCAGCTCCAGCACCAGGGGCCGCGACTGAGCCCAGGTCAAAGCGGCCAGGGCCAGGGTAGCGCCGAATACCCGCAGGGCCGTGAGCGACGGAAAGGACAGTTCCCGCAGGGCGAAGCGGCCCAGAACCGTTGAGGATCCCCACACCGCCGCTGCCCCCAGGGCCAGCATCGCAGGAGCCAGTGAGCCGGGGCTGGCGAAGGGATCCAGCTCATCGCCGAAGCTGACCAGGTAGCCGGCCCCCAGGGCCAGAAGCAGGCAGACCCAGAAGCGGCTTCCCAGCCGTTCCCTGAGCAGCGCCCGAGCCAGCAGGGCCGCGAACACCGGTTGGATTTTCTGGAGCAGGACGGCGGTGGTGGGGTTGCCGATGCGAATCGCCTCGGTGAACAGGACGGTGCCGGCGGCCGAGCCGCCCCAGGCGATTCCCACCACGGCGGCCCATTGGAGCAGGCCCAGCCGGCGCCACTCTGGCCACCAGCGCCGCGAGACCGGCAGCAGGACCAGGGTCAGGATCAGGTGCTCGGTCAGGACAATCTGGACGCTGGAGAGGGAAGCGGTCAGGGGCCGCCGCAACAGGCTGTCGGTGGCCCAGAGAGCGGCGCCGGCAGCCACCCACATCGGGCCCCAGGTCTGCTTCATGGATCCCGTCGCACCGAGACTAACTCTCATGGCAGGTATCAACCGCGTCCCGCGAATCCGGCTGCTGCCCGGAGAGCGGACCGAGCGCAGCGAGTTGTCATCCCGAGCGCAGCGAGTTGTCATCCCGAGCGCAGCGAGGGATCTGCTGTTGTGTGCCGAGCAGGTCCGACAGCTCGAGAGTGCAAGACGGAACGCCACCGCACAACCGCAGGGCTAATGGCCCAGGGCCTGGGCAGGCTCGCCGACGTATAGGGCCTTGAAATGCCCTCCGTTCATCTCCAGGGCGGAGGGCCGGCCCTGGAAGTAAGCCACCAGCATGCCGGTGTCGATCAGAAAAACTTTGCCGTCGAAGCGCTGGGTGATGCGGCGGGCTGGCGGGATGGTGTGGCCTAGCACGAGGTAGCGGGCCTTGTAGCGTTTCAAGACCTGATCCAGGCCGGCGGCCAGCTCGGCCTCCGGCTGCTGGGCGTAGCCGCGGTACCACAGCGGCCCGGTGGGCGAGATGATCGCCAGCTTGCCCAGGCTGAGAAAAGCCGCCACCTCGGGATCGGCGGATCCCTGCTGGGACTCGTATTCGGCCTTGACCTCGGCTTGGGCTTCATCCAGATTCAGATACTGCCAGAGCACCCCGCGCGCGCACAGCTTCGACCACACCTGATCCAGCTGCTGGATCTCCTGCCGAACCTTGTCGTTGAGTTCTTTGAGGTTCCTGAAGCGGGACTCGGGGCTGAGGCCGCCGTGCAGGAAGATGGCCTCCTCCACCTGAGTCACGGCGTCGCGGGCCCGCAGCCACTTGCCGTACTTGCCGTTGGGGGCGAAGGCCTGGCGATGCTCGAAATAGCCGGGCGGGTGGCTCTCCATCCAGGCCTGTTTCTCGGCGGCGGCGGAGGACGGCGGCGGGCGGCGGGTCCGCTGGGCCCGCTGCCTCTTGTACTTCAGGTAGTTGTCGTATTCCTTCTCTCGCAGCTTCTCCGATTCCGGGGTGGCGAACTCGCCGTACTCGTCGGGGCTGACGTAGCGGAGATCCCCGATCATGACCATCACTTCGTGGTTGCCGAGCAGCGGCCGGGCCTCGCCGCCCTGGTGGGGGGCTTTTTCCATGAGGTCCATGAGAAGGTCCAGGACCTTGCGGGAATGGGAGCCGCGGTCCAGCACGTCTCCGGTCTGCACCAGGACGGTCTTGCCGCCGACCCATTGGAGCTCTTTGTCTAGGACGCCGATGGACTGAAGGAGGTTGACGAAGGGTTCAAAGGCCCCGTGGATGTCGCCGACCGCCACCACCCGGTCGACCGCGGGGCACAAGCCGGCGGCCATCGCCAGGACCAGCAGTTGCCGCCGGGCGAGCCGGATCATCGACCGAGCTCCTCGATCGTGATTTCCATAATCGAGCCGATCGCTGGATAGTATGCCACTTTCACCTTGCTTGCAGGAGGGATTTCTTCCAAGCGGATGCTCTTCTTGTTGAGGGCCTTGGCGACCTTCTTGGAGAGTGAGATCTTCTCGCGGCCGGCAGCGGTGGAGAAGCCGAACGTGGAATCGCCGTTGGGGTGAGCGACCGTCACGGTGCGCTTCTCCAGGTCCACCTTCTTCACGGTTCCCTTCAGGTTTTCTAGCGCCAGGACCGCCTCGGGCCGGTCGCCCAGCACGGGCAGGCGCTGCTTCTCGCTGCTGACCTGTTTGTGGCCCTGGGGTGAGGCCACCGCCAGGGCGGCCGTCAGGGTCACCATCCATTGGATGCCGCGCCTTGCCAGGGGATGCATGGAGCCTATCAACCATTGTGGCTGGTGGTTGGGGTCGGCGTCAAGAGTTGGTCTGGGATGTTGCAACTGGACGATCCTCCCCGCAACACGACCCCGGCGGAATCGGCGAGCCGTGAGGACAGCGGGTGGGGTGCCCCAGGAAAGTGCAGATGCGCTCGGTCACCTCCGCGCTCAGGATATGCTCGAAGGTGCAGGCATCGCGCTCGATCTGAGCGTCGTCGCGGATGGCCAGGGTGTCGGTAAAGAGGCGCTCGGCCAGGCGGTGCCGCCGGACAATGCTCTTGGCCCGAAGGCGACCGTCGGCCGTGAACCGGGGCCGGCTGCCATCGCCGGCGGCGGGATCCAGCAGACCGATCTGGATCATGGTGGCCGTCAGCCGCCTCTGCTCGGGCTCGGTGAAGTGAGTGGCTTCGTTGTGGGCCGTCCCCTCTTCGGCCATCCACAACTGCTCCAGCACCTCGTCGAAGTTTTCGTTCTCCTCGAAGCTGAAGACCCGAGGCTCCCCCAGGCGGCCGTGCTCCAGGTCGATGCGGCGGTCGGCGCGCCGCCCGACTTTCTCGTCGTGCGTCACCATCAGGATGGTGATTCCTTCCTGGCGAAGCTGATCGAAGATCCCCAGGACGATCTCTTCGTTGGCGGCGTCGAGGTTGCCGGTCGGCTCGTCGGCCAGGATCAGGCGCGGCTGGTTGATCAGCGCCCGGGCGATCGAGACGCGCTGCTGCTCGCCGCCCGAGAGCCGGCCGGGCAGGCGCCTGGCGCCGTCGCCGAGACCCACTTTTTGGAGCGCCGCCAGGGCCTCGCCCTCGTCCGTCATGCTGTGAAAATACTGGGCCATCATGACGTTCTCCAGCGCCGTCAGGTACGGGATCAGATGGTATTGCTGGAATATAAACCCGACCGTCTCGGCGCGGAAGCGCGTCAGCTCGCGACGGTCGAGCCTGGCAATGTCGGCGCCGGCGACCCGCACCACCCCGGAACTCGGCTGGTCCAGGCCCCCCAGGATGTTCAGCAGCGTGGTCTTGCCGGATCCCGACGGCCCCATGATGGCCACCCACTCGCCGGCCTCCACCCGGAAGCTGATCTGGTCCAGGGCCCGCACCGGCCCCGGGTAGACCTTGGTCACTCCGTCCAGCTCCAGCAACGCCATTATTCGCCTCGCAGGGTCACGGCCGGCTCAATCGACCGGAGACGCAGAAGCGGCGCCGCCGTCCCGGCCAGCGCCACCAGCAGGGTCACCGCCAGCACCAACGGAAGGCTTTCCAGGGGCGGGGGCGCCGGCTGGCGGAAGATCTCCCAGCCGAGCCAGCGCGTGATCCACCATCCCAGGCCGAAGCCCGCCAGGCTACCGGCCACGGCCAGCGCCCCAACCTCCACCCCCAGCAACGCGGCGATACGCCGGTCGGCCCCTCCGATGGCCTTCAGAATCCCGATTTCCTTGCGCCGCTGGTGGACGATGGCGCCGAAATTGTTCATCACGCACAGCCCCGTGATCACCAGCGTCAGCAAGGTCAGCAGCAGCAGCGTGCCGCGGATCTTCAACACCACGGCGGCTTCCGATTCCACCACCGCCCGCAGCAGCCGCACCTCCGCCTGGGGCAGCCGGGCAGCCAACTCCCAGCGGGCCCGTTCGGCCTGGGATCCATCGACCCGCGCCGCGATCAGGCTCGCCGCCCCCGCCAGCCCGGCGCGCCGCGCTACCTGTTCAATCGGAAGCAGGATCTGCGAATCCTCAGCCCCGCCGGTGGAAACGATCCCAGCCACTTGCCAGCTTCCGATTCTGGACCCCACCCGCAGCCGGAACCGCTCCGCCACCCGCTCGCCGGCCAGGCACTCACCGGCGACCGGCCGCCGGCGTCCGCTCACCTGCCAGTAGCCGGCCAGCGGCTCCACGCGACGGAAGTCGACTCCAGCCAGCACCACCGGCTCGCCCTCCACGGTCTCGACCCAGTAGAGCCACGGCGCCGCCGGGCCGTAGCTCTCGGCCGCCACCACCCAGTCCACGGGCAGGGTCCGGCGATCGCCGGCCGGCGCCACCACCAGGTTGGCCCCATAGCCCCGGAACTGACCGCGCAGCTTGCGCTCTATGTCGGCGTAGAGACCCACCAGCGAGGTCGCCAGCGCCGCCGCCACCGTCAAGGCCGCCAGCGCCAGCCCGGCACGCTGCCGCCGTTCCCACAGGGCTCTTGCCGCCAGCCGCAGGATCAAGCTGCCTCCTTCAGGACGGGCGCTACCTCCAGGCGCAGAGCCGATCGCATGGGCGCCGCCGATCCGGCCAGCGCCGCCGCTACCGCCGCCAGGATCACCACCGCCGGAAGAACCGGCGAGAGCTGGAGCGCGGATTGGAAAACCTGGAGCGATACCGAGCGCGCCACCAGGACGCCAGCCACGGCCCCCAGCGCTCCTCCGGCCGCCCCCTGCAATCCCGCCTCGACAGCGAACAGCGCCCCGATGATCCCGTTCTGCGCCCCAACCGCTTTCATCACCGCGATTTCGCTGCGCCGCTCCAGCACCGTGGTCGCCATGGCGCTCCAGATCATCAGCGCCGCCGTGACCATGGCCGCAGCGCTCACCAGCATCATCAGCAGCCGGATCTGCCGCAGGATGCGGCCCTCATTCTGGGCCACCCGCCGGATGGGGCGCGCCGCCGCCGCCGGGATCTGCTCCTGGATCTGGAAGGCGATGGATCCCAGATACGGCGTGCAGTACCAGCGGTCGTATTCCGCCGGGGTCATCCTGGCCGGATCTTTCCGCGCAAAGTCGTCGTCCGGCTTGATCAGGGCCCCAACCTGAACCCGCGCCACCTGGCCCGATCGGCCGGCCAGTTGCTGCGCTGTCTCCAGCCGCGTCAGCAACTGGTTCTCCTCGTCGCCTCCGGTCGAGAGCACCCCGCGCACCAGGAACTCCTGGCCCAGGACCTTCAGGCGGTCCCCGACGCGGATCCCCACGCGCCGGGCTAGCGCTGCCCCGGCCAGCAACTCGCGAGCCGACGAGTCCGGCTGGAGGTCTTCGATCCAGCCGCCCTCCACCCGCCACGTCGGGTTCAACTCTCTTACACCGGTCGGCGGCCCGGCGCCATAGCGCCGCCGGAACCAGGTGCCTTCGAGCGTCGTCCGCTGGCCGCCCACCTCCACCGGCGCCCCCAAAAAAGGCGCGAACGCCGTGATGTTGTGCTGCCAAAAAGTGTTCTTGATCTTGGGAACATCCGTCTCGGGAATAAACTCGGCGTCGCTGACCGGCCGATAGTCGACGCCCGCGATCTCGACCGCCAGCGCCGCCGCCTTGGGCCGCACCAGCAGGTTGGCCCCGAAGCTGCGCAACTCCCGGCTCACCCGGTCGCCGATATCGAGCAACACCGCGAACACCGCCGTCGCAATGGCGCTGGCCAGGGCCACGGCCGCCACCGTGATCAGCTTGCGGCGCGGCGAGCGCGCCAGCGACTGTCTCACCAGCCGGACGAACACGCTGCCTCGCTACCCCTTCCGAAAGTGTCTGGCCCCGGCTTCCAGCTCCGCCGCCTCCAGCACTAGTTCGCCGCCCTCCACCCGCGAGCCGATGGCAATCGGGTTGCAGCCGCCGGACACCCCGATGCTGGGAATGTGGATCGCCGAGGCGCAGTTCTTGCACAGGACGTGCTGACTCTTCTGGTAATACCCTTGGTCGCCGCAAATCAGGCAGGCGTCCAGCGCCGCCGTCAACGTCCCGTCGGGCTTTCGAATTACGATGAACCGCACGGTTCGATCCCCCGCCCGGTAGGAGTACCGGTGCAGCGCATCGCCAACAGCCGCCACCGGCACCCGCACCTGCCCGTTCACCGCCGCCAGGGGTTGGGCCGGCGAGAGCGCCGTATCGGCCTTGGCGTACACAAACTCCGCGGTGATGAGCACGATGAACACGAACGACGCCGTGCACACCCCGCTCATCCACAGCCGCTCGCGCCGCGCCGTCCAGATGGCCTTGCGGCGGGCGGCCCCGGGAGCCGGTTCTGCGGTCTGCTCCTGCCGCCTTCGCCACTCCAGCAGGATCATCCAGGCGGCCAGGGCCAGCACCGTGACGAAGAAGAACACGTCGGCCCGCACCACCGGGCCGATCACCGCCATCTCGCGCTCGCTCGAAGGCAGCACCCCGGCTTCGGAAAGCTCGTGCAGCCCGGTCACCAGCAGTTGCAACACAACTACAACTAGAATCGCGGTGGTGATGCGGAAGAACCGCCGCAGATCGATGCGCACCGTGCCGCGCAGGAACGTCACCCCGAACGCCACCGCCGCCCCCAGCCCCAGACCGACCCCGATGGTCTCCAGCACCGAGTCCGTCGTCAGGCTGGCCGCCGCCAGCAGCAGCACCGTCTCGACCCCCTCCCGGAACACCATCAGGAACACGAACAGGAACACCCCCAGCGCCGCCCGCGCCGAAACCGCCGCCTCGCCGAGCTTCCGCTCGATGGCGGCTTTCATGGCCCGCGAGTGACGCCACATCCAGGCCACCATGGTCGCGACGAAAACTGCCGAGGCCAAAAGCGTCCAACCCTCAAAAGCCTCCTCGTTCCACTGGAGCCGCTGGAACAGCCAGGCGCCCAATAGACTCCCTCCCAACGCTGCCCCTAGCGCCCAGTAGACGACTTTCTGGAGATCCTGCCGCCCGATCTTGCGCAGGTAGATCAAGGCAATGGCGACCACCAGCGCCGCCTCCACCCCTTCCCGCAAGGCGATGATGAATGACTGGACCATTTGCTAGTTGTAACTCAGTTGCAACTAGCATTGTAGCAGGATTCCTGCCTGTCAAGGTGTTGGGAATTGTCGTCCCGAGCGCCGCCGGTGTCATCCCGAGCGCAGCGAGGGATCTGCTGTTGCGCTCGGGATGACACCGGCGCCGGCCCCCCGGCCCGGTTGTGGCTAGTCGATGGCACCCGCGGTCCTGCCTGTCAAGGCGCCACCGGCAACACGACGTGCGAAGGGTGCGCCCGCGAATGATGCACCGTCTGGCGCGCCGCCCTGACCTTGGCCGTCATCCCGAACGGCTCACCGGTGTTGGGGTTGCGATCATACTGCGGAAAGTGGCTGCTGGTGATGTCCACCCGGATCCGGTGACCCGGCAGAAAGACATTGCTGGTCCCCGCCAGGTCGATCCGGAACTCGTAGATGTTGCCGGGCTCCAGCAGGCGGGGCCGGCTGAGGCTCTCGCGGTAGCGGGCCCGCAGCAAACCTTCCGCCAGCGGCAGGGAGCGCCCGTCCGGATAGACATCGATGAGCTTGGCGACCCAGTCGGTGTCCACCGCCTCCGAGGAGGCGTGCAGCACCACCTCGACCGGCCCGGTCACCTCCATCTCCTTCTCCAGGTAATCGCTGGTATACACCAGGATGTCGCGGCGGGACTCGATGGGCCGCTGATCCTTGGGGCCGGCCGGGCTCGGGACGCCGCAGCAGTGATTGCCGCCCAGGCTCGGAACCGGATTGTCAGGATCGTAGGTATAGCGGTCGGGCGCCGCCTCCGCCCCCGGCGGTTCCCACCCCAGGCGCCCGTCCCCCAGGCTGCTGTTGGCCTGGCCCCCGCTGTGGAAGTACAGCTTTCTCGGTTTGGCGCGCGCCAGCGGGTATTCGTTCTCGTGCCGCCACTGGTTCCGGCCCATCACGAACAGCTTCACGGGCGGCTCTTTCCCCAGGCCGTTGTCGATTCCCTGCAGCCAGTAGTCGAACCACTCCAGCTCCACCGCATGGGTGTCGATGTGAGCCGCCGGGCCGAAGTCCAGGTCGCCGAACTTCCGCGACGAGCCGTGGCCCCAGGGGCCGATAATCATGCGGCTCTTCTGGCGCGCCAGCGCCGTCTTGCCCTGGCGGCTCATGCCGGCGTAGCCCCCCAGGCTGCCCCGGATCATCATGTCGAACCAGCCCCCGAAGGTGTGGACCGGCACGGCGATCTTCTCGTAGTGCTCCGCCACCTCGATGGCCCGCCAATAATCGTCGAAATCGGGGCGCCGGATCCACTCGTAGTAGAACCCCGGGTTCCGCCCCGCCAGCTTCGGCATCTCGATGAGCGGCAGGTGCCACACCAACTTGTCATAGCTGATACTATCAGGCCCCCCTTCCAGGGTGTGCGGGCCGGTGTTCTGCATGATGCGGGATTCCTGCCGCACGGCCCCCCACCCGAAATTGGGCCCCAGGCGCCAGGCCCCGCCCGTCGTGATACGGTCGCGGTACAGGCTGGTGGCCGCCAGCGCCGGAAAGATGGTCACCAGGTGCGGCGGGGCTTTGACGGCCGCCCACCACTGGACGTGACCCAGGTAAGATCCCCCCTGCATCCCGACCTTGCCGTTGGACCAGGGCTGCCGCGCCGCCCACTCCACCGTGTCGTAGCCGTCGTCCATCTCGTTCCGATACGGGTCCCAGCGGCCCTCCGACTCGTGGCGCCCACGCACGTCCTGGAACACGAAGACATAGCCGCGGCGGGCGAAGTAGACGGCGGCGTCGTAGGCGCTCGGGAAACGCTCGGTGCTGTACGGAGTGCGGGAGACCAGCACCGGATGCTGGCCGTCGCCGGCAGGCCGGTAGACGTCGGCATAGAGCACCACGCCGTCGCGCATCGGCGTCGGGACATGGTTTTCGATGCGGAGGTCGTTGGAGGGGGGCCGGGCCGCCGCGAAGGTGACCTGGGCCAGCAGCCCATTCACCGCCGAGGCGCCGAGGACGCAGAGACTCGCTAGGAAGGTTTTCACGCCCGCTATTGTGCCACGAGCGGCCCCGGCCTCACCAGGCGAACAGGTAGTCGCCCACCCGCTGCTCCCCGCCGCCGGCCGGAAGATCGTTGTAATACAAATCGGCGTCAGTCAGGGGGAAGCTCTGCCGCAGGTCCCGGAAAAAGTCGCTCTTGGGTTCCACCATCCAGATCAGGCGGGCGCCGGCCGGCAGCGGCACCCGCAGGGGAGGCCCGCCCTCGAGGAGCCTTTCGACCCGCGGCCCCCGCATGAAGCGCGCCACCGGGGTGGAGTCGCCGGCGATCTTCCGGGGACTCAGGACCACCAACGGCAGGTTCTGGAAGTAGTAACCCGTCTTGCGGGCCGAAGTCCGGCCGCGCTCCCACAGCACTACGGTGTTGCCGGGTTTCTCCGCCGCCAAGCGACGCAGTTCGGTGAAGGCCATGTCATCGACCCAGGCGATACCGCGCATCTGGGCGAGCGAGCTGAAACTCATCCCGGTGTGCAGGTCGGCCCACACCCGGTGAGCCGCGGCTCCCCAACCGGTCGCCGCCGGCCCCTGGTAATACCAGACCGGACGGAAGAAGATGAGCGCGTCCAGAAACAGGCTTGGCAACAGGAATAGGACCACAGCGTGGGCGCGCGGCACCCAGGGGTCCAGCCTGGAGGCTGCCCGGCTGGCGAGATACCCACCCACCAGGCACACCACCGGAACCATGGCGAGCGCCTGGCCGGCGTCGGCTATATGTACCAGCACGGCAAACACCAGCGACGGCGCCAGCCACAGGCCCAGAAACGCTACTTGGGTCCACGAATAACCGAGCCCTCCACCGCGCCGCCAGGCGAAGATGGCCGCCAGCGGCCAGGCCAGCACTCCCGAGAAGCCCCAGACCGCCATCCAGCAGATGGTGGCCTGCCACCGGGCTGCGGCGGCCCCGAACAGGCCGGAGGTGAGGGCCGACTGATCCGCCAGGTATTCCCAGCAGCTCCGGGCATAGTCTACTGGGCCCCCTGACGCGATGACGGTGGGGATCAGCCAGGCCAGGATCACGGCGGACAATAACGCCAACCCGCGCCGGCGGTCTCGCCAGCCTCCGGCTCGCCAGGCCCCCACCGCCCAGAGGGGAAACAGCAGCAGCCCTAGCGCCGGCCGGATGCCGGCTGCCAGGCCGAGCGCGACGGCGCTGGAGTAGATTCCTCGCCGCTCGCCGCGCCAGGCCCGCCAGCAGGTCGCCGCCACCACCGCCGAGACCAGCGCCAGCTGAACGCGTAGCGCCGACGTCACACCCGCGTACCAGAACGAGTGATGGAAGACCAGCAGCCAGGCCGCGCAGTATCCAGTGTCGCCTCCCAGAATGCGATTGCCCGCCCACGCCAGGGCCACTACGGCTGCCGTCGAGCCGAGCAGGGCTATCGCAAGCAAGTTGCTCTCCGGACGCCTGAAGCGCAGCCAGAACAGAATCCGCGTCTGGAGCACAAACAGCGGGTAGCCGGGCGGCTGAGGCTGGCTCACCCGCGGGTTGAAATCCCCGATGGCGTAAGCGAAGTTGACGTCGTCGTAGGAGAACAGTTGCCCCGGCGCCAGGGGCAGCCTGCTGGCCGCCACTATCGCTCCAAATAGAAGCACCAGCGCCAGAACTTGTTTGCGCTCCATTCCCGTCGACTATAGTAGGACAGGCATTCTTGCCTGTCACCGGGCAACAGGCAAAAAATGCCTGCCACGATGCGTTTCGACACCTCGAAGCTGGCGCTGGGCGCGGCGTTCGGCCTGTTCCTCCTGTTCGCCGCCGCCTGGATCCATCTGCCCGGCCCCCAGCACGACGAGCTGCTGCACGCCCCCGTGGTCGTTCCCCACCTGCGCTCCACGGCGCTTTACTCTCTCGAGGCCGCCGGGCGGCATTTCCCCGTGATGATCATGTCCTACATCGGGACCCTCAAGGGCTGGCTGCTTTGCCTCTGGTTCCTGGTAGTACCCGAGGGGGTGCCGGGCTACCGGGCGTTCGGCATCGCTGCCGGCCTGACAGCGCTGTGGCTGGCCTGGCGCTTCGCCAGCCGCTACTGGGACCGGCTGGTGGCGTTGCTGGCGGTGGTCCTGCTGGCCACCGACCCCAGCTTCGTCCACACCATCCGGCTCGACTACGGGCCGGTTGCCATGGCCCACTTGCTGAAGATGGGCGGCTTGTGCCTGGTATCGCGCTGGCTTGACACCGCCTCGCGAAAGTCCCTGGCGGCCGGCTTTTTCCTGTTCGGCCTGGGGATATGGGACAAAGCCAACTTCACGTGGTTTCTGGCCGGGACGGGCTTGGCCGCGGTGGCGCTGTTTCCGCGCCAGGCGCTGGCCCGGTGGCGCGCCGCCCCCATCGCCGCCCTGGCCCTGCTGGCCGGCGCTTCTCCTTTCCTCGCTTACAACCTGAAGCACCACGCGCAGACCTGGCAGGAACGGGGCCGGCTGGAGATCCGCTGGGCAAAGCTCTACGAGGCCAAGGGCACTTTCAACGGCGATTTCATGTCGGCGCTGGCCGGCGAGGACCAGATGGAAACCTCGCCGGCGGCTCATGACGTGACGTTCGCCCCGCTGGCCGACTGGATGTACCGCCTGGGTCGCTGGCGACAAACCATCATCCTGCCGCTCGTCGGGCTGGCCCTGGTGCTGCTTCCGGTGAGCCTCTGGCGGGACCTCCGGCGGCGCCCCCTGCTGTTTCCATTACTGGCATCGCTGGTGACTTACGCCTGCATGTTCCTGACCTTCGACGGCGGCGCCAGCGTCCACCACGTGATCATGCTTCAGCCCTTCCCGATGCTGTTTCTGGCGGCTTCGCTGGCCGGCGTCTCGCGGGTGGCGGCGGTGGCGGCGGTGGCCGCAGCCGTGGTTGTCAACTTTTCCGTCAACGCCCGGCACCTGGCCGTCTACACCCGCACCGGCGGGACCAGTGGATTCACCGACGCTGTCTACCGCCTGACGCCCTACCTGGCCCAAAACCCGGCCAAACAGGTGTACGCCCTGGACTGGGGCTTCTCGAACCCCATTATGTTTCTCGGCCGGAAGTGGAACCTCCACGTGGATGATATCTTCTTCGCCCTGAACGACGGCCGGGAGGTCGACCGGCTGGCCGGCCTGATGCGCGACCCCCAGAATGTCTTTCTGCTGCACAGCCCGCAGCGGACGCTGTTCCCAGCCCCCGCCAAGGCCTTCTTTTCCCTGGCCGACGGTGGCATTCCCATGCGGCAAGTGGCGTTTTTCGAGGAGCGCTCGGGCGTCATGGCCTACCAGGTCTACCGTCCCGGGCCGGCCGGGCTTCGGGCGGAGGCTCCCGAGATGGAGGTCCGCTTCACTCCCCAGCGGGTGGCGCGCGGCCAGGAGTACGCGGTCGAGGCGCCCGAGCTGCGCGACACCTGGGTCGACGTGGTTTATGATGTGGACCGGACCTCGAGCGGCATGGCCACGCGGTGGTGCCGGCTGGATGAGCAGGGTCGCGCCCGGCTGACGGCGCCGGCCACGCACCCGCCCGGCACGGTGCGGATCACCTGGATCCGCCCCAGCGGCGGCCAGTGGCGGCCCGCCCGCGGTTCAATTATCGTGCAGCCATGAACGGTGCAGAACTGTTCGTCGAGCGCCTGAGGGCCCACGGGGTCGAGTGGATCGCGACGCTGTGCGGGCACGGGCTGGATCCCCTGTTCGACGCCTGCCGGCGCGCCGGGTTGCGGCTGGTCGACACCCGCAACGAGCAATCCGCCAGCTACCTGGCCGACGCCTGGTCACGGCTCTCACGGCGACCTGGAGTGGTGGCGGCATCGAGCGGGGTGGCCCATGTCAACGCCCTGACCGGTCTGACAAACGCCTGGTTCGACGGCGCCCCGATGCTGCTGGTGAGCGGGGCGGCGGCCGTCGCGACCATGGGCCGCGGTCACTTCCAGGACCTCGACCAGGTCGCCATGGCGGCGTCCGTCACCAAGCTCACGCGCCTGGTCGAGAGGCCTGACCAGATCGCCTCGCTGGTCGACCAGGCCATGACCGCCGGCGGCCCTGCGCATCTGACCTTCCCGATGGATGTGCAACGCGAGCCGGCGCCCGAGCCGCCGCCGCTGCCTCCACCTCGCCGGCACCCGCCGCCGCCACCGCCGGAACTGCCTTCGGCCGAGCGACCCCTGCTGGTGGCCGGCAGCGGCGTCTTCTATTCCGGCCAGAGCTACGCCGTCGAGCGCTTCTGCCGGCGCTCGGCCGTGCCCGTGGTCGTTCCCATCTGGGACCGCGGCTCCATCGACCGTCCCATCCCCGAGTTCATGGGCGTGATCGGAGCGGCCACCGGAGGCCCGCGTCTGCTGGCCGACGCCGACCTGGTGCTGCTCTGCGGGGCCGCGCCCGACTATCGGGTCAAGTACCTGGAGGGGGTTCGCGCCGTCCAAATCGAACCGGAGCACCTGGACCAACTCAGCCTCCATCCCCGGCCGGTGTGGCTCGAGGAGGCCCGGCGCCGGCGAGACGCCTTCCGGGACGCCTTTGAACAAGCCGCGCGCCAGAGACCCGCTCCCGGCTTGCATGCGCTCGACATCGTCGCGGCGCTGCGGGCGGTCCTGACCGACCAAACCGTGCTTCTCATCGACGGCGGCAGCATCGGCCAGTGGATCCACCAGTTGCTGTGCGACTGCTACCCGGGCCGCTGGCTCACCTGCGGCCCCAGCGGCGTGGTCGGATGGGGGCTGCCCGGAGCCATGGCCGCCCGGCTGCTCTATCCCGACCGCCCCGTCATCCTGGTTTCGGGCGACGGCGCCATGACCTTCACGGTGGCGGAGTTGGAGTGCGCCGCCCGCCAGAACCTTCCCTTTGTCACCGTGGTGGCCGACGACCAGGCCTGGGGGATCACGCGCGCCGGCCACGAGCGCCAGTTCGGCCAGGCCATCTCGAGCAGCCTGGGGCCGATTGACTTCGCAGCTCTGGCGGAAGCGCTCGGCGCCCGCGGCGTGCGGGTCGGCGAGCCTCTCGAGATCGCCCCCGCGATCCGCCGCGGCCTGGACTCCGATCGCCCTACCGTCATTCATGTACCCATTCCCGGAGGCAACGATGTCCCTCAAATCCCGTCGTGAATTCGTCGGCTCCCTCGGGGCCTTCGCGCTCGCGCCTATGGCCAAGACCGAAGCGGAGCAGATCCTCTCGAACGCCAACATCATCACGGTGGACGCGGCGCAGCCGCGCGCCCAGGCGGTTGCCATCGCCGGCGGGCGCTTCCTGGCCGTCGGCTCCAACGACGACATCCGGGCCATGGCCACGGCCCGCACCCGCTCGGTGAACCTGGAGGGCAAGACCGTCGTGCCGGGCTTCATCGACGCCCATACCCACCCGGCCAGCTCGGGCCGCCGGCACCTCCGCGAGGTCGACTGCGACCTCCGCTCCATCGCCGAGATCCAGGCCGCCATCCGCAAGCGCGCCGCCTCGACGCCCAAGGACCAGTGGGTGGTCGGGTTCAAGTACGACGACACCAAGACCGCCGAAGGCCGCCCGCTCCACTTCCGGGATCTCGACGCCGCCGCGCCCGACCATCCCGTCTACATCAACCACCGGGGCGGCCATGGCTCTTACGTCAACTCGCTCGCCATGCAGAAGGCCGACGTCAACGACAAGACCCCGGATCCGCCGGGCGGCCGCTTTGACCGCGACTCCAACGGCCGCATCACCGGAGCGCTCCGCGAGACAGCCAAGACCCCGTTCGCCCGGCTGATTCCCTCCACCTTCACCCGCGACGATTACCGGGAGGGCGTCAAGCTGATTTCGCAGATGATGACCCGCACCGGGGTCACCTCGGTCCACGACACCGGCGGATCGCCCCAGGACTTGAGGGCCTACCAGGATGCCCGCGAGTCGGGCGACCTGCGGTTGCGCGTCTACTGCTTGATCGGGGCCGGCGCCATCGACCGCATGATCGCCGCCGGGGTCCGAACCGGCCTGGGCGATGAGTGGGTCCGGGTGGGGGCCGTGAAGCTGAGCTGCGACGGCTCCATTTCGGAACGTACGGCGCGGCTATCGGAGCCATACATCGGCCGGCCCAACGATTACGGAATCCTGGTGTCGGACGAGAAAGCCCTCTATGAGACCGCCCGCAAGGCCCACCAGGCCGGCTGGCAGATCGGCACCCATGCCAACGGCGATGTCGCCATCGACATCACCCTCAAGGTTTACGAGCGGCTCCAGCGGGAGCTTCCCCGCCGCGATCCGCGCTTCCGCCTGGAGCACTGCACCCTGGTGAACGAGTCGCTGGTCCGGCGGATCCACGCCCTGGGCGCGGTCCCGACGCCCTTCTCAACCTATGTCTACTACCATGGTGAGAAGATGCGGGAGTACGGACCGGAGCGGCTGAACTGGATGTTCGCGGTGCGCAGCTTCCTCGACGCCGGGGTGCGGGTGACCCAGACGTCGGATTACCCGCCGGGCCCCTTCGAACCCATGATGGCCTTGCAGTCGAGCGTCACCCGCACTGACAGCAAGGGCAACGTCTGGGGGCCGCGCCAGAAAGTGACCGTCGAAGAAGCCATCCGGGTGGGAACTCTGCACGGGGCCTACGCGTCCTACGAAGAGAACCTGAAGGGCTCCATCGAGGCCGCCAAGCTGGCCGACCTGGTGGTGCTGGGCCGCGACCCCACCAGGGTGGACCCCCTGTCGATCATCCAGATCCCGGTGGAGCGCACCATGGTCGGCGGCCGCTGGGTATTCGAGGTGTAGGATTTCAGAATTATTGACATTCGTTTAATGTTGCGTTCGTAGTAAAATGTAATAATGATCGTGCTGGACGCGTCCACGTCGATCCTGCTGGCCAAGGCGGAACTGCTGGACGCGTTCGTTGACGCCGTGAAAGAGCCGGTGGTGATGCCGAAGGAAGTGGAGCGGGAATGCTACGGTCGCCGCGAGTCATTGGATGCGCAGCTGATTGCAAGGGCGATCACCGAGAAGCGGATCACGGTGCGAATAGTTCGGCAGCAGAAGCAGTACGAGAAGCTCCGGTGCGACTTTCCGCTGGGGCGCGGGGAAGCAGCGGCCATCGTGTTGGCGCTCGCCTCCGGGGGTGCCCTGGTCGCGACCGACGACCGGCAGGCTATCAACGCCTGCAAGCTGCTCAAGATCCCGTTCATCACGGCGCTGACCGTGCTGGTCCGCATGCGCGAGAAAGGGCTGCTCAGCACGGAAGAGGCCATGAGCAAGCTGGAGGTGCTGGCGCGGTACGGGCGCTACAAAGAGCGCACCATCGACGCGGCCAGACTGGATCTGGAGGGGAGATAGTATGGCAAAGACTATGAGCGTGCGGATGGACGAAGAGAACTATGAGTTCCTGCGGCGGCTGTCAAAGGACGAAAAGGCGGACCTATCGCAGGCGGTGCGAGAACTCGTCTACAAGGGGCGGATCATGATGGCGGTGGAGCGATACCGGGATCGACAGGCTTCCTTGGGCAAGGCAGCCGAACTAGCCGGCGTGCCGGTGGGCCGCATGATCGAGATCCTTGCCGAGTACGGTGTGGAGAACAACCTCGAGCACGAGGACTACCTCAAGGGGCTGCAAAATCTCAGGAAGGCATGGTGAGGGCTTGCGGCCCGGGGTCATGCGCGTGTTCTGGGCGCGCCGCTGTGGAGCGATTGGCGAGGAGCAGGCAATGATAGAATACTGGCAGGTTCGCCGTCAGGGCGGCCACCGCGGCGTTGTCCAGATTGTACCGGAGGGATCATGATTGCGACCGATCAAGAACTGCAATCGACTTTCGAACGCATCGCATGGTTCCAGCAACAGGTGGCCCATCTGCGCCAGACGGAGACCAACCCTGTGAATTACCAGGCAGCCGTTTCCGGCTTCTTGGCCGAAATGGATCGCATGCAACTGGAGGTCCGGGAGTATCTGAGTTTGCTTCCGACCGAAGACGTGGGGGCCTCCGCTTCCAGGTTGGCCCCTTCGAACCCATGATGGCCTTGCCGCTGGGTATTCGAGGCCTGAACATGCGCAAGCTTCTGTTCCTTCTGTGCTGCGGCGCCATCTGCCTGGCCCAACCGGGACCTCCCGGGCCCGACCTGAGCATCGATGGCGGCGCCCGCGCCCGGGTCATTGAAAAGCTGCTGGAGGCGCTCGAGAAGGGCTATGTCTTTCCCGAGACCGCTGAGAAGATGAATCAGTCGATCCGCGCCCGGCTGGCGGCGAAGGAATACGATTCCATCTCCAGCGCCCGCGAGTTCGCCAAGATCCTCACCTCCGACCTCCAGGAGGTCAGCAAGGACAAGCACCTGCGGGTGAACTACCATCCCGAGAAGATCCCGGAGCGCGGCCCGGGCGGCCCGCCGCCCCCCGAGGAGCGCCAGCGGATGAGGGTCCAGATGAGCCGCGACAACTTCGGCTTCGAGAAAGTCGAGCGGTTGCGCGGCAACGTGGGGTATCTGGACCTGCGCGGCTTCTTGCCGGCGGAGTTTTCCGCTGAGACCGCCGCGGCTGCCATGAACTTTCTGGCCTACACTGACGCCCTCATTATCGACTTACGGCAGAACGGCGGCGGGGACCCGGCCACGGTGGCGTTTCTGTCGAGTTACCTCTTCGACGACACCGTCCACCTGAACGACCTTTATTTCCGGCCGGCCAACTCCACGCGCCAGTGGTGGACCCTGCCTCACGTCCCGGGACACCGCTATGGAAAGGACAAGCCGGTCTGGGTGCTGATCAGCAACCGGACGTTTTCGGCGGCCGAGGAGTTCTCTTACAACCTCCAGAATCTGAAGCGCGCCACCCTGGTGGGCGAAACTACCCGCGGCGGCGCCCACCCGGGCGGGATGGCGCGCCTGGACGACCACTTCGGGGCCTTCCTCCCCTCCGGCCGGGCCATTAACCCCATCAGCAAGACCAACTGGGAGGGGACCGGCGTCTCCCCGGACATCCGGACTCCGGCCGACCAGGCCCTGAAGACCGCCCACCTGGAGGCCCTCCGCCGGATCCTGGAGCGGGAGACCGATGAGCGGCGCAAGCCGGCAATGCGGGAGCATATCGCGGCCTTGGAGAAGTGAGCGGCCCGGACTGGCCTCCGGCCACTCCGGCCCAGATCCCGTCATCCCGAGCGATCCGCTCCGGCCGCGGTAGCTTGGGCTGGGACACGGCCAGGACCTGTCATCCCGAGCGAAGCGAGGGATCTGCGAATCCGCGCTTGCTGCTCACCTCGTGCTCATCACCATCTGGTTGTCTCTGGGCAGAACCCGGAGGCTTCAGCTCGATATTTTGCTGTCTAGTCAAAGTAGCCCACTACCGTTTTTTGCCAAAACCTGCTGGCCAGCCAATCCGTGAAAAACAGCAGATCCCTCGCCCCGCAGGCCGCTTCAGCCTGACCTGCATGCTAGGCTGGACCATATGACCTACCAGAACCTGCTCGTGGAGACGGCGCCCCCGATTGCTGTCGTCACGCTGAACCGCCCGGCCCGCCGCAACGCTTTGTCGATGGAAATGATGCAGGAGCTCATCGCCTGCCTGGACCGGCTGGGGTCCGACCGCGAGGTGCGGGGCGTGGTGCTGGCCGCCAACGGCCCGGCGTTCTGCTCCGGCCACGATCTGGCCGAGATGACCGGCCAGGACATCAACCGTTACCGCCGCATCTTCGAGGTATGCACCGAGCTGATGACGCGGGTGCAGTCGATCCCGCAGCCCGTGATCGCACAGGTGCAGGGCGTGGCGACGGCGGCGGGCTGCCAGCTGGTGGCCAGCTGCGACCTGGTGGTGGCCTCCGAAGCCGCCAGCTTCGCTACCCCCGGCGTCAAGATTGGGCTGTTCTGCACCACCCCGATGGTGGCGCTCAGCCGCGCCGTGGGCCGCAAACGGGCTCTGGAGATGCTGCTGACCGGCAACGTCATCGACGCCCGCACCGCCGGCGAGTGGGGCCTCGTGAACCGGGTGGTTCCGGCCGAGCAACTGGGGGAGACCACCCGGCGCCTGGCGTGCGAGATCGCCCGGGCCAGCTCGTTTACGGTGGCGCTCGGCAAGCAGGCCTTCTACGCCCAGATCGACCTGGAGCAGGCCAAAGCCTACGCCTACGCCAAGGAGGTCATGAGCATGAATGCCCTGGCCGCCGACGCCCAGGAGGGGATGAGCGCATTTCTCGAGAAGCGGGCGCCGTGCTGGGCTGGGAAGTAGGCAGCCCTGGCAGCCAGACGCCCGAGCCCACGGTTGCTCAGTTAGGCCGCCCGTTCGAACTTTGCCACCCGGATCTTTTTCTCCACGGCTAGTTGGCGCCAGTGGAGCCGGATTCGTTCAATCTCCTGCACAGTCTGCGCGGTCATGTAGCTTTGGCCGCAGGACTCGCAGGCGACGACAGGGACACCTTCGATCAGGAACGCTGATCGGCCCCGCCCGAAACTCTTTGTAACCCGTCGCATGCGAGCGCTCTTCTGTCCGCAGATATCGCAAGTCATAGATTTGCTTCTCTCTTAGAGGAGATACGTCGTCATAATCGCCAGTTTGCCCGTCGGTCCAATCTTAGCAACGACAACCGCCTTCTCGCCAGCCAAGGTCTCGCCTTCGATAAGGTACTTGCGCTCCAGGGTCTGTGGATCCTTCTGCCTTTCGACGACTTCGCCAGTCAGAATGCAATGCTCGATGTCAAAGAGGACGAGTCCGTCTGCCTCCATTTCCTCCCCGGCGTGAACAGTTATGACGTACTCGGCAACGCGGACGAGCCGGCGCATTCGGCGGAGAATGCGGTCGAACAATGGCCCCTCCAGTCAACTGCTCTTCCGCCCGCTTCAGCCAGCGAGGCAGTCATCGCGCCGGGCCGAACTGCAGCCGCAGCTGCGCTTCGAGCAGCCCTGCGGTGACCGGCCAGTGCGGCAGGATGGCCGATCCCTGGTAGACCTTCTCGAAACCGGCCTCCGACTGGGAAACCGTATAGATTGGAAATACCCACCAGGTGGCCGGGGGCCGGGCCCGGATGTCGATGCGCAAGTCGGTCCACTCGTCGACCAGGGACAAGCATTCTCCGCTGGTTTCGCCGCCCCAGCCGAGGCGCGGGCGCTCCGCCACCCCCGGCAGGAGGAAGTAACGGTCGTGGGCGTCAGGGGCAAGCAGGTTGAGCACCAGCTCCAGGCCTCCGCGCAGTTCGGCCATGCTGTTCTGCCGCAACTCCCAATCGGCCGCCACCGCGGATCCCTCCAGCCGGATCTCGGTGCGGACCTCGCACAGGCACGACCGCGCCCGGCCGCGCATCAGGCAGCGGAGGGGCTCCGCCGCCAGGACCTCGAACGCCCCCGCCGCCAGCTCCTCGCTTTCTTCCAGGCGTCCTAGCCGGTAGTCCTCCCAGTTGCGGCCGGCGGCGAACACCAGCGAACGGAAGGCGTGGCGCTGGTAACGGTCAAACAGCAAGTGACGCTCCAGGCCCTGCTCCTTGGAGCGAACCCGGTCATGGATGGAGCGGGCTCCTTCCTGGTGACGCCCGGCCCCGCGCAGCCGCTCGTGGTAGGCCTCCGGCCGCCGCCCCAGCGAGTTGATCACGTTGAAGGCCCGCGGCCGGTAGTCGATCTCGGCAGCGACGCCGCCGTCGCCGGGCGCCAGGATCACGCCCAGCGACTGGTTGCTCAGGAGCACCTCCTCGCGGCCGTCGAGGTTAAAGTCCAGGCGCCGGGCCTCGACGGGAACCGGAAAGGCGTTCTCGGCCTCGATCAGCGCCCGGTAGACCGCGGCGCGCAGGTGGGGGGCGTAAAGCCCGCCGAATACCCCGTGCCAGTAGGCGTCATTGCACTGGGCCTCCAGCAGCTTCTCGTAACCGGCCTGGCCCGCTCCGGCCTGCTCAAAGCGGCGGCTGAGGTCCAGCATCCGCTTATGCAGATGGTTGGCCTCCTCGTACTTGTGAAAGAAGTTGTGCCAGACCCCGCCGTGGACGAACCGTGATAACCGCTCCCCGTCGGGCATCTGGGAAACGCGGCCGAGCAAGGCCTGGTACTCGGCGCCGGCCCCGGCCGGCAGGGCCCATTCCATCATCTCCTGGTAGGAGCCCGTCGGCAGGTAGATGCGTCCCAGAGGCTGGTTTTCCATCACGTAACGGCCGGGCAGGCAGGTCTGGAGCCAATCGCCGGTTTCCTCCAGGGCCTCAAAAAACCGCCTCAGCCACCCGTCGGTGTAGACATGTTGGTGGGTCTCGGGCCAGGCGCCGAATTTCTCCAGATCGTCGCCCATGGCCGCCAGCGCGCCGTCGCGCTGCTCCCCCACCCGGCGAAGAAAGCCCACTACCTCGTATTCCATGCGGAACGGCAGCAGGTAGCGGAGCTTCTTCAGTCCGGGAATCACCTTGACGGCGGACCCCTGCCATTCCGTTAGATAGTATCCATACAGTTGATCCTCCTCCAGGCCGGCGCTCAGGAAATGCTGGTCGTCGGTCAGGGTGTAGTCGATCCCGGCCCGGGCCAGCGTCTGGGGCAGCGACGGATCCCAGACCCGCTCGGTGAGCCAGATGCCTCGCGGGCGGCGGCCAAAGCGCCGCTCCAGGTACTCGCTCATGCGTTCCAGCTGCGCCTGGCGGTCCCGCTCCGGGATGGCGCTCAGGACCGGCTCGTAGTAGCCTCCGCCGGTCATCTCGACCTGGCCGGCTTCGACCAGCGCCCGCAGGTGGTCCAGGTAGTCGGGGTGGCGGTTTTCCAGCCACTCCAGCAAGATCCCGGAGTAGTGAAAGGCCACCCGGACGCCAGGATGTTTCTGGAGCTCTTCGATGAAGGGCCGGTAAGCCAGGCCGTAGATTTCTTCCAATACGCTGTCGAAGTTGCCCACCGGCTGGTGGGCGTGGATGAGCAGCGCCAGGTGAACTCGCAAGTCCCAGAATACGCCACCCGGAGCGGCGGCGTCCCGCTGGGGGTCGGAGCCAGAGGGGCGTGGGGCTCGCCCAGGACAGGCGGGAGTGCCTGTGGTCTGGCGATGCGACGCCGGTGTCACCCCGAGCGCAGCGAGGGGTCTGCTGGTGTCTCTGGACACCGGCGCCGCAGGGAGAACAGCAGATCCCTCGCTGCGCTCGGGATGACAGGCTACGCGGAGCGCTGACCGCTTGCGCCGAAGGCGCGCTGTGTAGCTGCGTGGTATGATCGTCATCTACCTTGTCGGCTCGGGTTCTCAACGGCAACCAGATCCGCGACCAGATCCTGGCCGAGTTGCGCGGCGAAGTGGAGAGCCTGGCGGCTTCGGGCCCGCCGCCGGGGCTGGCGGCGGTGCTGGTGGGCCACGACCCGGCGTCGGAAATCTACGTCCGCAACAAGATCAAGGCCTGCGAGTCGCTGGGCGTCCACAGCGAGAGAATCACCCCGCCGGAGTCGGTCTCGACCGCCGGGATGCTGTCCCTGGTCGAGGAACTCAACCGGCGCGACGAGATCGACGGGATCCTGGTGCAACTGCCGCTGCCGCCCCAGGTCGACTCCAAGCGGGTGCTGCTGGCCGTCGACCCGGCCAAGGATGTCGACGGCTTCCATCCCTTCAGCGTGGGATCGCTGGTGACGCAACGACCGGGGTTGGTGGCCTGCACACCGGCCGGGGTGCTGGAGATCCTCAAGCGCAGCCACATCCCCATCTCCGGCCGGCGCGCCGTGGTGATCGGCCGTAGCGACATCGTCGGCAAGCCGGTAGCGTTTCTGCTGTTGCACGAGAACGCCACCGTGACGGTCTGTCACTCCAAGACCCCGGACCTGGCCGGCGTGGCCCGCGAGGCCGATATTCTGGTGGCGGCCATCGGCAAGCCGGCTCTGGTGAGGCGCGAGTTCATCCGCCCGGGGGCGACCGTGATCGACGTGGGGGTCAACCGCCTGGAGGACGCCGCGCAAGTGGAGCGGATCTTTGCCGGCGCCCCCGCCAAGATCGAGCAATTCCGGCAAAAGGGATGGATCCTGGTGGGGGACGTGCACCCGGTGGAGGTAGCCGAGTGCGCCGGGGCCTACACGCCGGTGCCGGGGGGCGTCGGACCTCTGACCATCGCCATGCTGATGGCCAACACCGTCAAAGCCGCCCGGCTGCGCCGCGGCCCGCGGTGAGGCAGGAACTTTGAGGGGCCGGATCCTCAGGGTGGGGCTGACCGGGGGGCTGGCCACCGGCAAAACCCACGTCGGGCGAACCTTGGCCCAGCTCGGCTGCCGGGTTCTTTCCGCCGACCTGCTGGGTCACGAGGTCTTGCTCCTGGGGGGCGAGGCATACGATGATGTAATCGGGGAGTTCGGCTCCGGGATCCTCGCCCCCGACGGCTCTATCGATCGCAAGCGGCTGGCGGGCGAGGTTTTCGGGCGTCCCGAGCGGCTGGAGCGGCTGAACTCGCTGGTGCATCCGCGCGTAATCCGTCGTGAGGAGCTCTGGATGGCTCAAATCGCCCAAACCGAGCCGGAGGCCATCGCCGTCCTGGAGGCCGCCATTCTGATTGAAACCGGAAGCCACCGGCGGTTTGACCGCCTGATCCTGGCGGTGTGCCCCATCGACATGCAAATCCGGCGGCACATGGAACGCAGCGGCGACAGCGAAGAGGAAACCCGTGCCCGGCTGGCGCGCCAGATGCCGCTGGAGGAGAAACGGCCCTTCGCCGACCATATCATCGATACCTCGGGCGCCCGCCAAGAGACCGACCGCCAGGTCCGCGAGGTCTACGAGAAACTCAGGCAGGTGACGCTATGAAGCTGCGACCAATACTGCTGGCCCTCCTCCTGGTGGGAGGATTCGTCTACTTCACCACCGCCACGCGCTGGGGGTCGAAGCTGACCACCGCGACTCCGGCGCGCCTCTGGAGCGGCACCGACACCGCCCAGTCGGCGGGCCTGACGACGGAAGAAAACACCAACATCTCGATCTACCGGGCCTCCAGCCCGGCCACCGTCTTCATCACCTCCACGGTCTACCAGCAGAACTGGTTCTACCAGGTGTTTCCGGTCCGGGAGTCGGGCTCCGGGTTCCTGATCAACCCCGAGGGCCAGATCCTGACTAACAGCCACGTGGTGTCGGGCCGCGCCCCGCAGATCGAGGTGACGCTCGAGAACGGGGAGAAGCACAAGGCGCGGGTCCAGATGAGCGACCGGCGCAACGACATTGCGCTGATCAAGATCGAGCCGCGGGGCAAGGTGCAGTCCCTGCGGCTGGGGGAATCCTCCAACCTCCAGGTCGGCCAGAAAGTCCTGGCCATCGGCAATCCTTTCGGATTCCAGGGGACCCTGACCATCGGGGTCATCAGCTCGCTGAGGCGAACCATCCAGAACGAGGATGGCTCGCGGCTGGAGGAAATGATCCAGACCGACGCCGCCATCAACCCCGGCAACTCCGGCGGCCCGCTGCTGAACTCCCAGGGCGACGTCATCGGCATCAATACCGCCATCTACGGTCCGGGCGGCAACATCGGCATCGGGTTCGCCATGCCCATCGAGCGGGCCAAAGCCATGCTGGCGGATTACTCCTCCAGCCGCACCCGCAGCACCCGCCCCTGGCTGGGGGTCACCACCATCTTCCTGAGCGCCGATCTGGCCGAGGCCCTGGGGTACCCGGCCCAGCCCGGCCTGCTGATCCAGCAGGTGGAGCCCGGCTCCGGAGCCGATCAGGCCAACCTCCGGGGCGCCGACCGCGAGGTCAGCATCGGCAACTACATCATCCCCATGGGCGGCGACTTCATCGTCGGCGTGGATGACCAGCCGGTCAGCAGCCGTTACGTGCTGAGCCGCGTCATGGAGCGCAAGAAAGCCGGCGACGCCCTGCGCCTGACCATCCTGCGCGGGCGAGGGCGCCGGACCGAGGTGACCGTGACGCTGGGCGAAGTGCCCCAGCAGAGGATGTAGCCATGTGGACCCGCCGCCGTTTTACCTCCGCTTTGTGCGTCGCGCCTCTGGCCGGCGCCGCCGGACTCACTCGCATCGAGCGCCTCCGCCGGGCGCTCCAAGGGCGCCAGGTGGACCGCCCGCCCTATACCTACTGGTATCACTTCCTCGACGAGAAGCTCCCCGGCGAGCGCCACGCCGCCTCCACCCTCCAGTTCGCCCGCAAGTTCTCGACCGACCTGGTGAAGGTCATGAGCGATTACCCTTTCGGGACCGACCCGGCCAATCCCTTTCCCGAACAGGTCCGGGCGCTTGGGATCATCGGGCGGGAGCTGAAGGGCCAGGCCCTCTTCGTCGAGACCATCTTCCAGCCTTACAACCAGGCCGAGAAAACCTCCTCGCCCGAGACGGTGCGCGCCCTCCGGCAGGAAAATCCCCAGGCTCTTCTCGACCGTCTCGAGCAGATCGCCAAGGCCCAGGCCAACCATGCCCGCCTGGCGCTCCGGGCCGGCGCCTCCGGCATCTTCCTGGCCATCTCCAACGCCGAGGAAGGCTACCTGACCCGCCAGGAATACAAGAAGTTCAGCGAGCCTTTCGATCGCCTGGTGCTCGACGCCGCCCGGGCAGCGGAGTTGAATATCCTGCACCTGCACGGCAAGAAGGTCTACCTCGACCTGTTCTACCGCTGGCCGGCCAAGGCGATTCAGTACTCCGTCGCCGCCACCGGCGTGCCGTTCAGCGCCGTCCGGCGAGATTACACCGGCGTCCTGATGGGCGGCGTCAACGAGATTCGTTTCAAGGAGCTCACCCCGGACCAGACGCGCGACCAGATCCGCGCCAGCCGGGCCGAGGCCGGCCGGAAGTGGATCCTGGCGCCGGGCTGCTCGGTTCCAAACGACACGCCGGACGGGCAGTTGCTGGAGTTCAACAGGGTAGTGGCCTAGCAGCCCACGATCCACAACCCACAACCGCGGCCGCAGGCCGATCCAGCCTGGCACCCCCGTCGGTCACACCTTCTTCAACCCTTTCGCGCCGCCCTCGCTCGGCCGCTAACTAATGGCTTGCGGCGGAGCCGCGCTGCGACTCAGGCCTGGTCGGTGAGGCGACGTGGCGCACGCTTCAGCGTGCCGGCGTGGGCTTCAGCCCACGCTGCGTGGTTTCACCCGCACCCTTCGGCGAGCTGAAGCTCGCCGCGGCACGCTGAAGGAGCTGTGAAAGAATCGCTCAATGCCGGCGGTCGTGGCGCACGCTTCAGCGTGCCGGCGTGGGCTTCAGCCCACGCTGCGTGGTTTCACCCGCACCCTTCGGCGAGCTGAAGCTCGCCGCGGCACGCTGAAGGAGCTGTGAAAGAATCGCTCAATGCCGGCGGTCGTGGCGCACGCTT